>Ga0181560_10002650_pt1 | contig 16635 bp, 10 predicted proteins | sample 011ome_20_FD_133751 | JGI IMG/M metagenome (GOLD analysis project Ga0181560, IMG submission 133751) | Coastal salt marsh microbial communities from the Groves Creek Marsh, Skidaway Island, Georgia - 011509CT metaG (megahit assembly) | ecosystem: Environmental > Aquatic > Marine > Intertidal...
GGCGTCGACGGCGTCATCATCCGAAGCCTTCTCTCCGCGTCGTCGTCGTCTCTCGGCCCGACGACGCCCGCCGCGGCCGCGATGTCCTCCGGCGTCGCCGTCGACGCGCCCAGATACGCGTCAGCGCTGACGTGTCGTTCGATAACGCTGACGTGTCCCTCCGTGGACCGCTCGTTTTCGTTTTCCTCCGCGCGGCGGCGGTTGCGCTCCGCGGCGCGGCGGCCGTCCCAGAACGCCTTCCTCCGCGCCTCCTCCTCGGACAACGGAGAAGACGGTCGGTCGCACTCGCACTCGCGCGCGCCCAAACCCAACCCGGACTCGGAATCCGTAACCTCCGAGGCGCCGCGCGATCGCGGTTCGCGCTCGCGCTTCCCCGCGGACGACGGACGCGGCTTAGGGTCGTTCCATACAAGCGAACGTCGGGGTGGAGTTCAAAGGCGTCAGGTGGCGTTGAAAGGCGCCGAGGTGTGTCGGGATTGAAAGCGAGGGATGGGCGGAGAGAGACGACGGCGAAAGTCCTTAAGGAATCGCGTTCACCACGCCGACGCGGTCGTATGGGGACCAGTGTATAGAACGCACCTTAGACGGACGCGGCGGCGGAAGGCGTCGCGCCGTCGCCGCCTCGTCGACGACGTCCTCGACGGGCGGCTCGCCTCGCGCTTCACGCTCCGCGCGCATTCGGTTTCGCTCCGCCGCGGCGCGGTTCTCGAGAAACACCGCGCGGCGCTCCGCGGTGCCGACGTCTCGGTACATCGCGCTCGCGACGCCGCGAGGGATCCGGGGATCCGGCGGCGGGAGCGCGATCTCGCCGAAATTCCATTCGGGGCGCGCGGCATCACCTGGTGAAGTTCAAAGGCGTCAGATGGAGTTGAAAGGCGTCAGAAGCGGAGTTGAAAGGCGCCGAGGGCGGGGATTGAAAGCGAGGGATGAGCGGAGAGATGCGCCGGGAAAAGTCCTTAAGGATCGGCGTTCACCACGCGGACGCGGTCGTATGGGGACCAGTGTGTAGAACGCACCTCCGGCGTTCGCGTGGGCGTTCGCGTTCGCGTTCGATCCCGGTCCTTGTCCCGGTCCCGGTCCTCCTCCCGCGCCCGGGAGCGCCCGCGGCTGCGCCGCCGGCGGCGTCCGCGCCCGCCTCTCCTCCTGCTTGCGCGCGCGCTCGAGATGCTTGCGCTGCGCGTCGCGCATCTGCTGAATCAGCGGCGACTCCTTGACGTAAATTTCGCACGCGGGCGCCTCCGGGTCGAGGCTTCCGCGCTCGGACCGCGCGACGGCGGCGGCGTTCGCGCGCGCCTCAGCCTGGCGTTGCTTAAACTCTCTTCGCGCCTCCTCGCGCGCTTCCGCGCGCGCCTTCTCCGCGCGAAGGCGCTCCTGCGCGCGCTTCTCTTCCGCGGCGACGCGCGCGGCGACCTCGCGCTTCTCTCGAGCTTCCAGACGGCGTCTGGGTGGAGTTGAAAGGCGTCAGAAGCGGAGTTGAAAGGCGCCGAGGGCGGGGATTGAAAGCGAGGCGTGGGCGGAAATAGACGATGGCAAAAGTCCTTAAGAATCGGCGTTCACCACGCGAACGCGGTCGTACGGGGACCAGTGTGAGATGGGACGCGCACCTGCGCTCCTCCGCCTCCGCGAGCCGTTTCGCTCGAATCTCATCCGCCTCTCTCCGTCGTCTCGCCGCCTCCTCCGCGGCTCTCGCGGCTCTGCGTTCGGCGAGGACGTCGATCGGCGCCGCTCTTCTCGGTGGACTCGATCGCTTGACCGGCGCGGGCTGTCCCACGACGGCGATGACCGGCGGCGAGACAGCCGCCGGCGGCGGCTTCCGACGCGCCGCCGCCGCCGCCGCAAACGCCGCGGGCGCCGCAAACGCCGAGGGCGGAGACGGGTCTTTCGACGCCTTCGCCTCCTCCTCCCGTCGCCGCGGCGGACTCAGCCGCCCGTCCCTCTGCAGCGCGCGCATCCCGCCGCCGGCCCCGGCGCCGCCCGCGCCTCGCCTCGGCGCGTGGATCACCGTGTGCGAAAACTCATCCTCGTGCGTCTTTTTCTCCAAGAGCCTCTTCGCCGCGTCCTTAAACGGCGCTTTTTTAAGGATGTCGTTCACCCCCGGTCTCTTCGCGGGGTTCTTCGACAACATCGCGTCCAGGACGTCCCTGAGCGCCTTGCCGTACCGCGCGCTCACCGGCGGGTACTTCCCGCGGATGATCTTGAGGATGAGAAGCTTCAGCGACGCGCCTTCAAACGGATGCGTCAGCGTGAGCATCTCGTAGAGGACGCATCCTAAACTCCACACGTCGCTCTTGTGGTCGTACGGCTTGTTCTCGCAAATCTCCGGGGACAGATAGTACGGCGTCCCCACCGCGGTGGACGCGAGCGCGGTCGTGCACGACAGCACCTTGCTCACGCCAAAGTCCCCCAGTCGCAGCGTCCCGTCCGCGGCGACGAAGACGTTTTGCGTCTTCAGATCCCTGCGAAGAAACGCGCGCACGAAGAAACGAAAAGAAACGTCGTTAGGATGAGCGTTATGAACGACGACGGTCGGGCGGACTACGAGTACTCACCTGTGAAGCACCTTGCGGTCGTGGACGTGTTTCAGCCCGAGGAGCAGCTGCGTGAACATGTCCACGACGCGGCGCTCGGGCAGCGGCGCGCCGCGCTGTCGTTTCGTAAGTTGATCGGTCGACGCGTCGGTCAGTTTCGTGTTCGCGATGAAGTTTGAAACCGAGGCGCAGGGTGAACGAACGAGTAACGATTTTTTTTTGGCAGGCTGGCAAGCGCAACGACGACGACGACGACGCGCGCGCACCTGCGCCTTGAGGAGCTGGTAGAGGTCGCCTCGCTCGCAGTAATCCATGACGATGCACAGCTTGCCGCGGTCCGTGAACGACTCGTGGCACGTCACGATGTTCGGGTGGTGCAGCGCCGCGAGGAGCTGCGCCTCCAGCCGCGCCGCCTCGCGCTCGTCTCGCGGCATCCGCGACACGTCCACCTCCTTGACGACGAATTTTTCAGACGGATCGGCGCGCGATGTCACGAGGATCGCAGCCCCGAACGAGCCCTTCCCGAGCGTCTTTACGCGCGCGTACTTGTCCATGATGACCGACGACGACTCACCGACGCTGATGAGAGCGTTCGCGCCGGCCGATGTCGGCGGTTCGACGTCGGCGGGCGGCGTCGGGAGCGCTATCGATCGATCGGTCGGTCGCGCGCGCGCCGCGGGACCACGATTCACCTCGACGACGACGACGACGACGGCGGCGGCGCGCGAACGACGCGGCCGCGCGCGCCCGCGCGATGGCAGCGGCCGCGAGGCGTCGTCGGGAAGCGCGACGCGGACGTCCGCGGAGCGCGCGCGGGAGCGGAGGAGCGACGCGACGCGAGCGCGCGCGTCGAAGTCGCGCGGCGGTCAACGAGGAAAGTCCGGCGGGTGGGCGTTTCTCGCGCGTTGTTGTCAAAAAAACGCGAAACGTGTCGAGATTGACGTGACAGGCGGCGAGGGCGGCCAGGTCTTACTAGTTACTCATACGAAACGTACTACTGTACGCGTACGTACAGTACGCCGCGAAATGCACGAAATTCCGTTGTTCGTTCCGCGTCCGGTAAGTTGTCCGGGGGGAACATTCGTTCAAAATCACCTGTCGCGCCCCCTCCGTCGTGCGCGCGCGCGTCCCCGCGTCATGCCTCGCGCGGTGCCGAAATGGCTCCAGGAGGAGGCGGAGGAGGCCGCGCGCGAGTCCGCGAAGCTCCGCTCGCGGCTGACGCGACCGGAGCTGAGGAAACACGCGGAGACGGAGCTGGTCGCGGCGCTGTCGACGCTCGAGTCGATCTCGCGCGAGGGGCGTCAACGCGGCGACGCGGTCGCCGACGCGTCGTCGTCGTCGTCGTCGTCGTCCCCGGGCGCGTCGCCGCCCGTCTCGCCGACGATGATAAACGCGCTCAAGAGCAAGCCCAAGGGCGAGCGAACCGCGCTCGGCGTCCTCACGAACGCGTATCTCGACACGACGGAGCGCGAGAAGTGCGCGACCACGACGGCGAAGAAATCGGATCTCAACGACTCCGCCGACGCGCGCGCGCCCTCCGCCGCTAATGCCGCCTCCGGCGTCGTCTCCGCGAAGAGCCGAGCGCTCATCGACGAGAAAGAGCGGCGGATGCGCAGCGACGAGGCCGCGGCGGCGGCCTTGATGGCGAGAGACAAGGCGGAAGCGCGCGTCCGCGACCTCGCAGCGAAGCTCGCCGCGCTCGAGCTCGAGGCGCGCGAAAGCCGCGCGGCGCTAAAGGTGGCGCGCGCGGAGGGCGCGGCCGAGGCGCGCGCGATCGCGGAGGACGACGCGAAAAGAGCCTCCGAGTCGATGCTCGCCGCCGCCGCGGAGGCGACTAAAGCGGCGGACGCTCGATGCGCCGCCGCGGAGGAGGCGAAGACGCGCGTCGAGTCGACGTTCCGCGAGCAGCGAGAGGTGATGGAGATCATGTTCAAGGACCTGGAGGTGGCGACGGAGATGCAGAGCGCCAACGCCGCGGACGCCGCCAAATCGCGCCACGAGCTGAAGCGCGTCATCGCGGAGCTCGATGACGCGCGTACCGCGCTTCTCCGCGTCCGAGAGGACGCGGAGAAGGTCGAAGGCGGCTTGAGGGCGGAGCTGCGGAGCGCGCGCGACGCGTTCGCGTGCGAGCGGCGACGAATGGAAGAAGCCGCGGCGGCGGGGGACGGCGCGCGCGATGCGATGCTCGTCGAGGCGATGACGAAGGCGAGGGAAGAGGCGCTGGCGGTCGCCGAACGAGAGAGGAGCGCAGCGGTGGCGGACGCGATGCGCGAGGCGGCGAAGGAGAAGGAGGAGGCGTTGGCGGCGGCGGCGGCGACGGTGAGACTGCTTCCCATACGACCCCGTTCGCGTGGTGCACGCCGTTCCTTAAGGACTTCGCCCGTCGTCACTCTTCACCCGCGCTTCCCTTTCAACGTTCGACCGGTAAGACGTTCGACTGACCGATCGCTTCACCCACGCAGGCGGCGACGACGGCGGCGGCGGCGGAGACGGCGACGAAAGCCGCGAAGGAAGACCTCGACCTCGCGACGCGCGCGGCGTCGGACGCGAAGGCGGCGCTGACGGACGCGATCGCGAGACACGCGGAGGACAAGAAGCTCGCGCTCGACGCGCTCGTCGCGGAGCACGCGAAAGAGGTGGCCGCGTTGAAGGCTGACAGCGCGGCGGCGGCGACGGCGCGCGAGGAAACCTTCGCCGAGGAGACGCGCGCGGCGATCGAAGCCGCCGTCGCCGACGCGACGACGCGCGCGGAGGCGACGCACGCGGCTGCTCTGAAGGCTGCGGTCGCCGACGCGACGACGCGCGCGGAGGCGACGCGCGCGGTCGCTCTGAAGGCTGCGGTCGCCGACGCGACGACGCGCGCGGAGGCGACGCACGCGGCTGCTCTGAAGGCTGCGGTCGAGGACGCGGCCGCGAGCGCGCACGAACGCGCGACGTCCGCGGCGACCGCCGCGGCGGAACGCGAGCTCGACGCGCGAGAGGCGTCGCACGCGGTGGCGATGGCCGCGGCGAAGACGGCGCTGGAAGAGACGAAGGCCGAGCTCCGCGTCGAGAGGCTGACGCCGCGGATGACGACGACGAACTCGGAGCTCGAAGAAGAACTGAAGAGCGTGCGCGCGGAGAGGGACGAGCTCGAGCGCGAGAGGGACGCGCGGATCGCCGCGGCGACGGCGGCGGAGGAGGCCAAGGCGCGCGCGGAAGCCGCGGAGCTCGCCGCCGCGCTGAGCGCGCGCGAGGCGAAGAACGACGTCGTCGCGGTGAAGAACGACCTCGCGCACGCGAGAGCCGCGCTCGCGACCGCGCGCGGGGAGATGGACGCGATGCGAGCGGGGATGGAGGAGGAGGCGCGGGAACGCGAACGCGAACGCGAACGCGAACGCGCGGCGGCGGCGGCGACGACGGAGATTGAGATACCGCTCGACGACCCGAAAGACTTCTCGAGAGAAGCGGCGCAGGAGATGATCAAGGCGCTGACGATTCGCAACGCGGAACTCTCGAGGGAGCTCTCGAGGGAGAAGAAGAAAGGGTACGGCGGCGCCGCCGTCATCGAAGGCGTCGCCGGCGTCCTCGACATGTTCTTCAACGGCGTCGACGACGACGACGACGACGGCGAGGTTGGCGAGGTCGGCGACGCCAGAGCGGCGCCGGAAGTGGAGGACACCCCGCGGACGCTAAAGAAGCGGTGAGGCGAGAGAGAGGGGAATAAAGAATAGTCGGGTCTACTAAGGTTATTACCTAGAAGTTGTGCTGTGATGAGGTCATCGTGCGCGACGAAGTCGCCGTGCGCACAGTACGTGAAAGTATCTCATCGTCCGCACTTCCGGAAGCGCTCGCCTCACGGAGCCTCCCACCTCTCGCGCGCCTCCGCCTGCGCGAGCAGCGTCTCGCTCGAGTGCAGCAGCCCGCTCGCGAGCTGGTTCACCTCCCTCCGCGCCTCCGGGGACGTCGGCGTCCGGAACGTGAACGCTGGGTCCCCGGGTCCCGAGCTCGTCGTCATCGTCGCCGCCGTCGTCGTCGTCGCGTCGTCGAAGGACCGGCCCAGATCCCTCGCCGGAGATCCCTCGTCGAGCGTCAGCGCCGCGGCGACCGCGCGTCGGTGCGCCTCCGCGATTCGCGCGTCGCGGTCGCTCACCGCCTTCTCCGCGTCCTCCGCGCGGCGCCTGAGGTCCTCGACGTCCTTGGAGCGTCGCTCTCGCGTCGCCATCGCCGCGCGGAGTTCGCGCTCCGCCCTCGCGAGCCTCGCGGCGAGCGTCGCGGCTTTCACCGCGGAGGACGCCGTCGTCTCCGCGGCGCGGCGTTCGCTCGACGTGAACAACGGCGGCTCTCTCTCTCTCCGGGCAGGCGGCGGCGATGATGATGAAGGTAAACGCTCGCGTTCGGTGCGTTTCTTCGACGTCGTCGACGCGAACGCGACGCGCGCCTCGGCGCGTCGTCGCGCCTCGACGCTCGGCGGATCTCGGCGGGTCGCGAACGGACGATCGCGGTGGATCGGGTTCGGGCGTCGTCCCTCGCGACCGGTCATCGTGACTGGTTCCCATACGACCGCGTTCGCGTGGTGAACGCCGTTCCTTAAGGACTTCGCCGCCGCCGACCTCGTCGCCCTCGCCGGCGTCCTCGTCGTCGTCGTCGTTCGCTTCGGCGTCCTCGTCGCCGACGCGCCGAACGCCGGCGGCGTTCGCGCGGCGACGACGACGTCTCCGCGTCGCGCCGGAACCGGCCGCGCGATCCGCGACGACGTCGCGGGCGCCTCCCAGCCGCCGCCGCCGCCGCCGCCGCCGCCGCCGCGTTGGTCCCTCAGCACCTTCGCGGCGCGCCACGCCTCCTCCTCCCTGCGCATCACCGCGTCGACGCGCTTGATCGCTTTATACCTCGCGTCGATCGGGGACGCCTTCGAGGCGGTCGTCGACCCCGGCGTCGCGGAGGCGGCGGCGCTCCGATCGCCGCCGCCGCCGCCGCGCGGGGTCGTCGACCACGTCCCGCCGCCGGACACCATCACCGCGGTCGGCACGCCCCGCTCTACGCGTCTGCGCGCCGCGGACGCGAGCCGCACCTCCCGCGCCTTGGACTCCGCGAGCCGTCGTTCCTCGCGCACCGCCGTCGCGACGCGCCTGTCCGCTTCCGCTCTCGCGTCGCGCAGCTTCGCCCGAGCCGCGAGCTTCGTCTCCTCGACGACGCGCGCCTTCTCCGCGGCGCGCGTCTCGTTCAACGTCGCGGCGTCTGACGCGGCGCGCCACTCGTCGCGCATGACGGCGACGCCGGCGGTGAGATCCGCGCGCGCGCGTTCCAAATCCGCCGTCGCCGCCGTCGCGCGCTTCAGCTCCGCGCGAACCGCTCGGAGCTCTGAGGGTCGTTCCATACAAAGCGATGGCGGGGTGGAGTTCAAAGGCGTCAGGTGGAGTTCGAAGGCGTCGAGGGCGGGGATTGAACGCGAGGGATGGGCGGAGAGACGCGCCGGGCAAAGTCCTTAAGGATCGGCGTTCACCACGCGAACGGGGTCGTATGGGGACCAGTGTATAGAACGCGCCTGACTCGAGCGCGAAGACGCGCGCTCTCGCGTCCGCGGCGGTCGCCTCCGCGTCGCGCGCGCGAGCGGCGACGGTCAGAACTTGGCGGTCCGCGGACGGCGTTGACGCGTCGATCCAGAGCGATTCGAGGACGAAAGGCGCGTGCGTGTGCAACCCGCCGACGCCAACCTCGACGCTGTCTGAGGTGCGTTCCGTACAAAAACAGTTCACCGGTCAGTTGAAACAGAAGGAGACGCGATCGATCAAGTGTTGAAACCGAGCTACATATGGGTGAAACACGTTTGTATAGAACGCACCTGAGCCAGCGAGGTCGTTCTCGCGCGTCGCCGGGGACGTCATCGCGCGGTACAGGATCACGAGGCGGCCGCCGCCGGCGCGTCCGACGGGGACCGGGACGTCCGTCACGAACCCGGTCGTCTCCAGCGTCGTCGTCGCGTCCGACGGCGGCGGAGGCAACAACGCCGCGAAATCGGCGCCGAGAAGCGTTCGGAGATTATCCGACACCTTGACGCGCACGCCGAGGCCGCCGGAGTCCGCCGCGAGCTTCCGGACCGCCTCCGTGACGTCCACAGCTCTCGAAGGACGATGACGACGTTGTTGTACCGTTGTGTCGGTTGACGTTCCATCTTCTTCTTCTCCGGCGATGTCGTTCTCGTCGTCCTCGTCGTCGTCCACGAACAACGTCGCGCGAAGAATCTTGAGCATCCTTCGCGGCGCGTCCGCCGCGTCCGGGTCGACGCCGTTCGGGAAAAGCCGGTGCCGCAACGCCGCGGCGACGGCGGCGTTGTCCGCCGCGAGCGCCTCCGCGGCGGCCGCCGCCGCGAGCGCGCCCGCGAGCTTCTCGGACGCGAGCCGCTCGGACGCTCGCGAGGCGTGGAGGTCCTTCGCCGCCTTATCCGCCGCGGCGGCGGCGTCGTCGCGTTCGCGCCGCATCCTGTCGCGCGCGTCCACCGCCTCCCGCTGCGCCTCGACCACCTCCGCAATCTCGCGCTCCTTCTCGCGTAAGCGCGCGCTCGCAAGGTCCTTCCCGGCGCTGGACACGTTGTGCTTGATGACCGCGTCCGCGGCCGCGCGCTGCGTCGCGGCGACGTGTCGCTCCATCTCGAGCGCCGCCGCCGCCGCGGACGCGACGTCGCCTCTGACGTTTCGAAGCTCCTCGCGCAGGTCATCCGCGAGAGCGCGTGCCGCCTCCGCCGCGGACCGCGCGGCGTCCGCGTCGTCCCTCGCCGCCGCCTCCGCCGCGGCGGCTTCCGACGCCGCGCGCGTCGCGACGCCGTAGTTCACCGCGTGCGTCGCCGCAGCCGCTTCCATCGTCGCGATGGCGGCGTTCGCCGCTCTGAGCTCCGTCGTCAGCGTCGCGCACCGCTCGCGCGCCTCCGCCGCGCGGCGCTCCGCCTCCTCCGCCGCCGCCGCGCCGCTCTCCGACGCGGCGGCGACGTTCGCGATGGACGCCGCGCTCTCCGCGAGCCGCGCGCGGAGCGTCTCGATCTCCGCGTTCGCCGCTTCGATCGCCCGTCGCGACGCCGCGTCGAGCGCGACGCCGTCGCGCGCCTCGGCGCCCGCGGCGTTCCGCTCCGCCTCCGCGTCTCTCGACGCGCGCTCGCGCTCCGCGGCGGCGGCGTTCTTCCCGAGAATGGCGAGCTCCTCCGCGAGCGCGGACGCGCGGTTCCTCGCGGACTGCGCGTCCATGCGAGCCGCGGTCTCGGCGTCTCGCGCGGCGTCGCGTTGGCGATACGCCGACGCCGCCTCCGCCGCGGCCGCCTCCGCCGCCGCCTCGGCGGATTCGGCGCGAAATCGCGACGCTCTGAGCTGCTCCTCGACGCGGTCGCGCGACGTCGTCGCCGTCTCGGTCGCCGCGATCGCGCTCGCGAGGTCCGCGCGCGTTTTCCCCGTCTCAGTAGCGCGCTTCGCCGCCGCCGCGTCCATCTCGTCCTTCGCTCGCGCCATCTCTCGTCGCAGCGCGTCCTCCTTCGCCGCGCACCGCGCGAGCTTCTCCTCGAGCGTCCTCGCGCGCTGCGTCGCCGCCGCCGCCGCGGCGGCGGCGGCGTCGAGGTCGGTCGCCATCCGCGCGGCGCGTCGGGACGCGTCGCGCGACGCCTCGGCGTGTTTCTCTTCGACGTCCGCGAGCCGCTTCTCCGCGTCTTGGAGTTTCGCGCGGCCGCTCTCGACCGCGGCTTGGGACGCGTTGAGGACGCTCTTGCCCGCGGCTTCCTCATCCTTGAGCCGCTCGGCGTGGTGTAAACGCTCGCGTTCGAAGCGTTTCTCCATGTTTTCGAGCTCGGCGGCGTGCGCGGTTCGCGTCGCGGAGAGCGCGGCGTCCATCGTCGCCGCCTCCCTCGTCTTCTCCCGCAGCGACGTCGTCGCGCTCTCGAGCTTAGCCTCCGCCTCCTCGAGCTTCGCCTCGAGCCGAGCTTTTTCATCGGAGATGGCTTCGAGCGCGCCGGCGCCGGCGGACGCGCTCGCGCGGTGTTCGTCGAGGTCGAGTCGCGCGCGGTCGAGCGCGACGCGCTGCGCCTCCGCCACCGCCTCCGCGTCCCTCCGCGCGTCCCTCTCCGCGTCGCGCGCTTCCTCCGCGTCGCGCGTCGCCTTCTCCGCGCGCAGCGCTCTGGCGCGCGCCGCGTCCGCGGCCCTCTCCGCGTTCTGAGACTCCACCTCGCGCGTGACCATCGCCGCCGCGGCTTCGGATTTATACGTCTCCGACGCGTCGCGCTCGCGTTCGAGCGCCTCCTCGGTCTTTAGGAGCTCCGCGCGTAACGTCTCGATTTGAGCCGTTATCGTAACAACATGCGTGTTCGAGCTCATCACGGACGCGTCCTCGCCCCCCCTGGACGCGTCGTCCGCGAGCGCCGCCTCGAGCTCGCGCGCGCGGCGGTCGAGCTCGTCGATTTTCTCGTCGGCGCGTCGAAGCGCCGCTTTGGCGCCGTCGAGCTCCGACGCCGCGGCGACGCTCGCCTCCTCCGCGGTCGCCGCCTTCTCCTCCGCGCGCCGCGCGCGCACGTCCGCCTTCTCCGTCGCGTCCGTGAGCGCGGTGACGCGTTCCGCGTGCGCGGCGCGGTTCTTCTCGACCAGTGCCTCCGCGCGCGCCGTCTTCGCGGCGGCTTCCTCCGCGGCGGCGACGGCGCGGCGCTCGCGCGTCGACGCCCTGTCCGCCTCCCCGCGCGCGTCCGCGGCTGAGGGTCGAGGGAGGGTCCATACGAAGCGACGAATGTCGAGGTGGAGTCGAAAGGCGTCAGAAGTGGAGTTGAAAGGCGTCGAGGTGTGTCGGGATTGAAACCAGCGAGGGACCCTGGGCGGAGAGATGGATGCGCCGGGTGAGAAAGTCCTTAAGAAACGGCGTTCACCACGCCGACGCGGTCGTACGGGGACCGGTGTAAATATGAACGCGCCTGAAACGCGCGTCGCCGCGAGCTCGGCGCGCGCCGCGTCGCGCTCGGACTCGGCGGACTCTCGCAGACGGCGCTCCTCCGCGTGCGACGTCTCGGATTCGGACGCCTCCGTTCGGACGCGTTCGCTCTGCGACACCGCGGCGTCGAGCTTGGCGCGGAGCTCCGCGCACTCGGCTCTGTAGGGCCATTCCATACAAAAACAGTTTTTCATCGGTCAGTTGAAAGGGGACGAGATCAAATGTTGAAACCGAGCGATGGGTGAAAAACTTTTGTATAGAACGCACCTGTAGTCGTCCGCCTCCGCCGCGGCGGCGATGGAGAGCTGTCGCGCGCGCTCCGCCGACTCCCTCGCCGCGGCGGCGTCCGACTCGGCGTTTCTGCGGAGCGTTTGCTCCTCGTTCTTCGCGCGTCGCGTCGCTTCCAACAGCGCGTTCGCGTCCTCGTTCGCGTTCCGTAACGACGACTCCGCGTCCGCTAACGCGAGCTCCAACGCCTCGCACTTCTTCGTCGACGCGTCCGCGAGGGTTTCGTACTGTGTGGGTGAAGCGATCGGTCAGTCGAACGTCTTACCGGTCAAACGTTGAAAGGGAAGCGCGGGTGAAGAGTGACGACGGAAAAAGTCCTTAAGGAACGGCGTTCACCACGCCAACGCGGTCGTATGGGGACCAGTGTATAGAACGCACCTCCTCCGCACGCGCGATGGCGGCGGCGAACTCGCTCGCGAGCTCGGAACGCGAAACGTTAGCTTCTCTCCGCGGAGAGCTCTCGTTTTCTCGCGTCGCCGCCGCCGACGCGTTTTCTCTCTCCGCGTCCGCGAGCGCCTCCTCCAGCGTCGCGATTTTCGCGGCGGACGCCGCCGCCGACGCCTCAAAATCCTCGCGCGTTTTCCTCTCCGCCGTCTCTTTCGCTTCTCTCGCGGACGCGAGCTCCTCGCGCGCCCTCTCGAGCTCTCCCCGCGTCGCCGCCGACGCCTTCTCCGCGACGGCGAGCGCGTTTCGAGCCGACGTCGCGACGCGATCGAGGTCGTCCTTCTCTCGCTTGCTCCTCTCCAGGTCCGCGCGGAGCTGGATCTCCGTCTCAGGGTCGTTCCGTACGAGCGATGATATCGGGGTGGATTTGAAAGGCGTCAGAAGCGGAGTTGAAAGGCGTCGAGGTGTGTCGGGATTGAAAGCGAGAGGTGGGCGGGGAGATGCGCCGGGAGAGAAAGTCCTTAAGGATCGGCGTTCACCACGCGAACGGGGTCGTATGGGGACCACTGTAAGATAGATAGAACGCACCTCCGCGGCGAGCGCCGCCGCCGCGGACGCCGCGGACGGCGACGCGGGGCTGCCGACTTGGCCAACTTCGCCGCCGCCGTCGCTCTGCTGGGCGTTATTAAACCCTCCAAACGGCGGCGGGCTCGGCGGCGGGCTCGGCGGCGGCGCGCCGTAGCCCCCCGCCGGCGGCGGGCTCGGCGGCGGCGCGGGGCCTTCCCCTCTCGCCTCCGCGAGCAGCGCGTCCATGCGGTTCCACTCGTATTCCGCCTCAGCGCGTTGCGCTTCCAACGCCTCCGCGAGTTCTTCGACGGCGGGGACGCCGCCGTGCTTCCCCGCGGCTTTCATCATGCCGTGGTATTTCCTCAGGTTCCTCTCCGCGCGCGTCGCGCGTCGGCGCCACTCGCGGAACTGCTCTTCGCCGTCGCCGTCGCCGGCGGCGGCGGCGACGGAGGATTCGATGGAGACTCGGCGCGGCGGAGCCGCCGCCGCCGCCGCCGCCGCCGCGAACGCCGCCGTCTCCGCCGCGAGCTTCCTCTCGAGGACGTCCGCGCGCGCGTTCGCCTCGGCCGCGTTCTTCTCGTGCCGCGCCGCCGTCTCCGCGGCGTCCTCCGCGACTCGTTTCAGCGCGTCGCACCGCGCCGTCGCGGCTTCCTCTGCCTCGCGAATGATCTCCGTCCGCGCCGTCGCCTGCTCGAGCCGCATCTGGTGCTCCTCCTCCTTCGCGCGCAGCGTCTTCACGAGCTTCATCGCCACCTCGAGCTTCTTCTCGAGCGTCTTCCTCTCCTTCGCGTCGCTCGCAGCGTCCTTCGCGGATTCGAGCGGCGACGCGTCTTCCTCTCGTCGCTTCTGCATCGCCTCAAGCTCTTCCGCCTCCGCGGCGTGTCTCTTCGCGAGCTCCTCCAACTCCGCGGCGTGTCTCTGCGTCAGCGCCTCCGAATCCGCGGCGTGTCTCTGCGCCAGCGCGTACATCTCGTCCTTCAGCCTCTCGTTCTCCGCCGCGATTGTCCTCAGCTCGGCCGCGATCCGCGCGATCTCGTCCTCCGCCGCCTGATCCGCCGCGTCTCTCATCTTCGCCGCGGTCGCGTCGTTCGTCGCCTGATCCGCCGCGAACGCCGCCTCCAGCGCCTTAATTCTCTCCTCGTACGCGCCGCTCGCCGCGTCCCTCTTCTCGCGCTCCTCCACCGCCGCCGTGAGCGCGCGCTCGAGCTCCTCCGCGTGCGCGGCGTCCGCCGCTTTGATCGCCGCGACGCTCTATCATTCGAAGCGACGTCGGGGTAGAGTTGAAAGGCGTCAGTTGGAGTTGAAAGGCATCGATGTCGGGCGTTGAAAGCGAGGGGTGGGCGGAGAGACACGCTGGACAAAGTCCTTAAGGATCGACGTTCACCACGCGAACGCGGTCGTATGGGAACCAGTGTGAGGGACGCGCCTTGCTCTCCATCTCGACGATCCTCTCCTCCAGCGCGCGATGTGCCGCGTTTCCTTTCTCGAGCTTCGGGTCGAGGGTCCGTACGAGCGATGACGTCGGGGTGGAGTTGAAAGGCGTCAGAAGCGGAGTTGAAAGGCGTCGCGGTGTGTCGGGATTGAAACCAGCGAGGGACCCTGGGCGGAGAGATGGATGCGCCGGGAAGTAAAGTCCTTAAGGATCGGCGTTCACCACGCGAACGCGGTGGTATGGGGACCAGTGTGATGCTCCGAGGACGCGCCTCAGACGTCAGGTTCGCGACGTCGGCGCGCAACGCCGACTCGTTCTGCTCCGCCATCGCGTCTCGCACCTCCTCCGCGGCGCGCGCGTCTTCCTCCGCGGCGTGCGACTCCGCGAGCGCGTCGTTGAGCTGCTCGATGATTTGCGCCATCTCTTGGGTCTTCGCGCGCAGTTCGGACGACGTCGCGCGTTCCGCGTCGAGTTCTTTCGTCGCCGCCGTCGTCGCCGCCGTCGCCGCTTTCTTCGTCGCGGCGGTCTGCTCCTCGAGCGCGAGCTTCAGCGATCGCGAGGACTCGCGCTCGGCCTCGAGGGCGTCGGATAAGGACTCCACCTCCGCGGCTTTCTCGTCGAGACGCGTCCGCGCCTCCGCCGCCTCCGCCTCCGCCGCCTTCGCCGCGTCGTCGCCGCCTTCGCCGCCGGTCGCCGCCTTCAGCGCCTCCTCGAGCTCCGTCTCGCGCGCGCGCAGCTTCTTCACCGTCGCCGCGGCGACTCTGAGCTTCTTCTGGAGTTCCGGGACTTTCGCGTCGGTCGACGCGTCGGAAGCCGCCGACGCGTCGTCGCCGCCGCCGCCGCCGCCCCTCTCGAGCTTCGCTTCCAAATCCCCGATGCGATCGCGCGCCGTCACGAGCGCGCGCTCGTGCTGGTCCGCGATCTCTCGCATCGCTTCCTCGCGCTCGACCGCGGCCTGGAGAAGAAGATGACGATGTCGATGATTCGATGATGATGGCGTGGGGGGAGGGATACCGCGCGTCAGTCGAGTGGCGACGCGGCGGGGCGGCGCGACGAGGGACCCGAAAGTCCTTAAGGAATGAAGTTCACAACGCGAACGCGGTCGTATGGGGACCAACGCGACGACCGACGCGCGCGGATTGGATTCTTTCGGCGCTGCGATGTTGCCGAAGAAATCGCGGACGACGACCGGGGACGACGACGCGCCTTCGCCTGCGCTTGCAGCGCCTCGTTCGCGACCTGGAGCATGTCCAGCTCGTTCGTCTTGTGATCGAGCTTCCGCTGCAGCTTGTCCACATCCGACTGCGAGGGACGACGAGGAGGGACGGACGGCTCAGCCGTAAGGCGGCGAGACGAACGCGGGACGACGGTGATTATTTAATCGATAAACGAGGTAAACGACGACGGGCGTCGCGTCGGGCGGCGCGCGACGAACGACGCGGCGCAATCGACGGCGGGGGCGCGATCGCGAGCGCGCGCGCACCTTGCTGGGCGTGCCAAACGGGGTTCGATTGCCGCCGAACATCCTTCCCAGGAAGGGTACGCGGCCGCGCTGTCCCTCGCTCGCGCGGACGTCGATGGCGCGGAACGACCGACGACCGCGACGATGAATTGTTGGTTCGCGAGCGGAGCGGAGAGCGAGAGGTTTTTCGGCGCGGCGCGAGCGCGACCGGGCTACCGGGCCGCGACGGAGGTGCGTTCTATCGGCCGACAAAACGTTTTTCACCCACCGTTCGGTTTCAACATTTGATCGCGTCCCCTTTCAACTGACCGACGCACTTTTTTTGCACACACTAACTTAACTTATGACGAGTTTTTTCACTTCAACAAACGTTTCTGACGAGACCGCTTCTCGTCCCGCCGCCACGCCATTCTCTCCCCCTCGCACGACTCCGGTCGTCCCGCATCCCTTCATCCCTAACACCAAAAAATTCCCGTCTGTCTCAGACGCTCGACGCTCACCCTATCCACCGCGCGCGTCGCGTCGCGTCACATCACCCTGCACCCCGCCGCCGCCTGAGGGCCATTCCATACAAAAACAGTTCTCCGGTCAGTTGAAAGGGGAAGCGATCAAATGTTGAAACCGGGCGATGGGTGAAAAACTTTTGTGTAGAACGCACCTGAGCGTCGCTCAGCTGCTTCTGCACGTCCCCGTTGGCGCGATCCGCCGCCTCGTTCGCCGCGTCGGCGCGCGCCTGCGCCGCGCGTATCGCCTCGAGCGCATCCGCGGAGAGTCCGCCGACGCCGCCGCCGTCCCCGCCAGCCCCGCCAGCCCCGGGCAGACCTCCCGCGGCGAGCAACGCCGCGAGGTTCGCGCCGGCGCCCGCCGCCGACTGTCGCTGCTGATGGAGCGCCGCGATGAGCGCGCCCGCCGGGGAGCTCTGCGTCGCCGGCGCCGCCGCCGGCGACGACGCCACCTGCGACAGAAGCGTCGACGCGGCCATGAGGCACTGCGCCGCGAGCGTCGCCGCCGCCTGCTGCGCCGGGCTCTGCCCCGGGTTTGGGGAC
>Ga0181560_10002653_pt1 | contig 16623 bp, 23 predicted proteins | sample 011ome_20_FD_133751 | JGI IMG/M metagenome (GOLD analysis project Ga0181560, IMG submission 133751) | Coastal salt marsh microbial communities from the Groves Creek Marsh, Skidaway Island, Georgia - 011509CT metaG (megahit assembly) | ecosystem: Environmental > Aquatic > Marine > Intertidal...
AGAAAAAAAAATTGAAGTGTTGTTGTTGTTGAGTGAGTGAGAATAAGAAGTAATAATGAGTATGAGATTATCAAAGTCGTGTAGTTATGAGTTGAGTAGTATGGTGTGTAAGGGTTTAGAAGAAGGTGGTGTAGGGGTAGGGTATTCAGATATGATGAGATGTTTGGGGTATGAGGAAGTGTCAGGTGTTGGGGAGAGTGTAATGAGTTCAGTAGGATGTGTATTACCTTGGTGTGGAGTGGTTGTAGAGGGAAATTGTTCAGGATTAAAGTTAAATAATGGGTTGCATACACAATGCAATAAATTAAAAGAGAATAATAAAGAATACTGCAAGAGTTGTGAAGGTTCGGTAAGGCGTAATGGAGGGCGTGCTCCATATGGTTCAGTAAGTGAACGATTGAAAGTGGATATATTAGATTATATAGACCCAAAAGGTAGAAAGACTATACCATATGCAAATGTAATGAAAAAACTAAATATAAGTAGAGAAGAAGCTGAAGGGGAAGCAAAAAAATTAGGATGGACTATCCCTGAATGTCATTTTAATGAAAAAAAAGGGAAGCGAGGAAGACCTAAGAAAGATACTAGCGCTGAAGATACTGGATCAGAATGCTCAATGGAAAAGAAAAAAAGAGGTAGGCCAAAAAAAGAAAAGGCTGTAGTGTGTAATAATGTAGGAGAAGAACTAATCGCATCTCTAGTATCAGAACAAACAAATGTTTGCAAAGAAACAGAACTATTGGCCGAAAATATTAATGAAGAAGAAGAAGAAGAAGAAGATGAAACTAATGTTGTGAAATTTGAAATAAATGGAAAATTTTATTTGAAATCTGAAGACAATATCTTATTCGATATTAACTCACATGACGCGATCGGAGTATGGAACGAAGAGACATCTGAGATCGGAGAATTGCCGGATGAAGATGACGAATAAATAAGTAAGTAAGTAAGTAGGTAGAAATCAATTTGTATTTTAATTAATTAAGTAAATTTTTTTATTACTGGTAAATGGTTATGTCACCGATTTCTGGGTTAGTGAGAGAAAATAGAGAATAAAATAGTAGAATTATTTAAATTGATTTTCTCTCTATAAAGGTAAAATGATAGAGTATGTCTCGATAATTATAGAGTAGCACCTTTGGTTATAAAATAAGACCTTCTACATAAAATTGAAATGTAAGGGCGGGGAATCTAAACCAGTAAAGAGAAATGAATACTATCGAATTAGAAGATACAAACCGATGTGTGATATGTGGAGTAGATATGGGAGCAAATAACCCACGACAACTTTGCAGAAAAACATATTGTGAGAATGAAGTGATAGAGAGATACAGTCTGCAAAAGGATCTAGAAGGGATGATTGAAAAAGGAGAAATATGTGATGAATATTTCTTAGCACCAACATTGAACATCAAGGATGAAGAAGTAAGTAACAATATTCTGGATAATTTGATGAAGACATGTGATGTTGATCATATAGAACAACATGGATCATCAAGCTGGGGGAAAACAAGACATATGTTCTACCACCACAAAAAAGGAGAATTCTACACCTTCTATTTGAGCGGTTTTATGGGGGATGTGCAAAAGCCTTATGGATTGAAAAGAGTATATATGAAGTAAAGATAGAGAGAAAAGTAGTGTTGTTTTATTAATAAATATAATTATTTTTTGCTGTATATTAAAATACTTACTGGTAAATGGTTATGTAACCGATTTCTGGGTTAGTGAGAGAAAATAGTCGATTAAATAGTAGAATTATTTAATTTGAATTTCTCTCTACAAGGTAAATATGAAAGAGTATATCTTGATGATGATAGAGTGTTACTAAAAAAAAGATATACATTATGACCAATAAATATCTTTTGGGATTGTTTGTTTGATTTTAAGCAAGGGTGCCTCTGCAACAAGGGCAGTTATTATGATGTCTAATATGTGTAATCATACAGTCACCACAGAATTGATGACCACATCTAGTAATAAATTTGTTTGTGTTATATAAAGATTCCATACATATAGGACAGTCATCAGTTTGTATGGGTTTATCAACTTGTAGGACTAGAGAAGGTTTTTCAGGAGAATAAGTAGTTAATTCATCAATAGTCATAGGAGTTCTATCAACAAAGTAATTGATAATGTTTGTTGGGGTAGTAGTGTCTCGAATTCTGCGTCTAAGCAATGTAGGTGGCGTAGTAGGTGGTGTATTAGGTGGTGGTGTAGTAGGTGTATTATAAATATGTATATGATTGATGGTTTCATGATTTGTAATAGTAGTAGCATTGTTTGAGATATTTCTCCATTGTTCGCATGTTCGTCGGTTATGTCCTTCTAATCCACAGAAGGCGCAGGGCATAATTGATATGAAATTTGTTAATATTTGTTGGGTATAAGATAGAAATAAATATGAATAAGTATTTCAATTTTATTTTTATGTGTTCTGATTTATTTGTTCTCTTACAAGAGAGGCAAATAATACAACAACAATAATAGCAGCTCCAATGATAAAAATCATAGTGTTTGTTTAGTTTGATAAATGAGATATATTTATGAATAAGTATTTCAATTTTTTTAACATAAAAAAAGGCACTAATTAAAGCCCTTTTAATTTTGTTTAGTTAAATAAGTTAAAGTTAAATAATGCAATATATATCTTAGGCTGTGACCGCTTGATTACCGAGTTGTTCGCAGATGTTCTTAATGAGATCATTGCGCTCAACCTTCTCGGTGTTCTTTTCGGTGGCCTTTTCAAGCTTCTTAGACTGCTTTTCAGCCTCCTTTTCAGCCTTCTTAGCCTCTTTGAGGATAAGCTTTTCGGCCTTCTCAGCCTCTTTCTGAGCTTGTTTCTCAGCTTTCTTGGCCTCTTTGGCTAGAAGAGCCTGTTGCTTCTTGAAAGCCTTGGCCTCTTCCTTTTCAGCCTCCTTAAAAGCCTTGGCTTCTTCCTTTGCAACCTCATTCTCAATCTTCTTGGCCTCCTTGACTGCCTCCTTTTCAGCCTTCTTGGCCTCCTTGACTGCATCCTTTTCAGCCTTCTTGGCCTCCTTGGCTGCCTCCTTGGCAGCCTTCTTGGCTTCCTTGGCTGCCTCCTTCTCAGCCTTCTTGGCCTCCTTGGCTGCGTCCTTGGCTGCCTTCTTGGCCTCCTTGGCTGCCTCCTTGGCAGCGATCTTTGCAAGTGCGGTGAGCTTGCGGTTCTCTTTGGCCTGTTCCTTAGCTAGGATGGCCTGTTGCTTCTTGTACTCCTTAGCACCCTTGATCTTCTTGGCCTCCTTGGCCTTCATCTCCTTCTTACTTACCTTGTTGTCCTGAGCGATGGCGTACATAGCCTTCATGAACTTGGGGGTCTGGTTGGTTGCTGACATGTTGATTTAAAAGTTTTCGAACTGTATAAGTTTTTGAATATGAATTTGACTATTGAAACAAAACTACTTCAATTTTTTTTTTTGTGAGTTTTTTGATAAAAAAAAGCGAGAGAAAAAATGAAAAAAAAATGAAATTTATTTAAATATGTTAAAAATGAGTAATTATTTGGAAGGCTTCTTTTTAGATGAAGATTTTTCTTGCTCTAGTCTGAGTTTTGCATTAGCTTCATCAACTTTTCGATTCAGTTCATCGAGTTGAGATCTGAGTAATTCCACAAAGAGTTCGTCCTTTGTTTTAGGGATAGGACTATTAGCTGGAGAGAACATTTTTAAAATAAATCGGGCAAGCATATTAAATTAGAGATGTGGTCTGTTAAAAGAGAAAAAAAACTTCAATTTTATTAATTAATTTTACAAAAACAATCTATTTATCTATTCTAGCTAAGAACCTTCCATCCCTGTGATTCATATGATATGCGCCAGGTTTTACATCCATATGTCTCTGCATGTTGCTTGAGAATTTCGTTGGAATAATCTGTAAGTTGATATACCTCGGAAAACATATTACTAACCTCTTTGGCTGTAGTGTCTTTAAATTTCTTAAATATATTGGGTTGGCCTTCCTTTTGACAGTTACTTTTTAAGAAATCAGCAATACGGTAGATAATGTCCGTTACACCTTGAACTTGAAGTTGGATGACATCAGCAATGTCCTTTTTCTTCTCATGTGCTTTGTAAGCGGCATGTACCTTAGAAGCGAACTGTTTGTCAGTGATCTCTTTATTCAAGTAACGGACTCTAATTTCTAAATTATCTACCACATTGTCCGTTCTAAAACGGTCTCCATCATGAGCCTGAAGATGGATAGTCTTTCGGATAGTAGTGGGGATTGTGCGGGAGAGAAATTCCATTTTGAGTATATCCTGACTGGACAAGTTGCTAAACATTTCTTTAGAGCCAAGTAGACGGTTAATGTATCGGAGGGCTTGTTGATCAGCTAGGTCGCGTCCACACTCGAAATCGCCGAAGTTTCTAGGAGCAGCGCCTCTGTTCTGCTGTCTTTGCCACTCATAGTAATGTGGGTTATGGACTCTAGTTTCAATAGTACCCTTACGCCAACTGAAAGCAGTATGACACTGAGTACACCACATCTGGTCACATCCTTCAATCTTATGAATGGGAGTGGTACACTTGGGACAAGGTTTGGTGTCCTTAGCTAGGAACTGAGCTGTAGCTCTGACATCGGGGTCACATGTATGTTCGGCATCGCGTCTCGTACCTTTGACGACATGACAATCGGGACAGGTCCATTTGTCACAGAGTCCGCACTTCCATTGGCTTGAGAGGAAGCCACGACATTCCTCGTCCGGACACTTGCGTCCGACAGTATCAGCCTTAGTATTAACGACATTACCCCCAGCTGCAATTTGCTGTTTAAGTGCCCATTTACGGCTCTGTAGACGACTGATTTCAGCATCAATAACCCTAACCTCTTCTTCCATAGATTTGATGCCCTTTCGGTTTTCGACAACGCCCATAGTAGCTGGAAGCAGAGCCTTTTCACGCTCTACCCCGACTCGGGAGTTCATTGCCTTCCACTGCTTACTGACCCAGTTCTTAGGGAAATTATCCGTTACAAATTTTCTAGTCCAGACTTTTTGACAGATGAAACTGCCATCTGGTTTTTTATTTTTATTCATACAAACGGTTTCGTCTTGGTCCAAGATGTAGGTTTGACAGCAAGATCGACATGCTGCGAACTGACACCATTGACACGAAACCTCTTTGTGGTTGGACTGGTTGAAGTCCTCGCAGCATATTAAACATGATTCCATGTTGAAGTTGATTAAGTTCTAGACTCGTACTGTGTTGATACGCATTTCCAGATTAGGTGAAATCAACTTCAATTTTTTTGCCTACACCGGTAAATGGTTATGTAACCGATTTCCCGTTATGTAACCGATTTCTGGTTAGTGGGTATAGGGGGGATCAAGGGTGAAAGGGGGGAGAGAGGGTGTTTTTTGGAAAAGAGGATAGTTCCGTTGCAGGGGGTGCCTGGTGGGACAGTATCTCCATAACAGAGTTCCGTTGAAGAGTATGACACTCTATATATTCCCCCCAAGTGCGATCATATCTATAATATAATTATATAATCATTAATCAAATGTGCAGTATATGTGAGGAAGAACCAGGTAGTCATTCATTCGATTTTTATGGAAAAACATCAGATGGTGTATATATGTACTATACTTGTCCTGCAGACGCAACAAAATATTGGGATACGCAAGGCATACTATACCATTATGAAGAAGTTTTAGAACAAAATAATAATAAAAAATGGAGTTGGATATTTGATTGCAGGGATTTCGGTATAAAACATTCTTTGGAAATAACAACAGCAATCGGAATTATAAAAATATTGAAAAAATATGAAGAATCACTATGTCAAATTCAAATAATAAATGCAAATACCATAATAAAAGGATTTTATTCTTTTCTATATCCTTTTCTCTCAACACAAACAATTAATAAAATTCAATGGAGTTAAATAATAATTATACATTTATATTTTTATGTAGGGGTTATGTAGTAAATGAATATAAAATAGATATATTAATTTAGTATATTTGTATATATAATGGGATATAAATATGGGGTATGGCTTACATATCCAAAAAATATGTTAAAATGTGAGCATATAGGTCATGTAACAGTAGCATGTTATATGAGCAAAGAAGATGCAATAGATTTATATTTACATATAGAGAGAATACTTGGTAGAAATATTGAAATAAATATAGATTGCAAAAATCCAGTGTGCTTTAATAAAAATATGTATGATGATGATGACAACAATATGAGTTCATGGGGATATAATGGATATTGTTTAATGTGGGTATTATTAAAAGGGATTGCCGATAATTATAGATGTAATTTCTCTCATCAAGTACATACTACTATGGAATATGGATACAATAACCAAAATTTCACTTTATTAAATAGTAATAATAGAAAGGTAAAATGTGAATTAAATGTCGCTGATATAAGAGATGATGATCCGTTAAAATGGAAACTAGTAGATATACCTCAATTAACACAGCTATAATCCATATTTTTAAACCAAAAAACAAATATTATAGTAGTGAATATAATACATAAATTTCGTTTATTTTTAGATTTGATAAGTTTTAAAAATAAGTAGAGTAATGAGAAATATAATGCTAATATAATAAGGATAAAAAATTGTGAGTATTCAACAAAACCTCTAAAAAATCTTTTAAAAGAAAATGTACCAGGGAAACTAATAAAGGAGGCTTTATTGTTATAATTATATGCATTAACAATTTTAAGATTTTGAAAAATATTTTGATTAATATCAACATCAATAAAATCATATTTACTACATAATCTATTCATAACAACCTGATCGTCTTTACATTTATTTTTAAATGTTTCTTGGAGAAATATTTTAAGATATTTAACATAACCCATATATAGACCAGTATTACCTATTTCATTATGTTTGCATGTATCAAAAACAAATTTATGTCCTCCTATTAATCCACTACCGGGTTCAAGTGAGAATATAAGTTTATAGTTATGTTGTTTAAATGTGTCGAGTGCTAAATAAGGCGATTTTTTAATTTCACTATCAAATCCATCTAAAAAAATAATAATTTTGTCATCAGGAAGATTTTTGATATGATCATATGCGAGTTGATATTTCATATTAAATCCAGTCCATTTTTGCCCGAATCCTAATACAGTAATAGGTATATTAAATTTATTATTAATAAGATCATTTAGCTTACCTTCTTTATGTGTGGCTACAGTAATAATTTCAAATGAATTATTTGACATATTTAATATAAGTTAATATAAAAATTATTATCCTAACAAACCACATGTTAAAACCGAAACAACACTACATATTCCACACGACAAAGGAATTTTATTATTATAATTATTAGAAGTAATAGCAAGTGTTTGTGAGCTAATTGGATCAGAACTATTTTTAACAGATCTCGTAAATTTATTTAAGGATCTTCTTATAAATGAGGGTTTTCTTTTTGAATTAATAATAATATTATTTTCATCGTATCCAGTAGAATTTGAATCAGTTTCATAATTATTATTATCATTATTAATAATATCAGATGGATTAAGAGTTTCTATTTTATTCTCGTAATATGTGTCATCATCACTATTAAGATCAGTATTGAAGTAATCATAATAATTAATATAATTGGTATTATTATTATTATTAGTGGTATTATTAATATCACTAATAAGAGGATAAATTTTATGAAAAGACATTTTATATATATATATAATACGGATGTTTATTTAAATAATGTTAATTTATTTTTTCTTGTATTTAGTCATATATTGGTAAAAGAAAACAAGTGATGTAAGCATAAGTGATACAGCAAGACTTAATACAGTAAGTTGTTCAGGTATTTGTGCATTAAATTTAGCTCCTAGTGTAGCAAAAATAATATAAAATGCAGTGATAGTAAGTCCTAATTTAATATCAATATCGCCAGTTTTATAGTATTCCATCAATGCACCAGCCGATAATGGGAATACTACAGCTAGGAGTGTAGTTCCTGCAGCTTTTCTTTGTGTATCAACAATACCTAATGAGAGTAATAACAATGAAATATAAAATCCACCGGCAATACCTTGAAAGCCTCCTAAAAAACCCACACATATACCGATAATAGCACCTAGAACAAGTTTAAGATATGCGTTCATTAATATATATATATATGAAAAAATAAAAATTGAAGAACTTTTTGTAGAATGTATATATGTATAGATTGAATTTAAGAAATTTTTCAAATTTAAAAGGAGGGAAAGAAGGAAGTATGGTATGTTCGTATTGTCATAGTAAGGATCATACATTAAAAACTTGTCATATAGATAATGAATTAGGTAAGTTATTGTTGAGTGAAGAAGAACCGGATTTTAACTCAATGTCAATAAATATTCTAAGAAAGATAGGATTTGTGGGAGGATTAAAGTTATGTGGTGGAAAGGTACAGTTGGTATTACAATTAAAAAAAGCATGGTTAAATAATCGAAAAATAAAAAAAACAAAAACTCATTGTAATGATGATGGTGGAGAATGTCCAATATGTTATGAGGGAATAAGTAGTAGCAATTTTGTAATTACTAAATGTTGTCATAAGTTTTGCACACCGTGTTTTACAAAAACAATAATGAAAAAAAATTCTTGTCCATTGTGTAGAGAGATGATGATAGACGACAAAGATTACATAGGTGTAAAAGGGGGTAGTAGAGTAAGTAGCGATGAAGATTATATGAGTTTTACAGAAGGAGATGGACCTTTTATGAATTATATAGAGTATATACGAAGTAATGTGAATATGGATGGATTAGTAGGAGAAACAGTAATAAATACTGGAACAAGGGAAGTGTTATTAAATGAGGAAAGTATGGATTTATGGGATGTATTCAACGATAGTATTGTGAATAGTAGTGTGAATAGCAGTGTGAATATTAGTTAGATGATTAATATTTCTAGATAGTAATTAAAAATATTAATAAAATTAATGTTTGCGGGATTTTTTTCCTTTAGATTTTTTACGATGTTTTTTAGATTTTTGTCCGCCCATAAGAGTATTATTTTTGAATTTAACAATAAATTGATTATTTTTTAATACGGTTTCTACATCAGAAGTAGTTTTAGAAGCTCTAATTTGATTAAGAACAGATTTCATTTTAGCAGCTTTGTCAAGGTATTGTTGATTTTTTTTGTTTCTAGTGAGCTGTCCGATTTTGCCGGAGATTTGACTTTTAAGTTGAGAAACTGTACCGTTGAAACCATCAACAGTAATAGTTTGTTGTTCAAGTGAAATAGGCATGGGTTCAGGAGAGATAGGTTTAGAAGGCATAGGTTCAGGAGACATAGGCATAGGTTCAGGAGACATAGGTGTCATGTTTTTAGGTGTAGATTCAGATACAAGTTGAGATTTAACCATATCAAGTTGCTTTTGAATATCATCGACTTGTTGTTGAAGTGCAGAATTATCACCACCATATTTAACGCGATTAGATTTAACCATTATATATTTCTAAAATATATAAATTTATATTAACTATATAAATGTATCATATAGTAAATAAAATATTACATAAGATTTATACGGGAATGGTATGTAGTGGAATAAGTTGCATATATTTACATAAGATACATAAAAGTGATATATATTGGGATAGAGTATTTGATAGAAAGGTAGTATTAGGAAGTATAATGGGTGGAATGATTGGAATGTATATAGGGGATATATTAGAGAGTACAAATAAGAGGTGTAGTATTCCGAAAGAATGGAGGGATATGATTTATTAAAAAATGAGTGTTAGAAAAAATTGAAGTATTTTAAAAAGAATAAGAGTAGTATATGATTAATGTGAATTGAAAGAATAAATTCTGAAAAATGATGAAGGGACAACAAGTAAAGACAGCATGTGGATGTGATAAGTCTGCAGAGAAAAAGGAACTAAAAAAAGAGAACTGTGGTACATGTGCTATATGTATGGATGAGTTAGATTCTAACAAGAATTTTGCAAAAACAAATTGCGAGCATTCATTTTGTTTGACATGTTTAGTGAAAGCATTGAAGAACAATAATACATGTCCGATGTGTAGGAGTGATATAGAAGAGGAGAAACCATCAAAGACAAAGGCGCTAAATCTAGAAGTAGGAGTAGATTTAATTAAAGAAGAGATGGAGATAATGAACATTGAGGAACATGTTGAAGCTATAACACTGTTCGATTCACCTGGAGGAAGTTTTAAGAATGCGTTACGACTATTTGGTTTGTCATTAATGAAGAGTGTGATTGCGTATCAGAATGAAGATGAGAATGACTTAATATGGGAAGAAGATGAAGAGGAAGAATAGATTAGTATAATTAAATAAAATTTGTTGTTTTTAAAGACTAAATAGAGTGATTTTTTTTATAATATTTTGGAAAAAACACTTTTAATAAAAAATTGAAGTAATAAGTATTGAAATAGTAATAATTATAATTGAATATTGAAATTTCCAGATATAAAATGTCGAGTTTTTGCAAAGTATGCTTTGAGGCGGGTAAGGGGGAGAGTGTGTATAAGTCGCATTTCGTGAGAAGTAGTCGTGATGCGAAGAGTAAGGTAGTTTGTCCGACTTTGTTGTCGACGAAGTGCAATTACTGCAAGGAAGCAGGACATACGATCAAGTACTGTTCGGTGTTGAAGAAGAAGGAAAAGATGACTAGAAGGTTGAGTAGATCAAGCTTCGTGATTGAAAAGAAGGATATGGTTATGAAGAAAGAGAAGAAGAATAATATGTTTGACTCACTGTATGATTCAGAAGAGGAGGAGAAGGATATTTCTTCCAAAGGTGTATTGATTGGATGGGCTGCAGTTGTGGCGAAACCGGCACCGAGAGTAGCGAGTCTACCTATTAAGGAAGAAGAGTGTGTGGCGATTGCTCCTGCTCCTGCTGCTATGAAGACGAATGTATCGGTAAGAGTGACCAAGTCGTGGTGTGAAATGATGGATGAGGATTCTGATGAAGAAGATTGGTAGTTTAGATAAGTGATATGTAGGGGATTTAAAAAAATTTAAAGTAAATTAATAAATGTTTTTTTTTGTATATGCAAATTATATAAATGGGAAAATCATTAAAAGGGAAAATCCATAGTAAAAAGAATTCAAGTTTAAAGAAATACAAGAATATAAAATATGAAGAAAAAATAAAGGGGATAAATGTGTTAGGAAAAGCGACTGACAGAGTAATAGAAACAGAACAATATAACAAAGAAGGTAAGATAGAAGTATTGAAAAGATTATTTAGAGATAATAATATGAAAATACTAAACGATTTACCAGAGAAAGAGAAAAACTATAATAAGTTTGCGGAACAGTTAAAGGATGAATTTAAAAAATTAGAAAAAGAGAAGGATTATAAACCAAACGAGGATTATTATGATTATGTAAATCACGGATGGATAGAAGATCAAACAGAAATATTAAAAAGTCATCCCGAGTATTATGTAGAAGTAGATGATTTTAGAATAATTCAAGATAAGGTATATAAAGAGGTGATTGGTTATACAAACGATTACATAAAAATGAATAAAGGGAAAAGAAAGGCAGAGTCAATAGAGGCAGTAGAGCATTGTATAGTAAAAGCAGATAAGAAGTTGGGGTTAAAATATGCAAAAACAATAAAGGAAGAAGTAGAGAAATTTGTAATAACAGATGATATGTATGGATTATTAGGATATGCAAATAACGATGAGATATACAGTTGGCAGGCACCGATAGTGTGGAGTATTTTACCGGATGAGAAGAATGTAAAGAAGTATATAAGTCATTTAAGTCCTCCGAAATTAGGAATATATGATTATTATGTTTATATCGAGGATGAATCAGATGATGCAAAAACAAAGAAATTTAAGAAAGACTTTAAAGAGAAATATTTTGAATTTATAATAAATACCTTTAAAACAGTATTACCTGATGAATGGGAGAAGTATGATCCAATTGATGTATGGGATGTAGAGTTACAATTATTAGATGCGATGGGGTGTGATAAAATAAAAAAGGAAGATCCTGATTATTATAATGTAGTAACAAGAAAAGAATTAGAGAAAGACTATGGTTTTGATTGGGGTATGTTTGCATCAAAGTTAGGAAAGAGATCTGCATTTCCAGGAGAGTATTGGGAAGGGAAAGCAGGTTATGAAGAGATTCCAAATAAAGTAGTAGTATCAAGTTTAAATGCATTAAAATGCACAGTAGAGTTATTGAAAGACAATTGGAACACAGTAAAATGGAAGACATGGTGGATGTTTATTTTTTATAAACAATTAATAAGATTTGATTATGATTGGTGTGATGTATATTATCAATTTTATGGAAAATTTGTAAAGGGTCAGCCAGTAAGAATGCCTAAGGAGCAATATTCAATTTTTCCATTATCATTTTGTTATAATACATTTTTAACAGAGAAATATGTAGCACATAATTTTGATCCGGTTCGTGTAGTATATGTAAAGAATATGGTAGAAGATTTGAAAGAGGTATTTATAAAAAAGATTGAAAGAAATACATGGTTGTCGCCACCGACAAAAAAGGCGGCATTAAATAAATTAAGGAAATTAGAGATAGTTGTAGGTTCTCCAAAAGAATTACGAGAGGATCCGATATTAACATATAGAAAAGACGATCCATGGTATAATATGGCTTTATTAGCAGGATGGAAACGAAGTAAAATGATACAATTAGAAGGTAAATCAGTAATAGATATACCAGAGATAGATTGGGATGAGTTTAAGTTAGTAGGAACTCAAGCATATATGGTAAATGCTTATTATCGACCTACAAGCAATTCGATATATTGTCCATTAGCATATTTGCAAAGACCATTTATAGATTTGGGACAGCGTGGAATAGAATATAACTTAGCATACATAGGATATACAATGGGACATGAGTTAAGTCATAGTTTAGATGATATGGGAAGTAAGTTTGATGCTGATGGGAATTTAAATAATTGGTGGACAGACGCAGATAGGAAAAAGTTCAAGGAGAAGATAAAAGATGTTGTGAAGCAATATGAGGAATTTGCAGCAAGAGATGGAATAAAGTTTGATGCAGAGATAGGTGTAGGAGAAGATCTAGCTGATATATCTGGATTAGCTTTAGCGGAAGAGTATTTATTTTACTTTCAATTAGTACATAAGGATTTAGCATTAATAAAAAATTTATCATTAAAAGCATTTTATGTGTATGGTGCGATTCAATCAAGACAAAAGATATTTGATTCGGCATTACCAGCACAACTAAAACAGAATCCTCATCCTTTAGAAAAATATAGATGTAATTGTCCATTAACAAGATTAAAACTATTTAGAGAATTATATAATGTAAAAAAGGGGGATGGAATGTGGTGGCATAATACTGATACTATATGGTGAGTTTTAGGAGAATAGTGAAAATATAATTAGAATATGTGAGTAATTATATTTTTAAGGAGTAAGTGAGTTTATATATTTTTTGATAAATAATATTTTTTTTGTGAGTATTATATATAAAATGGCTAAATCCATGAGAAGATCTAAATCCCGTGCTATGCGCAGATCCAGAGGTGCTTCCGCATCTAAGGCTGCTGGAAGAGCTCGTTCAATGAAGAAGGCTGCTGCCAAGGGTGCCGCTAAGGCTGCCAAGGCTGCTGCTGCTGCTGCTAAGGCTGCCTCCAAGGCTGCATCCAGAGCTGCCTCTGCTGCCAGAGGTGCTTCTGCCGCCAAGGCCGCTGGTGCCGCCGCCTCTGCCTCTAAGGCTGCTGGTCGTGCTGCCGCTATGGGTCGTGCTGCCGGTGCCGCCGCTGGTGCTGCCGCCGGTGCCGCCCGTGCTGCCGGACGCGCATAAATTATCAAAAAATAATTTAAAATAATATTAATAATAATAAGTTAATATTAATAATAATAAGTTAATATTATTATTAATTTTAGTATTTAAATAATACTCTAAGAAATATGATTGTAACAACAAATATGATTTGACATATATATATATTTTTAATTGTATTAGTTGATGATGGTTGTAAATCATAACATATATAATAGGGTCCAAACCATGTTTTTGTATTCCATAGGTGTCTTTCCAATTTAGTTAAGAAACATCCTTTAAAATAAAAATTAGATAGTAAAATGATAGACCATATAGCAATAACAATATAAAATGTATATGATATAGGTGTGAAAAATAAAATATACAATGAAATAATTTGGAATATTAAATGAAGTATGAATACAATAAATCCATTAAATTTTGTATTATTTGAAATAATTTGTAATTTATTTTCGAAATAAAACAATAAATTTTTAAGTTGTGATTTAGTACATTGAAACATATTATAATGTACTAAATAAATTTAGTTATTTTTCTTTAAACATGAAAATAATAGTTTAATAATATAATTAACACAAGATTCTGTTTTATTAATATTAAGTTTGCCCTTAGATGCATCAACAATAATATCTATAATATTAGAAGCATCATTTTCAAGAAAATGAACAAGTTGTTCTTCATTTGTAACTTGAACAGATTCTAACTTTAAAATAGAAACAAGTGCTTGAATAACTAAGTCTTTTTGATTAGTACCTTTAATTTTAGATTTTTCAACTGTTTCCATACCAATAATAAGTAATTGAAATAAGTGTTGCTTATTAATTGATTCATTAAGTGGGAGTTGTTTCATAATACTTTCAGTAACAAGAGTAAGAATTTCATTGTTGGATGAATCAATAAGGGATGTATATTCAGGTGTTATTGAGACATCGATAGTACTAGCATTAGTATCAATAGATGATGTTTTATGTTCCATTATATATATTTTTAGTAATATTAGTTTTAAATAGTTTAATATAAATCTTGTATATATTGTTGAAGATAATTTTGCGAATCTTGAATATTATTAAATTTTTTATAAAATGAATAGTTAGAATTATTTAATGGCAATACTAAATGAATGTTTGATTTATCGAATTGAATGTTAATTTCAGATAATTCTTCATATTTTTTATTCATAATAATAGCATTATTATTTGTATTAATAAAATTCCAGTTATTATTTGTTAAAGGTGATAAAATATTTTTAAATGCATCTATAGTATTACTTGTCATTGTTTGTTATGTAAATATAGTATGGAAACTTTAAATGTTTTTTTAATTAATATAGCATGTATATTAATTAAAAAGTATTGTATTATCACCCGACGCAGGACTCGAACCTGCAACCCCCAGATTAGAAGTCTGATGCTCTATCCAATTGAGCCAGCCGGGCATAGGTGTGTTATTTATATAAGTTTTTTAGTTTTTTGTATTTTTGTATTTTTGTTTTAAAACGAATTTATAAAGTAAAATAATAAAGATTGTTCCTAAAATAATACCAAATGCATCAATAATAGGATTTTCAATAAGTTTAAAATGACCTTCCAGATGATGAGAAATAAAAGATGAAATAAATATAGAAATACTTGCGGCCATTCCACCAGTAGCTAATTCAGCCATAGGTAAATCAAAATGATATTTATTAATTAATTGTTTTTGAAATGTTTCTTCACCAATTAAAAATATACTAGCATCAACTATACCGAATATAATAGTAGATATAATAGAAATAATAAATAAGTTGATAGAAATCATATATAAAATATAAGTATTTAATATTTTTAAAATTTATAAAATCGCTCTCAAAAGGGATCGAACCTTTGACCTCACGATTAACAGTCGTATGCTCTAACCAACTGAGCTATGAGAGCTTTGAACAGTTTAATGACATATTCAGGTCACATATCAAAGAGAGGTCTCGATCCTCTGACCTTTGGATTATGAGCCCAACACGCTGCCTCTGCGCCACTTTGATTTATTATAAAATTTATTATGTGTTAAGCCCCACACCTCGCTTAACACTGTGAAACACTACACTTCTGTTATTTAACTCAAAACTTGTCGTAGCTCAGCGGTTTAATCTTGTTAAATAATCAGCACCAATATTGGAATATGTTCCTCCATTACCACGCAAATCCTACACCCGTGTATTAAGCCCCCCTTCTCCCCTTATCACGCTTAATACTGTGAGACACCATTTATTGGGGTATTGTCCCTCCATTTCCTCTGAGACTTCTGGGTACTAGCCCAAGGGATTGTCTCTTCCCCAGGTCTCACTGGGAATCGAACCCAGATTGCGGGAATCAAAACCCCGAGTGATGACCATTACACTATGAGACCATTGCAATATATTGCAATATATTTACTATCTACAGTTATAGTTTTAATTAAATATTTAAAAGGTAATAATTGCTGTATGTAGATATGAATGTTGTTTCTGTCCGGCACAATCATCCAAAGCCAGTTATTGCTCAGAGTGGGGTTCGAACCCACGCATCCGAAGATAGCAGATCTTAAGTCTGCCGCCTTAGACCACTCGGCCATCTGAGCATAATAAAGGTTGAAACTTTTTATGTGGTTTCATCACATATCACCCGATGTGGGGCTTGAACCCACGGCCACACGCTTAAAAGGCGTGCGCTCTACCAACTGAGCTAACCGGGTGTTATACCACTCAGCCATCTGAGCATAATAAAGATTGTTTATGGAACAATCAATAAATCCAGCTGTTCAGGTGCGGGCTCGAACCGCAGACCTTCGGCTCATAAGACCGATGCTCTAACCAACTGAGCTACA
>Ga0181560_10002657_pt1 | contig 16610 bp, 16 predicted proteins | sample 011ome_20_FD_133751 | JGI IMG/M metagenome (GOLD analysis project Ga0181560, IMG submission 133751) | Coastal salt marsh microbial communities from the Groves Creek Marsh, Skidaway Island, Georgia - 011509CT metaG (megahit assembly) | ecosystem: Environmental > Aquatic > Marine > Intertidal...
CGAAGGCGTAGTGCCCGGCGTCGTCCAGTATCGCGCACCGCACGTTCGCCCGCCCGTTCGCGCGCATCCGCTCCACCACCTCCGCGCCGGACGCCGGGGACATCCAGTCGTGCGCCCCGTACAAAAACGTAACCGGAAGATCCGCGGGCGTCCTCTCCACAACGGGCCCGATCTCCGTCCGCGCCTGCCCGAGCGGTTTCAACAAGAGCGACATCGAACGCTCGGAGACGCCGCGCATCATGATAACCCCCGCGGCGTACTCCACGAGCGCGTCGAACGCGTCCGCGTCGCCGTCTAAAAACTCGAGCGCGCGCCAGCGTCTGGTCGCGTATCCGCGCACGGCGCTCGGGGACCATCGAAACGGCAGCGCGCGCGCGAACGCCTGCGGCGTCGCGCCGGCGTTCCAGAGCACCGTCGCGACCGCCCAGAAGAACCGGTGTCGCAGGCTTCGGCGCTTGAACGCGGCGATCCTCGCCGGGTCCGCCGCCTTCACGCCTGCCGGGCCGGCTAAGACGAGACCCCGGACGCGGTCCGGGTGCCTGTCCGCGTAGTGCGCGGCGATGAGCCCGCCCATGCTGTCGTTCCGATCAAAAAAAGTTCGTTCACCGGTCAGTTGAAAGGGGACGCGATCAAATGTTGAAACCGAACGATGGGTGAAAAACTTTTGTATAGAACGCACCTGTGCCCGAGCAGGACGAACGCGCCGTCCGCGCCGAGCCGCGCGCGCCTCCACGCCTCTAACCCGTCCACGAAGTACTCGATCGCCTCGTCCTCGTTCGTGGGCGGGAATTCTCCGCGCGGGCGGCCGCTCATCCCCGCGCCGCGCCAGTCCACGAGGTGCGTCCGCCCGAGTTTCATGTCGCCGAGCGCGGCGATGTTTTTGAAGAAGCAGCCGCCTCCGTTGGCGAAGCCGTGGACGAGGACGAAGTCCACGCCGCCCGTCGCGTCGCCGTTCACCGTCACGCTGTGCACGACGTCGTCGGGTTTAGACGTCACGGGGGTGTCGTGCGCGACCCATTTCAGGCCCTGCGTCGCGGGGGGAGAGGGGGGGAGCGGACGGGTGACGTCGCGTCGGGAGGAGGAAACGCACTGACGAAAGGTCGCGTCATCGTGTCGCGGTCTGATGAGGGGTCAGGTCGAGCGAACGCACCCGGTCCTTCAGGAGGTGGTCGAACAGCGCGGACTCGTTCGCGAGGCACTGCTTCCGCGAGTACGAGAATCCGGCCCAGAGGCGCTCGGCGAGGCCGAGAACCCGGCCCATGGCGGGCGGTGCGCCGCGGACAGTGACGATGAGAGATGTAGGCAGACGCGTGTTAAAACTGCGCTGCCTCATCACTCGCGCGCGGCGCACCGCGAGGGCGATGGCGACCGGGAAGCCCCTCCCCGCGGCCCTGAAGCGCGAGCTTCAGGGATGGTACATCTACGACTTCGCGAACAGCGCGTTCTTCCAGAGCGCGGGCGCGGTGCGTCCGATCTCGTCGCGCGCCCCTTCCCAGGGTGCCCACCCAATAACGACACGACCACGGTCTTCTGATCTCATCCCGCGCTTCGTCCGTCTCTCCCTCCCTCGCGTCGCCCCCCACCCCACCAGGTCTTCATCCCGCTGCTCGTGGACGCGATGGCGACGGAGTACGCGTGGCACCGCCAGGGCGCGAGCCGCCCGGAGACCTGCGCCGACCTCGCGGACGCGGGCGAGACGCAGACGAACTGCCTGCGATGCGTCGAGGGCGACGGCGACGTCCTCGTCACGGCCAACGCGGACGGCTCGGAGACGCACGCGGAGCTCGACGTCCTGAAGCTCCCGGGCGGGATCAACCCGACGAGCTTCCTCTTCACGTGCATCGCGCTGAGCGTGTTGTTCCAAGCCATCGCGTTCGTCAGTGTCGGCGCGCTCGGGGACTTCGGGAACCACCGGAAGCGAGGGCTCGTCGTCTCCGCGACGACGGGCGCCATCGTCACGTGTTTCTACGTCGTGCCCCCCGCGAAAGAGGACGGGTCCCTGTACTGGCTCGGCGGCGTGCTCATCATCATCGCGAACGTGTGCCTGGGCGTGAGCGTCGTGTTCTACAACAGCTATCTGCCGCTCATGGTGGACGACGCGCCCGCGGTGTCGGAACTCGAAGCCGCCGCCGCCGCCGCCGCCGCGACCGCCGCCGCGGAGTCGGGGGGCGGGGGCGGGGGCGGGGGCGACGACGACGACGACGACGCCGACGCGTTCGAGACGGACGCTCGGGAAGCGACGCGCGCGGCGCAGGAGGTGGTCGGGAGCGAGTACAGCGGCAAAGGGCAGGCGTGGGGATACGTCGGCGGTCTCGCGGCGTTGACGCTGTCTCTTCTGATCGCCGTGGCGATGATCTCCGCGGGCGCGTCCACGTGGTGGGCGCTCGGCGTCGGCGCCGCGCTCAGCGGCGTGTGGTGGCTCGTCTTCGGGATCGTCTCGTTTCGAAGGCTCCCGCCGCGCCCGGGCCCGCCGCCGCCCGAGGAGTACCGCGGCGCGAGGCTGCTCTTGATGGGGTGGATTCGCACCGCGACGCTGTTGAAAAAGGTGTGGCGCAAGTCGCGGCCGACGGCGCACTTCCTCGCGCTGTACTTCGTCTTCAGCGACGGGTACTCGACGATCGCGACGGTCGCCATCTTGTTCGCGTCCAGGGAGCTCTGCATGTCCGTCGTCGAGCTCGCGACGTTGGCGGTCATCGTGCCTCTGTGCGCGGCGGCGGGCGGGTACCTGTGGATGCGGTTCAAGGCGCGTTCTATACACTGGTCCCCATACGACCCCGTTCGCGTGGTGAACGCCGATCCTTAAGGACTTTTCTCGGCGTTCCTCTCCGCCCACCCCTCGCTTCCGATCCCCGCCCTCGGCGCCTTTCAACTCCAACTGACGCCTTTCAACTCCACCCCGACAATCGCTTGTATGGAACGGCCCTAAGGCGCGAGCGAAGTGGTCGAACAAAGCCGTGCTGGTCTTGAACCTGTTCCTGCTCTCGTGGCTCCCGCTGTGGGGGTGCGTCGGGTTCTTCTCCGACGACTTCGGCCTGCGGACCAAGTCCGAGCTGTACGTGCTCGCCGTGTGGTTCGGCGCGATGCTCGGAAGCGCGCAGGCGTACGGCCGCGCGCTCTTCTCGGAGCTCATCCCGGTCGGTCACGAGGCGGACATGTTCGCGCTGTTCGAGATCACGGACAAAGGGAGCTCGTGGCTGGGGCCTCTGGTCGCGTCGCTCGTGCTGCAGTACACGGGGAAGGTGCGGCCGGTGCTGATATACTTGTTGGTCGCGATGGTCATCCCCGCGGGGCTGCTGCATCGGTTGGATCTGAGGGAGAGCATCAAAGCCGCGCGGCATCCGAAGGCGGGAGAGGGTGTCATGGAGGGAGACGACGACGACGACGACGACGACGGCGGCGGCGGCGGCGGCGAGAAAGCGAAAGCGCGATGTTAGGAGTATCATAGACGAGATGTTGGTTGGCGTGTTTTTGATGACGAATGGCCTCAGAGATCGTCGTCGTCCGCGCCGTTTTCCTCGGCGTCCTCCGCGTCTTCCATGTCGTCCTCGTCCTCCGCGTCGTCGTCGTCGTCCCCGTCCGGGTCTTGCCCCTTCAACATCCGCTCCACTCTCGTCATCCCCCGCGCGGCTTCCTCGCTCCCGGGGGACAGCGTCAGCGCCTGCTGGTACGCCCCGAGCGCGTCGGCGAGGAGCTTGGACGCCGCGAGCACGGCGCCGAGCTTGCACCGCAGCGCCACGGCGACGGCGACGTCCGCGGGGGCGTGCCGCTCCAGATGCCTCCTCAACACCCCCGCCGCGGTGTCGTGCCTCCCCGCGTCCGCGTGCACGTCGCTCAGCGCCATCGCGACCCCGGCGTCGGACGGATCGAGCTTCAGCGACGCCTCGTACGCGCGTCGCGCTTTATCCGAGGACCCCTCGATCGGCGACTTTCGATGCGCGTCGCCGACGAGCGACGCCGCCGGCGCCGACGCCGGCGCCAACCGCGTCGCCTCCTTCGCCGCCGCGAGCGCTTCCTTGTACCTCCCCGTCAGCGAATACGCGGCGACGATCCCCGCGTGCGCGTACGTGCGCGACGGCTCGAGCGCGGCCGCGCGCTTGAACGCCCCGACCGCCGCGTCGTTCCTGCCCAGACGCAGGCACAGCGTCCCCTTGACGAGGTGCGCGTCCGCGCGTCGGTCGTCGAGTCGAATCGCGCGCTCCGCGTGCGCGAGCGCCTTGTGCGGCTCTCTCTTCGCCGCCCAGTACGTCGCGGCGGCCGCCCACGCCTGCGGCGACTCCGCGTCCGCGGCCATCAGGTCGTTCACGAGCGCGGCGAGCCGCGCGGACGGCTCGCGGCGCGCGGGCGCGAACGCGACGGACGACAACACGCCGAAGCCAACCTTCTCGCCGTACTCCTCGCGCGTCGCGTCGTTCTCGTCGCTCTCGTCGCCGTCGTGCTCGCACAGCAGCGCGGCGTAGATATCCATCCCGTCCACGCCGTGCGGGTCCATCGAATGCGCGCGCTCGAACGCTCGCACGGCCGCGGGGACGTCCCCGGCTGCGGCGGCGGCGACGCCTGAGGGTCGTTCCATACAAAGCGATGGCGGGGTGGATGTGAAAGGCGTCAGATGGAGTTGAAAGGCGTCGATGGCGGGGATTGAACGCGAGAGGTGGTCGGAGAGATGCGCCGGGCAAAGTCCTTAAGGATCGGCGTTCACCACGCCAACGAGGTCGTATGGGGACCAGTGTATAGAACGCGCCCGAGAGCGTCGTCGCGTGGACGTCGTCTGGGTACGTCTTGGCCATCGCGCCGAACGCCGCCTTGGCGTCGCGCGCGGCGTCCGGGCGTCCGAGGAGCGCGTGCGCGCGCGCGAGCCTGGCGATGTACTCGACCGCGACGTCGGAGCCGGCGACGGTTGACGTTCCGTCTTCTGGTGCGACGATCGGGGCGGGGAGGAAGGATCGGAGTTCCTCCTCGGGCGTCCCCATCGCCGCGAGGGACGCGTACGCCTCGGTCGCGTACGGGCACTGTCTCAGACACTCCTTGAAGCACGCGACGGCCGCGCGCTCGTACCCGGTGCGTTGGTACGTCTTACCGAGCGCGAGGGTTATGGGGAGCGACCGCGATCGCGAAGGGATCGTCTCCAGCTCCGCGAGCGCCGCGCGCCACTCGCGGAGTTCGAGGTGGCATCTCCCGATCTTAAACTTGAGCTCGGCCTCGACGACGCCGCCGCCGAATCCGCCGCGCGACGCGGGAGGCGTGATCGCTCTCCCGTCCGCGCCGTAGCTCGGCGTCACGGGCGCGGCGGACGCCCCCGCGCCCGGCTGCGCCGGCGTCCTCGGCGCCGCGGACGCCTCCGGCGTGGACGCTTCCGTCTCCATCGCGCTCCCCCCCTCTCCTCCTCCTCCTCCTCCTGCTCCGACCGAGGTCGCGTCGTCCGCGACGCGCGCGAGCTCGACCGCGCGTCGGTAGTGCGTCAGCGCGCGTCGATACTCGCGCTTCCCGAACAGCGCGTCCGCGAAGAGCGTCGCGTGCACCGCGCGCAGCGACGGCGGGACGCGCTCGCCGCCGGGCCCCGACGCGGACGCGACGAGGAATCCGGCGAGGTGCTCCGCGCTGTCGAACAGCCGGTTCGCGAGGAGATCTTCCACCTGCGCGCGCGCGCGCGTCAGCGACGCCGACGTCATCGCGACGCGACGACGACGGGACGTCGCGTCGGCGACGGCGAGATCGCGCTGCTTCTCGGTCGCTCGCTCGCCGGCGCGGTCCGTTGTGCGGCGCGTCGCCGCTGCCCGGCGCGTCGCGTCCGAGAAATCGGGAGTCGGCACGTTCCGTTTGAACGAACGAAGTCAGGTGCGTTCTACAACTATACATTAGTTTTTCACCCATCGCTCGGTTTCAACACTTGATCGCGTCCCCTTTCAACTGACCGGTGAACTGTATAGAACGCACCTCAGCATCGCATCAACGAACGGGAAAGTTTTCCTCCCTGCGTGCCGAAAGTCTTCGCCGCCATCGCCAGTCCGTCCCCGCGCGCCGCGCCGCCGGCCGCGCGATGCCGCCGAAGAAGGACAAGGCGAAGCTGAAGAAGGGCTCGAGCTCCAGCGGCAGCGCGGAGGGCCCGCTCGTGCAACTGAGACCGTCGGAGATCCTGTACACGTACAGCAAGGTCCTCCCCTACTTCAGCGGATGCGGGCGAACGCTGCGGCACACGCTCGACGAGATCGCGCGCGGCGCGATGCGTCCGAGCGACCTCCCCGCCATCGCGGTGATATCCGCGGAGGTGCCGAGCGCGACCGGGACGTCGGACGCGCGCGATACTCGCGCGTGCGGCGATAAGGGGCCCTCCCACGACGGGTGGTCCAGCGACGAGGACGGCGGGAAGCGCGGCGGAGGCAAGCGCGGAGGTGGGAAGCGACGCGGCGGCGGCGACAGGCGCGACGAGCGGAAGCCGAGCGACGAGAAGGTGGTCAAGTACTTCAGCACGAATAACCGACGGCTGTGGGTGCTTCGCGAGTGCGAGGCGAAGGGGCTGCTCGGGCCGGAGGGGACGATCGGCGTCAGGCTGCAGCGCCCGGACGTGAGCAAGAGGATGGTGGAGAAGGGCACGCGGAGCTTCCGTCTGGAGCGGTGCACGGACAAGGTGACGCTGGTGAAGGCGAGCGAGCCGAATAAAACCGAAGACGGCGACGACGGCGACGGTGGCGACGACGACGACGACGCGCCGACGGACGACGCGAAGGACGACGACAAGGACGGAGGCGACGGCGCCGCGGTGGACGGCGTGAACGAAGGCGTCGCGGCGTTGCGGGTGTGAACGCGCGGATCGAATCGACAATCGACGCGTCGCGCTCATCGTCCGGCGTACGAGTACGAGTAATACCCTCCTCCGCCGCCGGCGCCGCACGCGACGCCGCCCGCCTGCTGGTCCAGATACGCGTTGCACGGCGTCCCGGGCTGACACTTCGTCCCGCCGTTCGTGCACGGCGCGCCCTGCACGCCTCCTTGCGCGCACCCGGACGGACAACACGGGTCGCGAAAGGCACCGCCGGGGATGCCCGCCTCGGGGCAGTTCGGCGGTTGCGGCGGCGGTTGCGGCGGACGCGGCGGGTTGGGATACGGGTACGGCAAGAACACGTACCGCGGCGCCCAGAGGAACGGCCACAGCCACCACCCGAAGAACCTTCCGTTCGGGTCAGTCGCGTTCGTCGTCGCGTTCGCGCCCGCGCGCTCGGAAACGATCGCCGCGCCCTCGATCCTCGTCGCGACGGCTTCGCGAGGGGTCGCGGCGGCGCCGGCTCTCGCCGTCGGCGTCGGCGTCGTCGGCGTCGGCGCGGCGGCCGAGGGGGACGCGGCGACGACGACGACGAGCGCGCACGCGACGACCGCTCCCGCGATGGACCGAGCGAAGTGCGACGACGGCGCGCGGCGTGGCATCGCGCGCGACGGGACTGCGCGCGACGACGGAACGGACGAAGAGGAACCTCGGGCGTTTCGAGTGCGAGCCTCGGAAGTCAACCTCGGAATTTAGGAGTCAACCTCGGAGACGCGAACGCTGACGCGCGCGCGCGATAGATAGACTAGCTACGTACACCTAGTGACCTCAACGCGATCAAAACGCGTTCACCGTCGCCGCCTACCTCCCCACGCCGCCCACGCTGAGATGTTTCACCTCGAGATATTCCTCGATCCCGTGCTTCCCGCCCTCTCTCCCCGTCCCGCTCTCTTTCACCCCGCCGAATGGCGCGGACGCGGCGGAGACGACGCCCGTGTTCGCGCCCACCATGCCGTACTCGAGCTTCTCGCTGACTCTCCACACCCTGGCGTTATCGTTCGTGTACACGTACGCCGCGAGTCCCGCGGTCGTGTCGTTCGCGAGCGCGATCGCGTCTCTTTCGTCCGCGAACGACGTCAACGCGGCGACCGGGCCGAAGACTTCCTCGCGGAAGAGCGACGCGTCGCGCGGGACGTTCGCGAGCACGGTGGGGGCGTAGAAAACGCCTTTGTCACAGCCGTTTTCCGTGACGCGGTGGCCGCCGCACAGCACCTTCGCGCCCTTACTCAGCGCGTCCGCGACGTGCGCCTCCACTTTCGCTAACGCCCTCGCGTTGATCAGCGGTCCTTGATCGGTTTTGCCTCGTAACCCGTCGCCGACGACGAGCTTTCGCGCCGCCGCCGCGAACTTCGCGCCGAACTCGTCGATCACGTCTTCGTGCACGATGTACCGCTGCGACGAAACGCACGTCTGTCCAGCGTTACGAAACTTGCTCCCCATCGCCCCCTTCACCGCCTCGTCGATGTTCGCGTCCTGGAACACGAGAAACGGCGCGCACCCGCCGAGTTCCATGGACGTTCGCTTCACCGTCCCCGCGCAGTCCCGCATCAATTTTTTCCCAACCGCCGTGCTCCCGGTGAACGACAGCTTTCGGACGATCTCCGACCCCGTCATCGCCTCCCCGATCGCGTTCGCGTCGCCCATCACGAACCCCAACACCCCTCTCGGGATACCCGCTCGCGCCGCCAACTCCGCGAGCGCGAGCGCGGACAGCGGCGTCTCCTCGGAGGGCTTTACGACGACGACGCAACCCGCGGCGAGCGCCGCGGCGGCTTTCCGCGTGATCATCGCGAGGGGGAAGTTCCACGGCGTGATCGCCGCGCACACGCCAACGGGCTGCCGAAGCGCGAAGACGCGCGCGTTCGCGTCGTGCGTCGGGATGACCTCGCCGTAGGTCCGTCGCCCTTCGTCCGCGAACCAGTCGATGAACGACGACGCGTACGCGACTTCGCCGCGCGCCTCCGCGAGCGGTTTGCCCTGCTCGGCGCACATGATCCGCGCGAGGTCCGAGGCGTGCGCGTTCACGAGGTCGCCCCAGCGGCGGAGCGCCTGCGCGCGGACGATCGCGGTGGTGGCCGACCACGACGGGAGCGCGGCCGCCGCGGCGTCGATCGCGGCGCGCGTCTCCGCGGCGCCGAGCTTCGCGACGGAGACGAGCGTCTCCCCCGTCGCGGGATTGACCACGTCGAACGTCGCGCCGCCGCCGTCGCCAAGCTCGGCGCGCGTCCACGCGTCCGCGATGAAGCCCTCGTCGCGGAGGAGCGACGCGTCCGCGACGCCGATGCGCGCCGCGAGCGCGGCGCACGCGTCCGACGGCGGCGAGGGCGACGAGGTGGACGACGACATCGCGCGAGCGGCCGCGAGAGCGGACGACGCGCGAGCTCTCTCGTTATCCGACGTGATGAGAGTGCCGAGTGGACGACCGCCGAGGGAAGGCTGCGGATCGCTCCGGGTGGAGACGGCGGCGGCGAGCGGACGCCGGGTGAACGCGACGCGTCGAACCGTGGAAGGATCCAGGAGCCGGCGCAGCATCTCCCGACGACGCGGCGGGCGTCGTCGCGCGGCGCGGTGTGCCGCCGACGACGCGCGGCGGGGAGAGGTCTCGCGCGCGTCGTTCGTCGAATCGCGTCAAGTCTCGGGTTTCACGCTCGACGCGACGCAACGCTTCGCCTCCCGCGACGACGCGTCGTCCGTCGACCGAGCGTTTCCCGAGGCGGCTCGCGCGCGTCGCGCGTCTCACACGCGCGCGCGCAGAACCTCTCGAGCAGACAGACGCACCTCGCCGCGACGTTCCATCGACGAAGATGGTGAAGATCAACGTGCGTCCCCAACGCGCGACGCGCGCGAATCCCCCGCCGTCCTCCGCGCGTCCCGTCGTCGTCGCCCGTCCACCATCGCGAAAAACGCCCTCTCGCATTCCGACGCGTGACCCGCCCTCCACGCTCCCGCGCCTCCCCGTCCGCCCCTCCTCTTCGACAGGACCCCACCGAGAAGGAAGAAGAAGAGAAGAAGGACTGGACGCACGCGTACGCGGAAGACCTCCGCGCGGATATCTACACCGAGGTCAACCCGTCCCCGAAGGCGACCGTGCACCAGCGCGAGTGGAGGAAGATTCTGAACGGCGACCCGGTCGAGATCAACCCATCCGTCGGCGCGGGGCTCAAGGTGATGACGATCAACGAGTGGTCGTCGCGATGGAAGCAGAACGATCGGTTCCCGGACTGCCTCGCGTGCCAAAGCGTCTCCACGAAAGAGCATCACTTCACGCAGACGTGGTGCCGCGGGAAGCGACAGTTCGAGTCCGAGCTCCTGTGCTCGGACTGCCACATGTTCTCGTGGCGGTCGTACAGCGATCCGGATTTCATGCTGCCGGAGGAGTACGATAAGATTCGCTGGGAGAAGATGGTGGAGGCGAAGGCGACCGGGAAACCGATCGTTCGCGACTCCGCCAAGGCGCACGCGTAGATCGATGGACGGATCGGTCGCGGCTGCTCGTGCGCGCTCTCGCGACGGCGAGCGAACGCGTCTTCTCTCCCGCGATTATGATTTCTCATTTGTCGTCAGTCACAGATTCGACCGCTACTGCGAACGCGATAGAACGCGCGCTCTTCTTCCTACGCCACCCACCCCCCGACCCACCCATCGCGATAGATAGTCTACGATATCTCCCGCCCGAACCGAACGCGCGACTACTTCTTCTTCCTCCTGTCGTTGTTCTCTTTGATCTTGACCCGCCGTCGGAGCTTCAAGAGCCTCTGGATGTCCTTCACGTCCATTATGTCGTACCGAGGGCCTTTCCCGTCCGCGAGCGACTGCTCGTGCATCGCCTTCGCGGCGGCGACTTCGTTCTCGAGCTGCCGGAGCGTCTTCCGCGGCTCCAACAGCGTCCACAGCCAGTCCGGGTAGGACTCGTCCGGGCCGAACTCCGGGTCCGACCCCGTCTTTTTAAAGTTGATCCCCGCGGCGTGCGTCGGCGCGCTCGTCGCTTTCGGCTCCTCCTTCTTCGCCGCCGCGGGCGCGGCTTTCGTCTTCGCCTTGGCGTACAGCGCGCTCGCGGGCGCGACGAACGCGCGCGTTTGCGACGCGAGGAGCGAGGAGAACAGACCGCCGGACGTGCTCGCGGCGGACGCGGCGGCGATCCGAAGGAGCGCGCTCATCGCGTGTATCTGATATTTTCTAGGGTTGCGTCGAGACCGACGACGCGACGCCCTCCTCCTTCCCTTCGCGTCCTCGCGCGCGGCGAGGGGCGGCGGGACCGACGCGCCGCGGGCGGTCGCGCGCGCGGACGATCGGACGATCGACGCGCGGTCGCGTGCGCGATACCGCCGCGGCCGCGTGCGACGGGATGTGAACGGATCGCGCGGGGCGATCGCGCGGTTCACGGCAGTAGAGCAGGAGGAAGAAGCGGGTCGGTCTGAAATATGTGTAATGTCGCCGGCGGCGCGCGCGCGTCGCGCGCGGATCGCTATCGTGATTGTATATTCAGAAAAGAAGCGCGCCCGCCGCCCGCCGCGCGCCGCGCTTTCGACCTCCCTCCACCCCCACTCCGCGCCCAGTGGCCTCCAGTCAGAACGTCCCCTGATTCGACAGCAGCACGAGCAGCCCTTGCTTCCCTAGGAGGATCTCGTTCATGAACGATATCATCCCGACCCAGATGATCGGACTCACGTCGACGCCGCCGACGGGCGGGACGAGCGCTCTGGTCGGCTTCAACAGCGGCTCCGTCGGGACGTACGCGATAACCCACGGGAGCTTCGTGTACGGCACGCTCGGGTACCACGTCATGACGATTCGCACGATGAACGCCACTGTGCCGAGCGCGAAGAACGGCCCGAGGACGCCGGCGACGGTTTTCGCCGTCTCCGGGTCGAGGGGATCTTCGTTCACCGCGAGCTCGAACAGCGCGCCGTGCAGCGCGTTGGACGCGGCGGCGAGCTCGGGGGAAGACTCCGCGGCGGACGCGGCGGACGCGAGCAACGCCGCGGGCGCGGCCTGGGCGCGAGCGAGGAGGAAGGGGGCGTCGGAACCGGAACGTTGGAATGAATGTACGCGAGCGTCGGAAGCGAGGGCGGAGCGGAGGATCCCTGGCGTCCCGAAGACGCCGACGACGACGACGCGGGCGGGTCGAGATCGACGGTAAGGCGCGCACCGCGATCGTCGCGAGCGCGGCCGCGCGTTTCCCTTCCCCGGAGGACGCGCGGACGGCGATCGTCGCTCCCCGGCGCGTCGCGCGCGTTCGCTCGCGCGCGCGGAGAGGCGCGAACGACGCCGACGCGCGCGACGACGTCAAGGCGCACGTCATCGTCGTTTTTCCTTCTCCGTCGCTCCCTCCTTCCCCGCGCGGCGTGTGCTGCGCGCGTCGACCGTGTCCTCGCGCGCGTGCGACGCGGCGTGCGAATGCGCTCGTGCGGCGCGCGTGCTCGTGCGAGCGCGAGTGGTGGAACGTCCGCGGCGTGCGCGCGCGCGCGTGAGTGCTCGCGAGCGGCGCCGAGCAGGCCTACGTGGCCGACGACGGCGGGTCGGTCTGTCAAGATCATCCGCAGGGTTATGGGTTTGTCGAACAGCGTCCATTGTTCTGTTTCGTCGCGCCCCCAGCGTCCTCGCGCGCGCCACTCGTCGACGCGCGCGTCGCGAGGCGGCGGATTCTTTCTCCCGAGGGACGAGTCACGCATCGCGCGCGCGCTCGCGGACGCGAACCCGGCGAGACGCGGTCGCGGGCGAGAGCGCGCGCGGCAGAGAACGCGGCGCGGCGCGTCCTTTCGGAAAGACAGGGGGGGGTTCGGGTTATTGAGAGAGCACGCGATGGCGAAAGTGGAGAAGATGACGGAGAAGGACTTCTTCACGGAGTACGGCGAGGCGAACCGATTCACGATCCACGAGGTCGTCGGTAAGGGATCTTACGGCGTCGTGTGCAGCGCGACGGACAACAAGACCGGGGAGAAGGTGGCGATCAAGAAGATCACGGACGTTTTCGAGCACGTGAGCGACGCGACGCGAATCTTACGCGAGGTGAAGCTCCTGCGCGTGCTGAAACATCCGGACATAGTCGAGGTGAAGCACATCGTGCTGCCGCCGAACCCGCGGGAGTACAAGGACATCTTCGTGATATTCGAGCTCATGGAGACGGACTTGCATCAGGTCATCAAGGCGAACGACGACCTGACGCACGAGCATCACCAGTTCTTTCTGTACCAGGTGCGACGCACAGCTGTGCGCGTCGAGGCGGAGTTTAACATTTTCCGACCCCGTCGTCGGACCCCGCCCCGTCGATGATGCTTTCCTTTCCCGACGCGACACTCGAGACCGCGCGCTGACGACTTCACCACCACCCCTCTCCTCGATTCGTTCCCGCGCGCAGCTCTTGCGAGGTCTCAAGTACGTGCACACCGCGAACGTGTACCATCGCGACCTTAAACCTAAAAACATCTTAGCCAACGCGGACTGCAAGCTGAAAATCTGCGACTTCGGGCTCGCGCGGCCGGCGTTTCAAGACAGCGGCCCGACGACGATCTTCTGGACAGACTACGTCGCGACGCGTTGGTACCGCGCGCCGGAGCTGTGCGGGTCGTTCTTCACGAAGTACACCCCCGCGATCGACATCTGGAGCATCGGGTGCATCTTCGCGGAGATTTTGAGCGGTCGGCCGCTGTTTCCGGGGAAGAACGTCGTGCACCAGCTCGAGATCATCACCGACCTGCTCGGAACGCCGAAGCCGGAGATCACGGCGAAAGTGAGGAACGAGAAAGCGCGGCGGTTTCTCGCCAACATGCGCGTCAAGCCGAAGATTCCCCTGTCGCAGCGGTTCCCGAAAGCCGCCCCCGGGGCGCTCGCGATTTTGGATAAGCTCCTCGCGTTCGACCCGGATGAACGACCGACCGCGGAAGAAGCGCTCGCGGACCCGTACTTCGCGAACCTCGCGGACCCGGCGAGGGAGCCGGCCGCGGAGGTCATCTCGAGAGACGAGTACGCGTTCGAGAGCAAAAAAGTGACCCCGGAGGAGGTCAGGGAGCTGCTGTACTTGGAAATTTTAGAGTACCACCCGCAGGCGAAACGCGAGCACCACGGCGGCGAGCGCGCGTCGAATTTCACGTACCCCTCGGGCGCGAGCGGCGTGACCGCGGACTTCCTCGCCGCGGAGGCTGCCGCGGAGGGAGCGGGGGGGGTCGGCGGCGGCGGAAACGGCGCGGGCGGGGTGAAGCGAGAGTGGGCGCGGTCGCAGAGTTTACCCAAGGAGAGCGTCAACGCGTACAGGGACGAGGCGGCGGCGTTCGTGTCCGGCGCGGGGGCGCTGAAGCGATACGACAGCATCGCCGCGGACGGTTCGGGGGGTTCGGGGGGGAACACGAAGTCGGACATGGTCGACATGCTCGACGAGGCCGCGGCGATGAGCTTGGACGATAAAGAGCTCGCCGCCGCCGCGGAGGAGGCGAGACAGCTGATGGAGGAGAACTCGCGCGTTCGGCGTTGAAAGAGAGGCGCGTTCTATACACTGGTCCCCATACGACCCCGTTCGCGTGGTGAACGCCGATCCTTAAGGACTTTTCCCGGCGAGGGCGACGGGCGAGGGCGCGACGAAGTACGGTAACTAGCGCTCGCGTAACGCGCTCGCTTGCCAACTCGACTACTCACTCTATGCGCTCTTCAAGCGCGTCGTCGTCGCGTCGCGTCGCGCTCACATCACGACGCACTTGCCGCTCTTACTCTTCTTCTCGTGTTTGCTCTCGACGTGCGCGATGAGCTCGCCGAGGTCTTCGAACGACTTCCCGCAGATCGGGCACACCTCCCGAGCGCCGCCTAAACTCTCCCCGTGCGCGCCCGCGTTCATCGCCCTGGTGTACGCGCCGTGCGTCCCGTGCGTCCTCTCCGCGTGCGCGATGAGCGCGGCGAGGTGCGGGAAACTCTTCCCGCACGTCTCGCACACCTCTCGCTTGTTCTTCTGCTCCAACGTCGCGCTCGCGGGGCGGCCGCCGGCGACGCGCGCGCCGCTCCCGCCTCGGCTGCTCGGCCGCCCGGACGCCGACGCGCCGCCGCCGCCGCCTCTCACGCCGATTCCTCGCGCGCCAACCACCCCGCCGCCGCCTCTGCCGCTGCTCATCCGCCCCGACGCCGACCGACCCGCCCCCGCCGCGCCGCTCCTCCAGGGTCGTTCCATACAAGCGAACGTCGGGGTGGAGTTGAAAGGCGTCAGTTGAAGTTGAAAGGCGTCGAGGGCGGGGATTGAAAGCGAGGTGTGGGCGGAGAGATGCGACGGGCAAAGTCCTTCAGGATCGGCGTCCACCACGCGAACGGGGTCGTATGGGGACTAGTGTATAGAACGCACCTCATCATCATCATCCTCGCGCGCCTGTTCGCCTCGCAGTCGTGCAACCTCTCGTGGCGGTGCTTCAGGCACACCTCCGAGCCGCAGCTCCTGCACGTGTACGCGTTCACCGCGTTGAGCTTCTCTCTGCATCCTCTCGCCGGGCACCGACGCGCGCTCCGCGCGAGCGGGTGTCTCGAGGGATCGCACGACCCGCCCGAGGCGTGGCGCTCGTACGTGACGTGGATGGACTCCCCGGGGACGTGCTTGACGCCGCCGCCGCACAGCGGGCACACGACGCACGTCGTGTCCTGTGGATCGAGGAAGGGACGGGAGGAAGAGAGAAAGTGAGGGCGGAGTCCCGAGGTGAACGACGCCCCCGCGAGGAAAGCGACGGCGGGGGTGACGGTGGTGGTGACGGGGATCGTCGTCTCCGAGCGGTAGCGGCTCGGCAGCGAGCGCACCCGCTTTCCTCCCGCGCGGCATCCGTGGCTCGTCCTGTGCTCCAGGCAGAAGGTGCGATCGCACCCGTCGCAGTTGAATGGCAGGAAGTCGAGCTGCCCGCACCCGACGAACGAGCACTGCTCGCCGAGCTCGGGGAGCTCCATCAAGTCGCGAGGCCCCGGGAGGGCGCCGGCGCCCCCGAAAATGACGTCTGTCGAGCTCCGCTCGTAGTCGCCAACCGTCGTCGCGTCGCCCGCCCGAACCACAGATCCGGCCGCGCGCCGACGGCTCGCACCGCGCGCGACCTCGCGATCGCCGTCGCCGCCGCCGCCGCCGCCGCCGCCGCCGCGCGTTCGCACCGCGTTCGCACCGATGGGCGTCCGGCGCAAGCCCGCGGGGGCGGACGCGCGCGTGCTCAACCTGGGCGAGACGGACACCGCGGAGGACTACGGACCGACGCGGCGACGGCAGACGACCGCGTTCCTCCCCGCGGACGTCGCGACGGACGAAGCGTACGCGAAGCAGGTGGAGTACGTCACCGAGAGCGAGAAGATATGCGGCGGCGGGGTGTACCAGCACAACAGCGCGGGGTGCGCGGACGACGCGGGCGCGTACGCGGAGATGGAAGAGGAGAACGCGCGGTCGAGAGAGGCGGAGAGGCTGCGGACGTCGAACGAGGCGTCCGCGCTCGCGCGCATGCGCGCCGCGCGGGACCGAGCGGACGAGGAGGCCGCGGCGAGGCGCGCGCGCGAGGGCGTCGCCGGCGCCGCGGGGGCGCTGCGAGGCGGCGGCGCGGGCGGCGCGAGGAAGGAGACGAAGCCGATGGCGATCAAAGTCGTCAAGAGGAAAATAAAGTCGACGGAGACCGCCGAGGACGCGGGGGGGGAGGGCGCGAAGGCGGCGGGGAAGGACGAGCGCGATGCCGCGGCCGATGACGCCGCCGCCGCCGCCGGCGGCGACGACGGCGACGACGACGCGACCGGTTTGGGCGGGTTATTAGGCGGGTACGGGAGCGGCACGGACGACGACGACGACGACGCCGACGCCGCCGCC
>Ga0181560_10002659_pt1 | contig 16606 bp, 8 predicted proteins | sample 011ome_20_FD_133751 | JGI IMG/M metagenome (GOLD analysis project Ga0181560, IMG submission 133751) | Coastal salt marsh microbial communities from the Groves Creek Marsh, Skidaway Island, Georgia - 011509CT metaG (megahit assembly) | ecosystem: Environmental > Aquatic > Marine > Intertidal zone...
GGCCGCGGTTGTAGACGCCCTCGTGGGCGCCAAGGGGGGCGTACGCCGCGGACATCGTGTCGACAGGGACACGACGCGCGCGGGAGTGACGAACCTGGGAGAGTGGCGAAGCGCGTCGTCCGAGTCTCACTCCTATGAAGTCGTTGTGTCACGCGGAAAACGCGGAAAACGCGGAAAACCGTGACGCGCCGCGCGCACGAGAAATCAGGGTTTTGATCGGGCGCCGAAACAGGTGAACAGACCGTGGTTTCGCCGAGGGCATCCGTCATCGCGAGGTGAGGCCTGCACGACACGCGTCACTCGCACCGCGCCACACTCGCTCGAGCGGTCCACCCTCCCCGGTCGACGCTCACCGTCCCACGCGCATTTCGCGTAAGGACACCCGCGAAGCGTCGTCCACGCACGACCGCCCCGGCGCGCGTCTCCGTCGCACGTCACCGGCTCGCACGGCGCCCTTATCGATAAGCGAAGCTCGCGCGCGCGCGCTCAGCTCCCGTCGCGATGTCGTGCGCGTCCACCTCTTCCGCGGCGGCGACCGCGGCGCGCGCGCTCACCAGCCGCGCGGCTTCCTGTAAACAAATCGGCGCCGCCGCGCTCCCCGCGCGTCGCCGCCCGGTGCGCGCTGCCGCGACCGTGCGTGCGGGCTCGATGGGCGATCCGCCCGTGCCCGTCGCGGTGCGCACCGCGCAGGGCCAGATGATGGACTGCTTCTCCGCGCTGATGATGAACCGCATCATCTTCATCGGCGAGCGCATCGACGAGGACACCGCCACGAGGGTGTGCGCCGAGCTCCTCGCGCTGCAGTACGACGACCCCACGAAGGACATCCGCATCTTCCTCAACTGCACGTCGGGGACGCAGTACTGCGTCACCACCATCCTCGACATGATGGAGTACGTGAAGTGCGACGTGTCCGTCATCGGCATGGGCTGCGTCGCGGGCCCGCCCGCGATGATCCTCGCGGCCGGCGCCAAGGGGAAGCGCCTGGCGTACCCCAGCGCGCGGATCATCCTCAGCCAGCCCCTCGGCGGCCTCTCGGGCACCTCCTACGAGGTGAAAATCCAGGCGAAGGAGCTCTCGCGCAACGCGCGCTCGCAAGTCGCGTTCTTCGCCAAGTTCACGGGCAAGCCGTTCGAGGAGATCGGCGAGTACCTCGTGCGCGACTCGTACATGAGCCCCGAGGAGGCCATGAAGCTCAACATCATCGACGGCACGCTCGCGGTGAACGAGGAGAAGCTGAAGAAGGGCGCGAAGGCGCGCTGATGAACGAGACGAGCTCCGGTGAGAGCGCTCGCGAATGACGCGAACGACGCGTCGCGACTTTTTCACTAAAAATGTTTTTAATTTCATCAAGGCTTCTTCGGCCGTCGCGAACGCGTACGAACATCACGCGTCGTACGCGCTCTTCCTTCCCATCTCTAATTATCTATACACGCGCGAATCGTAATCGTACGGGTATCGTCATCATCACCACCAACCTTCTCCTCACACGTTTAGGTCTTGCGGCTGAGGTTTGTCGCGCAGCGCGATGGCGAGCGGCGCCGGGAGCGTCTCGCCGCGCACGTTGGCGCGCGCGATGGTCTCCGCCGCCGCGCGCCGCGCCGCCTCTAGCAGGTACAGGTCCGTCTGCACGGAGGCGTGGAACAGGTCCAGCGTCCCGCCGCTCTGGCGCGTGCCCAGCAAATCACCGGCGCCGCGCAGACGTAGGTCGCTCTCGGCGACGTGGAACCCGTTGTTGGTCTTCTCGAGCACCCGCAGCCGATCCTTCGCCGCGAAGCCGGCTTCCGCGCCGACGAGCAGGAAGCAGGCGCTCTGCCTGTGCCCTCGGCCGACGCGCCCGCGCAGCTGGTGCAGCGTGGAGACGCCGTGGCGGTCCGCGTCCTCGATGATGATCACGCTGGCGTTCGGGACGTCCACGCCCACCTCCACCACGGAGGTGGCCACCAGAACCTGGGTCTCGCCGGCGGAGAACGCGTCCAGCGCGGCGTTCTTCTCCTCCGAGCTCATCTTGCCGTGCAGCATCCCGAAACGCACGTCGCGGTACGTCTCCTCCAGGCGCTTGAACTCCTCCTCCGCGGACTTGTAGCGCTCGAAGGACTCCGCCGTGGACGTCGCCACGAGGGGCGTGATGATGTAGCACTGCCCCCCCGCCGCCACCTCCCGCGTCATCGCCTCGTACGCCGCGCCGTGATTCTCGTCGAGCAAAAGACGGGTGTGGATCGGCAGGCGCCCGGCGGGCTTCTCGTCGATGGAGGACAGCGCCATCTCGCCGTGCTTGCACATCGCCAGCGTGCGGGGGATGGGCGTCGCGCTCATCGCGAGCATGTGCGGCGCGTAACGCCACGGCACGAGGTCGGAGTCAGAGCCGGAGTCAGAAGTCTCGGAACCGCCCGAGGGGGAGACGATCGGCGGTTTCGACGCCGGCGCCGACTTCGCCTCGCCCCCCTCGCCGCCGCCGGCGGCGGCGGCGGCCCACGCGGCGGCATCCGCGGCGTCGCCGTCCTCGTCGCCCTTCGCGGCGGTTTTCTTCGCCTCTTTCCGCGCCGCCTCGTCCTCCTTCGCCACGATGGAGGCGGCGTGGTCGTCCGCCCGGCCCTCGCCGCGCGCGACGTAGCCGCCGATGGGGCCCTTCGCGGCGAGCGCGGCTCTCTGCTCTACGCCGAACCGGTGCTGCTCGTCCACCACGGCGATGCCGAGGCTGGCGAACACCACGTCGTCGGAGATGAGGCTGTGCGTCCCCACGATCACCTTCGCGGCGCCGGTCTCGATCTCCGCCAGCGCGGCGTCCCTCTGTTTCTTGGTCATGCTCCCCGTCAACAGAATCACCCGCGGGGGGGCGGACAGACGCCCGAGCAGCTTTCCGAGCGTCTTGGCGTGCTGCTGCGCCAGAACCTCCGTCGGGGCCATGAACGCGCCCTGGTGCCCCGCCTCGACGGCGGCGAGGATCGCCAGCGCGGCGACGATGGTCTTGCCGCACCCCACGTCGCCCTGCAGCATGCGCAACATCGGTTTCGTGCCCGCCATGTCGTGAAAAATCTCCTCCATCGCGTTCGTCTGCCCGCGGGTCAGCGAGAAGTCCAAAACCGACCTCAGCTCGTCGCACAAAGCGGTGGACACCACCGAGACGCCCTCGCCGCCCGCGCTCTGCGCGCGTTCGCGCTCGCGCAGCAGAGACGTCTGCAATAACACGAGCTCCTCGAACGCCAGCCGCTCGCGCGCCTCGCACACGCGCTCGACACTCGCCGGGCGGTGGATGTGCCGCATCGCGTCCACGTGCGACATCAGGTTCAGCTCGGGGAGCACACTGCTCTCCAGCCCGAGCGAAACCGTCATCGGGTCGGCGGGGAGCGTACCCCGCAACGCTTCGACGGCGGCGCGCTGGATGTCGGGCCACTTCTCGGGCGCGACGTCGTGCTTCTTCGGGTACGTCGGCACGACGTCCACCTGCGCGTCCGGGGAGACGTGCATCGCCAGCGCGGGCTTCTCCAGGGTGACAAACCCGCGCGGGGTCTTCCCGGACAGAATCCCGCGCACGCACACCGGCGCGCCCGGCGCCAGCGACCGCTCGACATCCACCGGGACGTACTCCCACAGTTTCATCTCGAACGTCTGCGAGACGGCGCGCGGGTCCCCCCCCGTCGCCGCCGCGCCGCCGGCGGACGCGTCGCCGTCGTCGAAAAACACGTCCACCAGCAGCGTCGCGGGCGTCTTGTGTCCCCAGCCCTTGCGCGACGGCGGCGCCTTCAGGAAACTGCCCACCGTGCCCACCACCAGCACCGCCGTGCCGTTCTGCATCTCGGGGCGGTACCGCGCGAACTCCTGGTACTTCCGCGGGTAGCACCGCAGCACGCGCTCGACGGTGCTCACCTCCGCCTTCTTGAGCGCGTTCGTCAGCCGCGCGGATACGCCGTGCTCCTTGAGCGCGTCCACCGGGATCTCCGCCCACGCCGCGTGGTCGCGGCGCAGGCGCGCGTGCAGAGCGGCGAGCGCCGGGTCCACCGGGTCGCCGCGAATGTTTTTGCGAATGTTTGTGGAATCGGAACCGTCCGAAGGCGCCGCGTCCGCGCTCGCCTTAGAGTCCGACGCCTCGGTCATGCGCGCGAAGTCCATGGTCTCGGGGACAAATCCGTTGATGGGGTCGGCGGCGATCCAAAACGGCTTGCGCGGAGGGCGGTTATTCGGTTCCGGCGCGCGGAGACGCTCAAAGGCGTTCGGAACCGATCCCGAGCCGTCCTCGTCCTCGTCCTCGGAGAGGTCGTTCAGCTCGGCGGCGGCGATCCCGCCCGACCCGAGGACGTCGATCTCGCCGCGGTCGCTCGTCACGATCGGGGTCGCGCCGAAACTCGGCGCCGCGGGAGCGCCCGCGCCGAAACTCGGCGCCGCCGGGCGCGCCGAGCTCGGCCCCGTCGCCGAGGCGGTTTGCCGGCGCAGCGAGTTCTTGGAGGGGTCCCCGAGCGAGAACGAGTGCGACGCCATCGCCTCCACCGCCTCGCGGAGCTTCTCCGTGTCCCCGCGGGTACCGACCACCTCCGCCGCGCCCGGCCCGGCCGTGCCCTCAAGACTCACCCCGAGCACGCCCTGCAGCACGTCGCCGAGCATGCGCGCGTCCGCCTGCGCTCGGTGCGCCGCCTCGCCCTCCGCCGGTCCGCACGCGAAGTGCGCGGCGAGCGTCTCCAGCTTGAACGACCCGACCGTGTTCTTGTCCAGGCGCTTCCGCGCGAGCGGCAGCGTGTCCACGAACCGCCAGTCGTCCGGGAGCTCCCGGCCCAGCCGACGGTACTCCGCCTGCAGGAACCCGGCGTCGAACTGCCGCGCGTTGTGCGCGGCGAGAATCACCGGCGCGCCGCCGCCCGCGCGCCTCGCCTCGGTGACGTACTCCTCAAGAAGCTCCGCCGCGCGCGCGAACGACGGCACCGCGGGTGCGCTGACCATGCTGTTGGTGATCCCGGTGAGCTGCGTGATGGGGGGCGGGATATTGAACCGCCCGGGGTTGATCAGCGTCGCCATCGGCGCGTGCGTCGGGTCGGTCACGTTCACGGCGGCGATCTCGATGATCCGGTTCTTGTCCTTGCTCAGACCCGTCGTCTCCAGGTCGAACGCGATCACGATGGGGGTCTCTGACGATCGCGCCTTCGCGGCGGTGGCGGACGAAGACGCGCTCGGCGCCATGGCGGGCATGCGCAGCTCGCTCACGGGCGTGCCCCCTCTTTGGGGGGTGGAAAACGAAGACCCCGAAGACCCGCCCGCGTCGCCCCACGCGGAGGCGCGGTTCGTGTCCGTCGCGGGGGCGTTCTCGCGTCGCTGCGCGCCGCTGTTCGCGCGCTGGCGGGGGGGAGCAGCCGCCGGCGGCTTCGCGGACGCGGGGGGGCGCCACGCCTGCGGCGCCGCCGCGGGAGCCGCCGCGAGATGCTCCGCGGCGCGCTCGTGCTGGTACAACGCCGAACCCAGCCTCCGTAGGAGTTGGTCCCTTCCGGTCGCATCCATGGCGCCGTAGGAGACCGCCTCCGCGCGGATCCCCGCGAGCACGGCGGCGAGGTCGGCGGTCCCTTTTTGCGCGGGCGCACCGGCGCTCGTCACCAGCACCGTCTCCAGCTCACCGAGGTGGTTGCACAGGAACTGCTGGAAGTCCGCGAACGCTTTCCCTTTCGCGTTCGGGCACCCCTTGCCGAGTTCGTAATCGAGCCCCGCGCGAAGGCGCTTCGCCAGGCCGGCGGGGTCGGTCGCTTTCGTGGCGACCGCCGGATCAGAGGTCGGGGTGGTCGTGGCAATCCCTCGCCGGTTCGCGTCCGGCGCCCCCAGCGGACCCGCCACCGCCCCACGCGCCATCGTCTCGCCGCGCGCGGGCGAATGTTTCGAGGAACGCGCGTGGGCGCCGTCCGAGGACAGAGCGGCATCGCGTCGCGTCGGGAGCGCGCCGCGCGTCCCCGGGACGCCCGCGCGGCGCCGCAACGCGGCGAACCCCGCGCGTCGAAGGGAGTGCATGTGACTCGCTCGGGCTGTGACGGAAGATGCGCTCGTCGCCATCTCAGCGAGCCATCCGCGCGTCTTACGGAGTGAGCAGTGGTGATCGCGTTGTTAGGCAACCGGTCGAGCGCGCGGGAAAAAACGCAAGAATCGAAACCCGAAACGACGGTCTGTTCGTCTCGACTCGCCCACCTCTGGTGAAAGCGATTGGCGCGGTCGATCCAAACGCCGTAGACTCTGGGCCCCCAAAAAGCCCAGCCTGCGGATAACGGAAGAACAACCATCGAGTGCCGCCCCTTCGGCATCTCCGCACACGCAGTCGCCTCGTCGACCTTCGTCTTTGCATCATGGCATCCATGACATCCGCGGCGCTCGCGCCCGTCGTCCACAAGACCACCACCTCCAGGTGCGCGTTCGTCCCGCGCGCGTTCGCGATCGGCAATGCCAAGTGTCTCCCGCGATATCCCGCCGATGATTGACGCGCGTCCGAGAGCCGTCTCCCCGGGGCGCGCCGCGCCCCGAACGGCCACGATCGGCCGCCTTCGCCTCGGCGTCCGCCAACGCGCGATCTCGCGTCTGACCGCCTCATCGCGTCCGCCTCTTCGCGTCCCCGTCGACTCGCGACCGCCGCGCCGCGACGAACAGGAGGTCCACCGTGCGCGCGCGCGCCGGCCCCCGAGCCGTCGTCCAGGCCGTGGCCCCCGCGAAGAAGGCGTTCTTCTTCCCCGGCCAGGGCGCGCAGTCCGTGGGCATGGCCAAGGAGCTGTGCGAGGAGTGCCCCGCGGCGGCGGAGCTGTTCGAGAAGGCGTCCGCGATCCTCGGGTACGACCTGCTGGACGTGTGCGTGAACGGCCCCGCGGAGCGGCTCAACTCCACGGAGGTGTCGCAGCCCGCCATCTACGTCGCGTCGCTCGCCGCGCTGGAGAAGATGAAGTCCACCCCCGAGGGCGCGGCCGAGATCGAGGCCGTGGACGTGTGCGCGGGCCTGTCCCTGGGCGAGTACACCGCGCTCACCTTCGCGGGCGCCATCGCCTTCGAGGACGGCGTCAAGCTCGTCAAGCTGCGCGGCGAGTCCATGCAGGCGGCGGCGGACGCGACGCCCAGCGCGATGGCCTCGGTCATCGGCCTCGGCGCGGACAAGGTGGCCGAGCTGTGCGCGGCGGCTTCCGAGCAGTGCGAGGAGGGCTCCGTGCAGATCGCCAACTACCTGTGCAACGGCAACTACGCCGTCTCCGGCTCCGTCTCCGCCGTCGACAAGGTGGCGGAGATCGCCAAGCCCGAGTTCAAGGCGCGCATGGTCGTGAAGCTCGCCGTCGCCGGCGCGTTCCACACCGACTTCATGGCGCCCGCCGCGGAGGCGCTCAAGGCTGGCCTCGCGGACACGCCCATCGAGGCCCCCAAGATCCCCGTGATCTCCAACGTGGACGTCGAGCCGCACGCGGACGCGGACGCCATCCGCGCGACGCTCGCCAAGCAGCTCACCTCGCCCGTGCAGTGGGAGAAGACCATGCTCACCCTGCTCGAGGGCGGCATGGAGAAGAGCACCGAGGTGGGGCCCGGGAAGGTCATCTCCGGCATCATGAAGCGCGTCGACAAGAAGGCGGTGTGCGAAAACTTCACCGTCTGAGTCTGCGAGACGGCGAGCGCGGCGAGCGCGGCGACGCGCGACGCGCGGCGATTGAAACGATTGGAAAGTGAACCACCGTCAATAATAATATCAATTTTAGAGTCGCGCGTCGTTTAGCGCATCGGCGCGGCGGCGACGTCCGCCTCGGGCGCGGCGTCGCTCGGCGCGCCACGCGCGGGTGGCTCGCGCGTCGCCTCCATAGGCGCGTCGTCGCCGCCGCCCACCGCGGCGCGTTCCTCCCTGCGCTTCTGGAGCTTCTCGCGAAGGTCGCCGAAGTCGCCGTCGTCGCCGTCGTCAAAGGCGCGCATGCCGCCTCTCCGCTTCTTGCGCCTCCCGCCCCCCTCGTCGTCGCGGCGTTCGTCGCGGCGTTCGTCGCGGCGTCCGTCGCGGCGTTCGTCGCGGCGTCCGTCGCGGCGTCCGTCGCGGCCGTCGCCGCGGTCGCGGTTGTCGTCGCCACGCCTCCTCTTCCCGCGTCCGCCTCCCCTCCCCCCCTTGCCGCCCAGCCACAGGTAGCGGCTCTTGATCTTCCCGTGCGGCTTGATGTCGTCCTCGGTGGCGAGCCGGAAGGAGAGCCGCAGCGTCTTGCCCTTGGTGTGGAACTCCGGGCCGGAGTGCCACAGCATCTCCGCCTCGAGGCCCTCCGGGAGCGCGGCTTTGCCGTCGGGGTTGGCGAACGCGCCCATGGTCTGGCCCTTCATGCGGATCGCGCGGCGCGCGGCGTGCTCGTCGGCGAACACCACGTTGCAGCTGGAGTCGTTGATCCACTCGCAAAACACCGGGCCGTACTCGCCGAAGTACCCCATGCAATCCGCGGTGGTCATGTGGTCCACGCCGTACAAGTGCACAGCGTCGTTGCGCCACACCGCGTCCAGCTCGGGGTCGACGCGCTCCTCCAGAATGTCCGCCTTGGGGGGGGGCGCCGCCTCCGCGTCCATCGCGGCGTCGTCGCCGACGGGCGCGTCTTCCCCCGCGGACGCCGGCGCGGCGCTTTTCGGTCCCGCCTCGCGCGCCTGGCGCTCCGCCTCTGCCTTCTCGCGCAGCGCCTTCTGCTCGGGGGTGAGCTCCAGCATGGCGCCGAACTTGGCGGCGCGCGCTGCGCGCTTGGCCTCCTCCTCGGGGTCGAACAAGTCGATCCCGGTGATGAACTGCCCTCCCCTCGCCGCTTTCTTCTCCGCCTGCTCCCGACGCACCGCGAGCACCTCCTTCCGAGAAAGCAGGCCGTTCGCCCCGGCCAGCGTCTTGGCGCTGGGGGCCTTGTACTCCGTGTTGAAGCGCTCGGCGCGCGCGCGCGCCTTCTCACGCTCAGCCTCGAGGACGCTCGCGTTGCGCCCGGAAGCCTCGTGCTCAGCCTCCACCTCCGCGCCCCAATCGCCCGAGGGGCCGCCCCCGAAGGGCTGCAGGGGAGCGGGGGCGGGATCCTCGCCCATCTGCGCGTCGCCGTCGCCCATCCCGACGATCAGGTGGAGCGCTCGACCGAGTGAGAGTGTGGTTGAGCGTGTGCCGCTCGCAGTGATCCGGGATCATCCATTCCTTGAATAGCAATGAATCGGCGGTTCAGGAGTCTCGAGGCAGCACACGGTCTGGCGCACATCAAGCAACCGCATGGGGCGGTGACGGTCAACAGACCAGAGAAAATCGCCGAAACACGCGCGAAACTCGTCCAACAACAGCAACAAGTGGCATTTCCTTTTTGCCATCTGCTCGTGGTCCTCGCCGCGGCCACAGCTTCGCCGCGCCGCGCCGGCGACGAGGATGTCGTCGTTGTTCACGCTGCGGGTTCACCTGCCCGAGTGCGGGGGCGAGCCCGCGCGCGGTGGGACGCGCGGGTCTTCCGGTGACGACGCGGAGCGCGAAGGGGGCGCGCTCGCGAGATCCGACGGAGCGCGAGGCGAGGCGGGGGACGCCGTGGAGGATGCGCCGTGGCGCCCTCTGGCGTTTTCCGCGGGCAACCCTCGCGCGGAGATCATCCACGGCGAGCTTCACTTGTTCCGCGACACCCTCACCGCGGCCGCGTCGTCCTCCGGGCCGACCGGTGACGTCGGGGACGACGCGGACGCGCTCCCGCGGGGTCGGCATCCCACGGTGTGCGTCTTGGCCGTGCCTTCGTCGCTCAGCGTCGGCGACTTCTGCCGCTTCGTCGCCGCGTTCGCGCCCTCGGTGGTGGAGATGCGCATGGTCGCGCCGAGCGGGGAGGACCCTGAACGACCCGGAACGACGGAGACGGAGACTACCGCGACGACGACGAAAAGAGTCGTCGCGCATGAGTCGTCGCGGCGTCTCCCGAAACCGGGATCGTCGTACAGCGTGATCCTGCGCTTCGCGGACCAGGAGAGCGCGGACGCGTTCGCGCGTAACTACCACGACCGCAAGTTCAACGCGTTCTGCGAAGAGAAGTGCCGCGTGCTGTTCGTGCGGCGCGTGGAGGTGACCGCCGGGCACACTACTCTAAACGCCGACGGCGCGCCCGCGCGCGACGACGGGGACGCGCTCGTCGAGCTCCCGAGTTGCCCGGTGTGCTTGGACCGGCTGGACAACGAGGCGAGCGGCGTGGTGACCACGGTGTGCTCGCACGCGTTCCACGCCTCGTGCATGAGCAACTGGGAAGACAACTCGTGCCCCGTGTGCAGGTACACGACGAGCCCCGACGCCGTGACGGCGTGCCACTGTCCGGGCTGCGAGGAAACCTCGGAGACCGCCGCCCTGTGGGCGTGTCTGATTTGCGGCAGCGTCGGGTGCGGGCGGTACGACGGGAAGCACGCGCTCGAGCACTGGCGTGAGAGCGGCCACTGCTACGCCATGGAGCTGCGCACGCAGCGCGTCTGGGACTACGTCCGCGACGGGTTCGTGCACCGGCTGATCCAGAGCAAAGCCGGGCTCGTGGAGCTCACGCGGGGACCGCGCGGCGGCGGCGGCGGCGAGCGCGGCGGCGAGCGGAGCCCCCGCCAGGGCTCCGACGCCGCCGCCGGAGAAGCCGAAGGCGCGTCCGCCTCCACGTCCTTCTCGAAGCGACGCGGCGGCGGCGGCGGCGGCGGCGGCGGCGGCGGCGGCGGCGGCGGCGCGCTCGACCACGGGCTCGGGGCTGAGTACGACGACGAGTACCCGCTGGACCCCGGCTTGGAGGAGGCGCTGGTGAGCAGCAAGCTTGACGCGATCCACGCCGAGTACAGCGCGCTGCTTGCGAGCCAGCTGGACTCGCAGCGGCGCTACTTCGAGGGCCTGGTCGCCGCCGCCGCCGCGGAGAAGGAGGGCGCGCTGAGCGCCGCCGCCGCCGCAGAGCGCCAGGCGGAAGTGATCGCCGGCGCCGTGCGCGACGCGCGCGAGGCGAGGCAGGAGCTCAAGGTGGCGCGCGCCGAGCGCGACGCGCGCGCGCGCGCCGCCGAGGCGCTGGAGGAGGAGAACGCGTTTCTGCGGTCGGTGAACGACGCGCTTTTGTTGAACCAGCGCGAGGCGGAGCGCGACGCGGCGGCGGCGGCGGCGGGCTCGAGAAGGACGGACGGCGAGAAGGACGAACGCATACGCGACCTGCAGGAGCAGGTGCGCGACCTGATGGTGTTCCTGGACGCGCGCGAGAAAGCCGCCGCGCCCGAGGCGCGAGATGACGCGCCCGAGGCGCTCGGCGCCGGCGGGGCCCGGGCCCGGGCCCGGGGCCCGGCCGACGCCTCCGCGCGCGCGCCGTCCGAGTCCATCCGGGGCGGAAGCGTGCTGGGCGTCGGCGCGGGCCCCGCGGTCCCGGGCGCGGACGACGCGCCCAGCCGCTCGGGCGTCCACGCCAGGCTGCAGAAGAAACTCGCCGCGCGCCAGACCAAACGCGGGGGCTGACGTAGAGCGGGCGGAGCGCGCAGAGCGCGCGGAGTCAATAAATAATCGCCGCCAGAGGAACACGCGGAAGGGGTACAGTACAAAAGTAGATTACAACAAAAGCCCGCCCATCGAGCCGCGTACGTCGCGTCGTTCGGAATAGACCCGAGGGACGCGACGGCGCGTTCACGCCGACATCGACAGCTTGGGCTGCTGCCTGAGCGCGTGCGCGGACGCGATGGACGCCAGGCAGGCGCCGGCGCGCGCGGCGGCGAGCCGCTCGAGCGCCGCCGAGGACGCGCCGGGGAGAACCTTCGCGGAGGCCACCGCCGAGACCGCCGCCGCCGCCGCCGCGGGATCCGCCTCTCCCCTCCGGTGCTCGGCCAGCGCGGCGTCGACCGCGTGCTGCACCGACCCAGCCAGCGCGACGCCGCACGCCGTGTGCCACGCCCACATCAGGTTCCCGCCCCCGGGAACGAACTCGCCGTCGATCCAGCGGTTGATCTCGTCGTGCCCGTCGTCGCCGCCGCCGCTGCCGCCGCCGCCGCCCCAGTTCGAGCCGCCGCCGCCGCCGCCGTCGTCCCCGGACCCGAAGACGCCATCCGACCCGTCAGCGCCGGCGCCGTCCGCGGGCTCGCCGGCGCCGAAGTCGCCGTCGCCGCTCCCCCAGGGCGCGCCGCCGCCCCCCCCGGCGGCTCCCCACGGGTCCCTGTTCTCGTCGCCGCCGCCGCCCCTGCGGCGGCGCAGCTTGCCGCACTTCGTGGGCGCGAACACCTCCGTCTCGGTCCAGCGCGTGTGGCGCAAGATAGGCGGCGCTGACTTGGGCGGCGGCGCGACGCTCGCCACGCACGGCGACGCCGGAAAAAGCGTGCCGGCGGCGCCCGCCGCGACGAGGCTCGCGTGTCTGCGCTGGTCGCGGCTCTGGCTCGCGCAGCCGCCGCGAGGGGACGTGCCTCCCAGGGCGGTCTGCTGAACCGCCAGCACCTGCGGGCGATGATCGCGGTCGCGGGGGTTGCGGGCGGGGACGTTCAGACGAATTCGCGGCGGGACGCGCGTCGCGGCGATTTCGAGACGCCGAAAACGGGTGCTGACGCGCATTCGCGGGTGGAATATCCGCGGTCCACAACGGCGTGATTCTTCGGAAAAGGCACGGCCGCGCGTCTCGGTGATGCGCGGGCGGTGGCGCGCGGGTTTCGGGCGCACGTACCTTGCTTCCTGCCTTACCCACCGCGTGCGCGCACGTCGCCGCGTTCTGGACGATCGCCTGGAGCGTCATCTTCGCTCAGGCGCTCGGCGGCTTCCTCGACGCGCGCGCCCGACAGGGATCTCGGTTTCAAAAACCCTCGGCGCGCGCCTCGCGAACGCGCCGTGACGTGATCGGACGCGCGACGCACGCGCCGTTCGAGGGACAGGCGACCGGGCGTCGCGTGCCTTCCGCGCGGGCGCTGCGTCCGGCGTCGGTTTCGATTCTCCGCGCGCGTCCCGTCGGGGCACGCAGGAATGCGCGGCCACGCGAAAAGGACGACCGTAAACACGAATGCGCGCGAAACCAAACACGTGGCCAATCAGCGCCTTCTCTTCGCCGTTCGGCGCCAAACGAAATCGGAAAAGAAAATCCAAGGCAAATATCCCAGCACTGTCCCGCACGCCGCGAACGTCAAGTCAAGGCTAAAAATGCGGTGATAAAAACAAACGAACCGCGCCTCCAACTCGCGCCTCGAGAATCACACAGCCTCGTCGCTGCCCTTCAGGATGCCCTCCATCTCGCGCATGTTCAGGACCGTCTCGCGCTGTACCGCGGCCTCGTTCTCGACGCCGCGCAGGAACGCGCGCGCGTTGCTCGCCATCCCGCGGTCGAAGGGGTTGCGGAACTTCCCATCCGCGTCGCGCAGGTAGTGGTAGCGGTGCGCGTTGGCGAGCTCGTTGGTGGTGATGTTGCGCAGCGCCTGGTGCACCTGCGCCGCGAAAAGAAAGCCCACCGGGAACAGAACCGCGCCGTCGAACACTAGGAACATGGTGATGTACGTCATCGTGAACGGCCCGGGCGTCGGCCCGCCTTGGCGCAGGCGCGCCACGCCGACCAGAAACGCCACGAGCATGGCGAGCGTCTCGAGCGCGAGGAAAAACACAAAGTCGCGCAGGTTCTTCTTGCCGATGACGTTGCCCATCCACGGGCAGTAGTGGTCGAACCGCTTCACGCACCGGTTCGTCACCGAACAGTGCTTGGTGCCCCAGGGCTTGACGATCTTGCACGTGGGGCACAGCGCGGACCAGTTCCCGGCTTTGAGCTCGGGGTGATCGAGGCGCGGGTGCTTCGCGCCGCCGCCCTCGAACCCGCCGGAGGCGAAGCCGCCGGCGCTGCTCGAGCGGCGGTGCGCGCCCCCGCTCGGGGCCTCGTGCCGGGCTGGGAACTGGTCCGCGCTGTGCCCAGCGCCTCCGCGCGCGCCGAGCACCTCCGCCGCGTGCGCGGCGTCCACGAACCCCGGGTCCGCCGTCGACACGCGGTACATCAGAAACAACCCCGCGCCCGACGAGAGCACCACCAGCCACGACCACGCGGCGAGGTGCACGTCCATGACGGGCATGCCGTCCGCGAGCACCACGGTGTGCACGAACATGAACACGAGGCCGAGAATGAGCGCGAGGCACGCCATGGCCATGCCTTTGTCGTTGAAGAACGCGCCGGGCGATTTTTTAGACGACGTCTCGTCGCGCAGACGATCCTGGTGGTGCGCCAAAAAGCCGCCCAGGCTCTTGTGACCCTTGTCCGTCGCCAGCTGCGCCGCCGTGCTCCCCTCCGAGTCCGTCGCCTCCATGAGCGCGAGCCCGCCCGCCTGCGCGAGCACGTGCGCAGCCTCGCTCTTGCCCCGGATCGCCGCCCAGTGCAGGGGCGAGCACCCTTCCTTGTCCTGCCGGGACTCGTCCGCGTCGCAGAAGAGCAGCAGCTTGACGGCGTCCGGGAACCCTTTGTACGCCGCCCAGTGCAGGGGCGAGCGCCCGTCCAGGTCCAGCGCGTCCAGATGCGCGTCCCATCGGGTTTTGAAGTGGTACAGAATGCCGGTGTGCCCGTACTGCGCGGCGACGTGCGCGCAGTCGTACCCACGCACGTCCCGCGAGGACACGGACGCGCCGCTGCGCAGAAGCAGCTCGGCGCACGGCAGCGAGCCGCGCACGCACGCCCAATGCAGCGCCGTCTGACCGTCGCCGTCAACCGCGCCCACCTCCGCGCCCTTCTCGAGCAGGAACGTCGCCACCGCCACGCGGTTGTTCAGCGCGGCCCACTGCAGGGGGCGGAACCTGTTTGCGAGAGGGGAGGAGAAGTCGCCAGGGCGCGTCGCGTCGCGTGAGTTTCTTTCGCGTTCATCGAAGACATCAAATCAAGACTAGGCGCGTCGACGGATCTTCGAGCGGGACAGATCTCCGAGGGAGGCGCGCGAAGAGAGACATCGTGAGAGAGACGAACGCGACGCCGCGTGGCGGACGTACCCCGTGGCATCCTGCGCATTGACCAGCGCGGGGTCCTCGTCTATGTATCTCGTGAGTTTCTCCAGGTCCCCGTACGCCGAGGCTTTCCACACGTCATCGACCGCGGGCGGCTCGTTTTCACCCATCGCGCGTCAATCGCGTCGAACAGGCGTCGGATCGGTCGAGATCGGCGACGCGTGCGACCCCACACGCTGAGCGAGGGCGTGCCGCCGACCGCGCGGTCCGCGTGTGCCGCGTTCGAGATCACGCCCGGCGACTGCGGCGCGGCGTCGAATGAAGGTCGTGGGGCGACCGGCGGCGCTGACGCCTGCCTAAAGGCGAACAACAGATGACGACGGTCAACTGACAACTGGCCGCAGTTCTTCTCAACAGTTGAACTGCCCTGCCCCCAAGAACGAAACTTCTTGGATAAACACGCGCTGAGGTCACTGGTGGCTTCCACATCCCGGGACGTCAGGGAGCCGCGCCGTCCGGTCGCGGTCTCAGCCGTCCACGAACATGTCGTTCCTCGCGACGACCTCGTGCTCGGTGGCACTCTCGGCGGCCGTGTCCTCCGGCTTTGCCGACCGCTCGCGCGCCCGCGGCGCGCCCGCCGCGCGTCCCTCCGCCGCCGCGATGCGTCCCCGGCGCGGACGCGCGCGCGCGTCCGCGTCGGCGACGGAAGTGGACCCCGCGGACGTGTACGCCATCCAGAGCGCGCGCGACGACGGCGAGGGCGTCGTGAGCGCCAAGGCGTGGCTCGAGGCGCGCGCGTCGGACGCGCCCGTCGCGGGCGTGTACGCGACGTACGACGAGGACGAGGCGATGACGTTCGTCGGGTACAGGCGGGACGTCCTCGCCGCCGTGCGCGCGCACGTGGAGCGGAACGGCGCGGACGCGACGGGCGTGCGCGTCGCCGCGTTCGCGAATAAGCAGATGGCCACGCGTGCGAATCTGCGCGCCGAGTCCGACCGCTGGATCGGCGAGTGGGTCGAGGCGAACGGGGGGGAGGAGGCGCGCATCCCGAAGGGCAACCTCGCCGTCAACGCCGCCGACTGGACGCTCGCGCCCGAGTCGTGGCCGAACGAAGGCGCGGCGGCGGTGGCCGGCGCGGGCGCCGCCGGGACGCCCACCGTGGACCCGAGCACGGGCAACGTCGTGAGCCCCTACGCCGCGGGCGGGGACGCGGTCGGGAGCGCGGAGGAGGAGGAAGAGCCGCTGGACCCGAACCGCGAGCTGAAGGAGCTGACGGTGGCCAACGTGGACGAGGCGCTGAACGAGGTGCGGCCGTACCTGCAGGCGGACGGCGGGGACGTGGAGGTGGTGGGCATCGAAGACGGCATCGTGGCCGTGCGGATGCAGGGCGCGTGCGGGTCGTGCTCCAGCTCTACGGCGACTCTCAAGGGGGGGATCGAGAAGACGCTCGTGAAGGTGTTCGGCGACGCGGTGACGCAAGTCGTGAACCTCGACGACGCCGGCGGGGGAGGCGCCATGTCGCTCTCGCGGGAGGCGGTGTCCGAGCACCTGGAGAAGTTGTCGGGCGCGATTCACAACTACGGCGGGTCCGCGGCGGTCACCGAGGTGGAGGACGGGGTATGCGTGCTGGAGTTCAAGGGGCCGCTGGCGCTGGGGCAAAGCATCGCGAGCTCGCTCAAGGGCAAGTTCCCGCTGCTCAAGGAGGTGAAAATCAAACAAATCGAGTGACGTCGGAACGCGGTGTCCCTCTCGGGCTTATACAAGAAGCTGATAATA
>Ga0181560_10002665_pt1 | contig 16584 bp, 9 predicted proteins | sample 011ome_20_FD_133751 | JGI IMG/M metagenome (GOLD analysis project Ga0181560, IMG submission 133751) | Coastal salt marsh microbial communities from the Groves Creek Marsh, Skidaway Island, Georgia - 011509CT metaG (megahit assembly) | ecosystem: Environmental > Aquatic > Marine > Intertidal zone...
GGCGGTCCCTCGGCAGCGACGTGATCCAGTCCGCGTACGGCGCGATGCCGATGCCTAGGCCGTGGAGAAATACGATCGGATCGTACGGCTCCGCGTCGACTCGACGACGACGCGTCTTCGTCTTCTCCCCGTCGTCGTCGTCCGAAGCGGCGGCGGCGTCGGCGTCGGGATCCGAACCGTCGCCGCCGCGACGGTTCGTATTCACATCCACCCCCCGCGTCCACAGCACCGCGCCCGTGGCGTCGTCCTTCACCGCGCGGAACCCCGCGTTTCGTAATCGCCGCGCGGAGTACGCGCGAAAGCCGGCGATCACCGCGCGCAGCGGAATCGGTTTGTAATACGCGTTGAGCTCGAAGCGGTTCGTGCGTATGAAATCGATCCCGTCCGCGAGGTCGTTCTCCGCCTCGACGCCGCCGAGGGACGAGCCGCCGCCGAAGACGAGCCAGTCGCGGATCGCGCTCGCGCGCGTCGGCGGCGGTTTCGGTTTCGACGTCGTCGTCGTCGTCGTCGTCGTCGACTCTTTCTCTCTCCTCTCCCCCGCCCCTCCCTCGCCCGCGGCGTCGTCCGCGCGAAACTTCAGCCCGCTCGTCTTCTCCAGACTCCTCAGAAGCGCCTCGGACTTGCGCGTCACGTCGCTCGGGTACTCCCCTCCCTCGAACTCGTCCGTCTCCTTCGCGGTGAGGAAGTACGAGATCATCTCCACGGCGCTCCTTCGCGGGATGGATTCCGGGGGCGTGTCGTTGAACGCGTCCGTGAACAGCCGTCGCGGGTTCGGCTCGTGCTTTAACTCCCTGGCGAACCATCGGTAGTGGCCCTCGTAGTCGAAACCTTCCTCGAGCTTGCGGCTGATGAAGATTGAAGATTTTCGGGGGATGAAGGGGGTGGGAAGGTCATCAGCGATCGGTGGGATCGGCCGCGAGGAAGAAACCAGACAGACGCGTTTGTATTTTTTTTTCGAACGACGACGGACGGGCGGCGACGCCGCGCGGCGCGCACCTCTTCGCGGAGTCCATGTCCGCGACGCGGTAGCGATGCGACGTGAAGCACCACGCCTCCGCGGCGGCGTACGCGCCCGCGAGCCCTCTCGCGACGCGCCACCGCATCGTGCTCCGCGCCTGATCGAAGTGCTGAGTAGGACGCGTCGTGGTTCGCGATCTCGCATCGCAGATCTCGGCTTCTGTTCGCGCGCCTCGGCCTGAGCGCAGCAGGTGCCCTCTGACGGCCACTCGCGGTGGCGCCCCGCCGCGCATGCCGCTCGGCTCGCGCGCGCCGACCCCCGCGCCCTCGCGCCTTCGCCCTCCGTCGCACCGCGCGCGCCGTCCCCCCGCGCCGCGCGGCGGTTCGAGAAGACGCGCCGGCGGCGGCGCGGCGGCGAGGGCGAACGCGGAGGAGCGCGCGGTCCGAGGCCCGATCCTCGGCCGCCCGCGAGACGGCAGCGGCAAGATGGAGCTCGTCCGCTCGTGGCTCGGCGTTCCCGCGGACGGCGCGGTGGAGACCCTCAGCGTGATGTGCGCGCACTGCAACGCGAAGCTCACGCCTACGCAGCTGGACTACGACTGCGTCCGCGCGCGGCTCCCGGACGAGCTTAATCGCGCGTTCGCGCCGTTGGAGCGCGACGACGCGACGAACGCGTTTTTGATGCGTAGCAGCCGTCGCCCGTACGTCGTGAACTGGGGCGCGTCCGTCGCGTGCTCGTACCTGCGGAAGCGCATGTCGCTGACGGACGCGAACGCGATCTTGGGGAGGGGGAAGATGCACGTGCTCTCGCGCGCGCACGTGGAGGATCTGCTGGGGAGGAAGAGGGCGTCGAACGGCGGCGGCGGCGGGGACGCCGGATGCGGCGGCGGCGGCGGCGGCGGCGGCGTGCTTCTCGACGTCGGCGCCGGCGAGGGCGAGGTCACCGAAAAACTGCGCGACGGCGGCTGCTTCGACGCCGTCGTCGCGACGGAGGTGTCGCCGCCGATGGTGAAACGCCTGAAAGACAAGCGTTTCGATTGCGTCATCGGCGCCGCGGACGTCTCCGGCGTGTTCGACGCCGCTCGAAACGAAAACGTGAAACGGCTCTCCCCCGACGGTTTCGACGCGATCGCGCTCCTCAACGTCCTCGACCGCTGCGACACGCCGTTCACCTTGCTCTCGCAGCTGCGCGGGATGTTACGCCCGGGCGTCGGGCGGTTACTCCTCGCGGTCGTGATTCCGTTCCGGCCGTTCGTCGAGGACGGCAACTCGAACCGGCCGCCGAGAGAGCGACTGCCGCTGCCGTCCGACGGCGGCTGGGAGGACGGCGTGAGCAAGCTGTGGAGCCTGGTGTTGAAACCCGCGGGGTTTAAGATCGAGAGGCTGGCGAGGGTGCCGTACATCAGCGAGGGGGATCAGAAGCACGGCGCGTACGTGTTAGACGACGCGATATTCGTGCTCTCCCCGGCGAGCGGCGACGACGACGACGCGAGTTGAGCCGTCGCGGGGTGCGACATACGACTATCACACCTACTAGTACTTTAAATAGCACGCGTTCGACTAGTACGGAAGCACATCACGGCGATGCGGCGCCCGTCGCTCGGTCACCGCGCGAAGAGGTTCATGTTGTCCAGGCCGTACTTGTCGAGGAACGACGCGTTGCCGCGCGGTTTCGATCGTCGACCGCCGCCGCCGCCGCGACGCGCTCTGAGTTCGTCTCTGATCTTCTCGCGCTGCGCCTCCCTCGCGCCGTCGTCGTCGTCGTCGTCGTCGTCTACGGTCACGGCGCGCATCTTCGCGGTCGTCTCGGCGACGGTGGGCTCCGCCTTCGAGCTCCATCTTCGCGCGGGCGCCGCCGGCGGCGGCGGCGCTGCCTCCGCCGCCGCCTTCGGAGACGACGACGCCACCGACATCGCCGCCATCTTCGCCGCGACGTCGTCGCCGCCGCCGCCGCCACCGTCTCTTCCCCCCCTCTCCTTCCCTCCCCCCAGCATCGCTCGCGCGCCGTCGCCGATACTCGTGTCCGCTGGCTTGCGCCCTCGGTCGTCCACCGCGCCGACGTCCGCGCCGGCGACGATCAGACGGTACAACGCCGCGAGTTGGTTCGTCTTCGACGCGAGGTGCGCGGGCGTCTCCCCGGTCGCCGCGAGGCGCGCGTTTAACAACCCCTCTTTAACGCTCTTCCCCGAGCCGTTTAACACGTCGCGAAGGAGCTCGTCGCGCCCGTTCAGCGCGGCGTAGTGCGACAGCGTCCACCCGCTCGTCGTCGCGTCCGCGGCGGAGGCGCCGCGCGCGAGCAACGTTCGGATCGCGTCTCGCGCGCCGTACGCCGCGGCCCAGTGCGCGGGCGCTTCCCCGACGGCGTCCCTCGCTCTCGGGTCCGCGCCGGCGTCGATGAGGACGTCGCACGCCGCCGCGCGGTTCGCCGCCGCGGCGTAATGCAGCGGACGCGCGCCGCCCTGCGCGGAGAGGGGATGGGAGAGAGGGAGAGAGGGACGATGTGCTGTGAGAACGCGCGTTCGCGTTCGCTTCTGCGGAAGACCAAAGACCAGCGCCCGACGGGGGATCTGGCTCGAGGCTTCGGGGGCCGCGCACCGCGTCTCGCGCGTTGACGTCCGCGCCCTCGCTCAGGAGGTACTTCACCATGTCCACGTGCCCGCGCTCGGACGCGATGTGCAGCGGCGCGCGCAGCATCAAGTCCGCGGCGCGAGCGTTGACGTTGACGCACTCTCGCGCGCTCTGAAACGCGCGTCGCTCGACCCACCGCTCGACGACGTCCATCGCGCGCGACACGTCCCCTCTCGACGCCGCGTCGTGCAGCGCGCGCTCCGTCGGCATCGCGTCGGACGTCGCGCGTTCGAGGGCGGGCATCGCGGCGACGCGAGCGCGGACGCGCTCGGTCAACTACGGCGTCGTCCTCGGTGATGTTAACTCTGATGTGAGATCGCTGGCAACGGTTCGTCGTCGACGTTGGGGGAATAACTTCATCAGTCGCGACGGCGCGGATGGACTGGTACCCGAAGACGACCGCGGAGATATCCGCGGCCGTCCAGGCGCGGCAGAAGCCGGTGAATCACAACGTTGCCATCGAGAGCTACTTCGCGGCCGCGGATCAGATCGGATGCCAGGCGCGTCCCCGTCCCTCCGTCGCGTCCGTCCGCCACCTGTCCCGTTTTTCTTCGGAGATTCATTCGCTCCGCCCCGCCCGCCCGCTCGTCTTCCCCTCTCCCCGCCGCCGTCGCCGACCCTCTCTCCGCGCGCCGTCGCGCCACAGGCGGCGATCTACCGCGAGGAGAAGAACCAGCAGGAGCTGTTCAGGATCCTCATGACGTACTGCGGGTTCGTCGTCGAGGTCGCGGGGAAGCATCGCGACTGGAAAACGAGCGCGCAACTCGCGCGATGCGTCGCGTACGAGAAGGAAACGCTCGAGTGCATGAAGGAGATGGAGCGGATCAAGCCGGGGATCAACGCGGAGGCGGAGGCGTTTCGATTGAACCTGCCGGAGCCGCCGAGGACGCGGCCGCCGCCCGTGGCGAGCGCGACGGCGGGACTGGCGACGGCGGCGACGACGACGGCGGCGGCGGCGGCGGCGATGGCGACGACGGGCGGCGGGGGGTTAGACCTCCTCGACGCGACGCCGTCGCAGATCGCGCACGCCGCGCGGGCGATGTCGAGCCTCTCCGTCGGGACGAGCGGCGCGGCGACGGCGACGGCGACGGCGACGGCGGCGACGGCGCGCGGCGGCGCGCGGCCGAGCGACGCGGCGACGGCGAAACACGCGCTGTTCGGATCGTCGCCGTCGCCGTCGGCCGCGGGGGGCGCGGGGGCCGCGGGGACCCCGGGGTCGGGGGCGGCGAATCACCACTACGCCGCCGGCGCGCGGTACCCCACGATAGACCACACGAAGACGGCCGTCCCGGAGATGCGCGCGGACCTGCGGAGGGTGCCGCCGCCGCCGCCGGGACCGCCCCCGGCGTCGACGCCGAGCGCGCCGCCGATGCCGCCGCCCGGGCCTCCGCCTCCGCCTCCTCCTCCTCCTCCGCCGCCGCCGCCGGGACCGCACGGGATGGAAACCCCCGCGTACGTCGCCGGCGTCGGCCGCGCGCTCGAGCCGAAGCGGTTCACGAACGTCCCGGAGCCGGCGTTCGCGTCGCACGACCACGACCGCCTGGATAACCGCCTGCGTCTCTACGGGCTGAAGGAGAAAAAAGTCAGAGGCGACGGGAACTGTCAGTTCCGCGCGCTCGCGGACCAGCTCTTTCGCGACCAGGAGCGGCACGCGGAGTGCCGCGCGGCGGTCATCTCGCAACTCCGACGCGAACGCGAGCACTACGCGGTGTTCGTGGACCAAGACTATCTCTCGTACGTGGGAGAGATGTCGCGAGACGCGACGTGGGGCGATCACATCACGTTACAGGCGGCGAGCGACGCGTACGGCGTCGGGATGTGCGTGATCAGCTCGTACAAGGATAACTTCGTCATCGAGATCACGCCGCGGACGAAGCGGGGCGAGCGCGTGCTGTGGATATCGTTCTGGGCGGAGGTGCACTACAACTCGGTGTATCACATCGACGCGAACGTGTGACGACGCGGCTCACGTGCGCGTACGTTTGCACGACTTAGTCTAGCGAATGTCAGCACGCGAGCTCAGGAGTGCTCATGCTCGCAGCGTTCTGATGATCCCTACTCGGGCCGCGTGTTGGCGTTACAACACCCTTTTCGTCGTCGGATCTGTCGTCGTTCCCTCTTCCTCTCTCTCCGCTACACGACGTACTCCTCCGCATTCAGCTCCTTCATCATCAGCATGTGCCCCGCCTCCACGAGCCCGAGCTTGGAGAAAACGCCCCCTTTGCTCGCGCGCTGCGAAATCTGAGGGCCATTCCATACAAAAACACTGCACCGGTCAGTTGAAAGGGGGAGCGATCAAATGTTGAAACCGAGCGGTGGGTGAAAAACTTTTGTATAGAACGCACCTGAAACTGCGTCAGCCCAGCCTTGGCGTCCGCGGGCTCTTCGTACCCGCTTCTCTCGAACAGCGCCTGCCCCTCCTCGTTGTCCACCTTGACGTGGAGATATATCTTCTCCAGCCCTTGGCGCACCATCGCGCTCTCGCACGCGTTCAGAAGCGCGCGTCCGATGCCCTTCCCTCGCGCCGGCGGCGCCACCGCGACGTCGCTGACGTACGGGAAATCATCCGGCGCCCTCGGCTGCAGCAACTCCGCGCCGAACCGCTTCCCTCCGGGCAACGACACCTCCGCGACGCCGACGAGCCGCCCGCCGATCTTCGCGACGATGAGAAGGCGATCGTTGGACTCTAAGACGCCCTCTTTCAGGCCGTTAAACACTCTTTCGCTCTGCTCCGCCTCGAGTCGGTCCTTGGCGAGGTAATCGATCGGCCTTACCTTGAAGAACAACGACATGATGAGCTTCGTCGCGTCCACGCAGTCCTCCTCGTTCATCGCCGCGATCACGACGTTCTGCTTGTCCTTGGTCTGGAAGTTCTCCTCCACGACGTACGACCCCGGCCGCCCCTCGCCCTCCGCGGCTGCTTTCGCCGCCTGACGCTTGCGCTCGATGGCGTCTTCGTCCACGATCTCGACGATCCCCGCGCCGAGACGCACGCGCAGGCCCTTCGGGATGAGGCGGTTCTGCTCCGGATACCCCTCCGGCGGGATGTACGCGAACGCCTTCTCGAACTCAGCCTCTTTTTTATCTTTCTCGCTCTTCGCTTCCTCTTTCTTCGCGTTCTCCTCGCGCATCATCTGCCCCGGGACGTACGGCGCGGGTGATCTCGATTCCTGCTTCGCGTCCTCCGCGCGGACGCGGAGGCGTCCTCCGCGGCGCGAGGACGACGACGACGACGGCGCGGCGCGGCGAGCTCGCGGCGAGATCGCCGCGCGCGGGGCGACGCGCGCCGAGGCGACGGGTAACGCGGCCATCGTGACGACGCGCGGCGGGCGAGTGGTCGCGCGCGCGAGAACCCTATCGAAACCCTCTTCTGCAACTGTCTGGTATCTGGAGCCGAGATCTCAACTGCGTTCTACACTAAAGTTTTTCACCCATCCGTCGCTTTCAACATTTGATCGCGTCCTGTTTCAACTGACCGATGAACTTTTTTGGAATCGACGAGATCGGCCGGCGCGCGCGCCGGCTGTCATGTCATCACGTCTGGTCGCTCGCAGTCCTCGTCGCGCGCGGCACGGCGTCGGCGACGCGGCGACGCCATGGCGCACGCCGGGGGGTTCGACCCCGCGTTCGACGCCGCCGCGACGCCGTCGTCGCCCGCGGCGACGCCCGGCGGCGACCGGCGCGGCGTCGACGACGACGACGACGAGATCGGCGGGTTCGGCACCCGACGCGACGAGGCACCCTCGTCGTCGAAACCGAGCGACCGCGCGCACTGGAACGGCTCCACGGAGTTCATCCTCGCCGCGGTCGGCGCCGCGGTCGGCCTCGGCAACCTCCTCCGCTTCCCGTACATGGTCTTCAAGCACGGCGGCGCGCCGTTCCTGATCCCGTACGCGCTCGCGGCGCTGTTCGTCGGCGTGCCCGTGCTCGGCGCGGAACTCATGCTCGGGCACGCCATGCAAAAGGGCATCGTGGACTCCTTCGCGATCATGCACGCGCGCGCGTGGGGGATCGGCGCGGCCGCGACCCTCGGCGGCTTCCTCCTCGCGTCCTACTACGGCGTCATCATCGCGTGGGTCTGGGTCTTCTTGCTCGCGTCCATGACGTCGTCGCTGCCTTACGACGACGGGAAAGAGGAGACGTTTTTTTACGACGACGTCCTCGCGAGGCGCGACGACATATCGCGCGGGATCGGGCCGTGCAAGTGGTGGCTCGTGATCGCGCTGACGTTGACGTGGGCGACGTGCTACGCGTGCATACGGAGCGGGGTGAAGAGCGCGGGGAAGGTGATTTGGGTGACGCTGCCGCTGCCGTATTTGCTCCTCTTTTTTTTGCTCGTCAAAGGGTTCACGCTCGACGGCGCCGGCGCGGGGTTGGAGTTTTACCTCTTCAAGTGGGACTGGAGCTCGTTAGGGAAAGGCGAGGCGTGGGTCGACGCGGTCGCGCAGATATTTTTCGGGCTCTCCATCGCGTGTGGGAACATGCCCGCGTACGGCAGCGGATGCGCGAGAGATAACAAGATTGGACGAAACGCGTGGGTCATCGCCGTCGCCAACGCGGCGACGAGCCTCTACGCCGGCTTCGTCGTCTTCACGTTCCTGGGGCACCTCGCGCACGTCGACGGCGTGAGCGTGAACGACGTCGCGCAGGGCGGGTGGGGGCTCGCGTTCGTGGTGTACCCCGCGGCGATCGCGACGTTCGGCGACGGCGCCGCGCAGTTTTTCGCGTTTTGTTTCTTTCTCATGTTGCTCTGCCTCGCGATCGACTCGCTCTTCGCGCTCATCGACGGCGTGATCACCGCGTTTTGCGATAGATTTCCGAGGTGCGCGAAGCACCGCGAGCTCACCGCCGCGGTCGCGTGCGTCGCCGGGTTCTTCGCGGGGCTGCCGATGACGACCGAGGGCGGGTACCAGGTCGTGGACGTCGTCGACGCGTACGTCTCGCGATACGCGCTCGTCATCGCGGGATTGGCGGAGACGATTTTTCTGGGGTGGGTCTACGGCGCGGATCGTCTGCAGGACGAGTCTAAGGCCCTGTGCGGCGTCGGCGTCGGCGGGAGATATTTCGCGCCGACGCTGAAGTACGTCGTCCCGAGCGTGCTGATCGTGATGCTCGCGTATAACCTCACGAGGGAAGGGGAGACGTACGGGGGGTATCCGCGGTACGCGATTGGGATTTTCGGGTGGCTGTGTTGCGTCGTCGCGCCGGTGACGCTCATAGGGCTCGGCGTCGCGAAGCCGTTCAGTTTACTGCGCCCGGGGGCGTATTTGGACTTGGAGGACGAGGAAGAGCGCGCTGGCGGCGGCGGCGGCGTGGCGGGGGAAGGCTCCCTGGAGATGGGGAGGGTGAGGAGTAGGGACTGACGCGCGAGAGGACGACGACGACGACGAGTGATGAGATCGAAACCGCAACCGCGGGGTTGGCGAAACGCGCCCACCCCGCTCTTCTTCGTGTTGTGTTGTGTTCTTCTTCTACCTGTACGGTACGGTACCTATCGCTCCTCCTCCATGACCGCGGTCATCCCCCCTTTCCCGATGAACGCGCTGTCCTTCGTCGCGCCCTCGCGCGCTTTGTAATACTCGTGCGGCCGCATGTGCTCCGCGCCCCCCGGAGGGTGCGCCCCCGCCGGATGAAACGGCTTCGCGTCGCCGTAATACGAATCCAACCAGTTCGGGTTCTCCTTCCAAAACTTCCGCTGCTCCTGGCTCACGTCCCACATCAGGCCGAGGTGCTTATCGAGCGGCGCGAGCGTCGCCGCGGCGATCGCGCCGGACGCGGCGACGGCGGGGACGCCGACGCCGGGGAAGACGCTGTCGCCGCATCGAACGAGCTTCGGAATCGGGGATAACACCCCCGGTTGGGGCACCTCCGGGAGGGGTAACACCCCGAACAGCCGTCCACCCGCGGGGAGCGCGGGGCCGTACGTTCCGCGGTGGCGGCGTAAGAACCGCTGGTGCGTCAGTGGCGACGCGTAGATCTCGACCTCGACGCGCTGGCGGATATCCGGGATGATCCGCTCGATCGTGTCCCACAAAATCTTCGCGCGTTCGCGCTTGTAGTCTTTGTACTCTTTCGAGTTTCGGTCCTTCCCCTCCCACAAGTCGAACGGCTCGCTGCCCGCGGTGTAGACGTGGACGATATGCTTTCCCTCCGGGGCGACGTCCGTATCCAGCACCGTCGGGATGAAGATCGTGACGACGTTTTGCGGATCCCCGAGCGGCCGCGACCAATCGAGCACCGCCAAGTGGCTCGGATCTAAATCCGGCAAACCCGTCGCGTCGATCCCCAAGAACATGTGCATGATGCTCCCGAGCGCGGGAATCTCCGTCATGTCGTCCTTCCAGTCCGCGGCCGGGCCTAACCCCTGCGCCTCGAGCTCGTCGCGGTTCGGCAGCAGCGGCACGGTGTCCCATATCGTCGCGTTCGACACCACCGCGTGCTTCGCCCTGACGACCCGCCCGTCCCTCAACCGCACCCCGGTCGCTTCGCCGTCCTCGACGATGATCTCGTCCACGTGTTTCTTCAGCTCCATGGTGCCTCCGAACTTTTCGAGGCACCCGACGAGCTTATCCACGACCGCTTGCGTGCCGCCCACCGGCGCGCACAGCGACGCGCCGGGTCGGTGAAACCCGGGGATGGAATAAATCATCGTCGCGCCCATCGTCCCCTCCGCGGGGAATCCGGAGAAGAACGCGAGCATGTCGATCCACCGCGTCAAGAACGGCTCCGTGACGTACTGCCGCGACAGCTTGTGGAACGAATCCAGGATGTACGGAATGTCCAACATCACCTGCGGGTGGGTCAGGTAAAACGGAATCGCGATCACGGTGCTGACGAGCAAGCCGGCGTCCTGTCGCAGCGCCGTCAGCGGGCACGCGTCCAGGGCGTCGTACAGCGGCTCCAGTCGCCCCTTCAGCGCCTTCCACTCCGCGATCGCGAGCTCCGGGTCCGTGGCTTTCTCGCGGAGGAGGTCGCAGAAGCCGCCCGGGGCGTCGTCGTCGCCGACTTGAAACCGCCAGTGCCCCTCCTCCGTCCACATGGATATCCCGTCGTACGTTTCCACGGGCATCGTCTCCCCGAGCGCGTCGAAGACCATCCGCAGCGGGTTCCCAGTCGGGCGGTCGAGCCCCTCCCAGATCGACGGCCCGACTTCGAACTGCCACAGCCCTCCGTTCTTGTCGCGGTGGTCGAACATGTGGCAGCACCCGCCGGCGAGGTAGTGCGACTCGAACAGCTTCACGGAGTAGCCGTACTTGGCGAGGAGCGACGCCGCGGAGAGGCCGCCGATGCCGCTGCCGATGACGACGACGTCGTACTCCTCGTCCGTGTCCGCCGCGGTCGTCGTCCTCGAGGAGGAGGAGGAGGAGGAGGAGGAGGAGGAGGCCCCGGCGCGATCGCGGTCGATCGCTTCTCCTCTCACCGGTCGGCCGCGGGCGGCGGTCCGTGGCGTCGCGCGCGCGCCGCCTCGGCCGCTCGACGCGGCGCGCCTCGCCGCCGTCGGAGCGGTCGTTCGGCGCGCGCCGACCGCGACGGACGCCGCCGTCGCCGCCATCGCCGCCGTCGCTCTTTTTCAGACGACGCGCGCGAGTCGCGTCGCGTCGCGCGTCCCGGTTGTTGAGGGAAATAATCCAGTCCGTCCGACGCAGCCTCCGCGATCGACGGCGTCGTCCAGTCTTCGCGGCGTTCGTTCTCCAGGCGATCGAGCGCCTCCGAGGCGGTTCGATCGTCGACGCGCGAGCGTCGCGGGCGTGCCGTGCGGTCGCTGACGCGTCGCGCGGGCGTCCTCCGCGCCTCGTTATGCCGCGCGCGAAGCCTCCGTCGCGCGAGTCCTCGAGAAACAACCGGGCGCTGTGATTGGGTGAATCTCGGAAGATTTTCACCGCGATCGTGCTGACGCTGACCTGGAGATCAACCGGCAGGGCTCGATCAACCGACCCACTGGACCGCCAAACGGGCCAGCCCGAGGAAAATATTGTTCGTTTCGCTTGCGAATATTGTTGCGATCGAAGCGCACAACGCGACGCGGCGTCCTCGGCGTCGGCGTCGCGACGAACGCGGGCGCGATGACGACGAGGAGGAGGACGAGGAGGACGACGCGCCGCGGCCGCGTCGTCGCCGCGCGCGCGCGACCGAGCGGCGCGTCGTCCTCGCCGTCGCGCGCGCGATTCGCGGTCGTCGTCGCGCTTCTCGCCGCGTGCCTTCTCCTCCGCGGATGCGACGCGGCGCGCGAGACGAAGGCGGAGACGGAGACGGACGCGGACGACGACGTCGGCGTCGAGGAGTACCACTTCCCGTCGCCGATGCACGTCGCGAAGCACATGCAGCGCGCGGTGCTCGACGGCGTGAAGAAGATGCGAGAGGAAGCGGACGCGACGGGGGAGGAGCCCCGCGAGGCGAGCTCCATGATATTCCCGGGAGGGGCGCTGAACGACCGCGCGCAGCGCGCGGCGAGGGACCGCGGCGACCGGCGGTTCGATCGAGCGCGGCACATCGTCCCGAACGCGCTGGGGGGCGGCGCGGCGGGAGGCGCGCGGACGCTCGCCGCGGTGGACGACCTCGGTGGCGCGGCGGAAGAGGCACGATGCGAGCGAGACGCCGCCGACGCCGTCGCCGCCGCCGCCGCGGGCGCGTGCGCCGCGGATCTCTCGAGGAACGACGACGACGACGACGGGGGGGGGAAGACGAGCGCGTGGGGGTCCACGAACACGATCGGCGGCCTCCTCGTCATCGAGAACGGCGAGAACGAGGAACGACGGGAAGCCGCCGCACAGCTGGCGGCTGACGAAGCCGCCGCACAGCTGGCGGCTGACGAAGCCGCCGAATCCGCCGCGACGCCGCGCGCCGTCGCGCTCGCGGAGCGGTACGAACGCGGCGCGCGCGTCGGACGCCGGATCGTCTCCGGGGCGATATTCAAAGCGGGCGCGATCGTGCCCCAGGACGAGTGGCGGGACGTCCTGAAAGAGGAGCTGAGCCCCGTGGACGTGACGTGGCACGTCGCGCACGAGAGCGCGGAGCGCGACGCGGAGGAAAAGGCTTTGCGCGAGCGCCGCGCCAAGAAGAAAACGGCGGCGGACGCCGCGGGGAAAGCGGCCGGAGAAGGGGGTGATGAACCGATAAACGACGAGGAATCCGCGCTGGCGGCCGACGAGACGGACGAGATCGACGCCGCGCACGAGGCGTTCGCGCGCTGGTTCGAATCCAAAGGCGGCGTCGTCGACGGCTTCGAGATGCGAAAGGTCCCGGGCAAGGCGAACTTCCACGGCCGCGGGCTCGTCTCGACCGGCGAAAAGCCGATCGCGCTGAACCAGCGCGTGATGCGGATACCGATCACGATGACGCTCTCGATCGTCACCGCGCGGAACCTTCGCATCGGCGAGCATCACGCGGGCGAGTGGCTGAAGAAACTCTTCGCGCGCGACGAGACCGTCGGCCTCGCCGCGTTTTTGCTTCACGAGACGTTGAAAGAGCACGAGACTCCCGGGTCCTCGCACTGGGGCCCGTACGTCCGCACGCTCGGGCATCACGCGCTCGGTCGCAAAGTGTGGAGGGCGCTGGACGGGACCTACGCGGGCGAGCTCATTACCGAGCACGACGAGGACGCGATTCGCGTCCTCGACAACGTGCTCACGGGAGGGAAAGGGATCTGCTCGAGGGCGGGGCGACTGTGCCATCGCGTGCCGTCAGACTTCGCCGGCGGCTTCTTCAACCGCGACGACGTGCGATGGGCGCTCGGCGTCGTGCGCTCGCGCGCGGTGTACATCACGCGACGTACGACCGGGACGAGGTTCTTAGCGCTCGTGCCGATGATGGACCTCGCGCCGCATCATCACGACGCCGGCGGCGAAGCCGCGCTCGAGCTCGACAACGGCGTGAACGTCTTCGCGACGCGGTCCGTCCCCGCCGCGCCCGGGATCGAGCTCGCGATGAACCGCAGGTTCAACGTCACGGACGCGGAGTCGATGCTGCGATGGCACGCGGTCACCCCGGGGTTCAACCCGCACGGAGGCGTGCGTCTGCGCATCCCCGGCGGCGCCGTCGACGGCGCGGACGTTCTCGAGAAGATCCGTCTGCTGCGACGATGGCGCCAAGAGATGGCGATGCCCCCGCGCGGGTCCGACCTCTGGCGCGAGAGCGCTCTGCTCGGCATCTACGGCGACGGCGACGAGGAGCTCGAGGCGATGAAGTCGCACAACGCGCCGTCGAAGCTGAACGGTCGCGGCGACGGCTTCGCGGCGTTGTCGGACACGTCGGCCAACGGCGCGACGATCGAGGAGGAGCTCATGCTGACGGGGCAGTTCACCGACGCGAACGAGGCGGCGATCGCGGCGGCGAATTACGTCGGGCTGCCGTTCGTGCCGTTCGCGAAGGACGGTCCCGGAGGCGGGAATTTCATGCTGTACGACGTGCTGAGGGAGGACGAGCCCGGAGGCGACGCGCCGGAGGTGAGGAGCGCGCGGCGGTCGCTCGCGAAGCTCGCGGTGCAGACGCAAGCCGCGGCGGCGTTCGGGGAGTTTGTCGTCGACGACGACCTCGCCGAGGAGGGGGACGAAGACGGGGGCCCTGGAGACTCCGATAAGAAGCAAAAAGCGGCGGCGGCGGCGACGACGACGACCGCGACGACGAAAGGGGGCGAGTACGGGGACGTCAAACCGCGCAGCGACGGCGGCGACGCCGCGTCCGAGGCGCTGCGGACGGCGAGAGATTTCTTCGAACGCGGCGTCCCTCCCGGCCGAGGCCTCGACGCGCTCGACATCTTCCTCCTTCGCAAGGGCCACCTCATGGGCCAGTGCGGGAAGCCGCGCGACCTCCTCGTCGGCGCGTTCGGTCCCACGGACGCGCTCATGTGCGCGACGCGCGTGCTCCTCGCGAACGAGACCGAGGTGAAAGCGCTCGAGGGAGGCGGGAAGGATTTACACTGGACGGGGGAGCGAGACGCGCACGATCCGGGCCCGGAGTATCAGGTGCGTTCTATACAAACGTTTTTCACCCATCGCCCAGTTTCAACACTTGATCGCGTCTCCTTTCAACTGACCGATGAACTATTTTTGTATGGAATGGCCCCCAGCCGTTCGATCCGACGAAGCCGCTGAGCATGGCGAACGAGCGCGCGTCGCTTCGACGGATCGCGATGACCGCGACGAACATCCTGCTGGCGTACCCGACGACGGAGAAGGAGGATGTGGAGTGGCTGGGGTACGATCCGGACGACGACGACGACGACGACGACGACGACGCGTTTGACGACGACGCGTTTGTCGACTCGGCGTCGGCGTCGGCCGAGGACGCGGACGCGACGATCAGCGACGGCGACGACTTCGACGCCGCCGCCGCCGCCGCCGCCGCCGCCGCCGCCGCCGCCGCGTCGACCGACCCTCCGCGGCGGATGCCGCGACGGCTGCGAGTCCACGGCGGGCTCGTGCACACCGCGGTGGTGCTCCGCCTCCGCGAGAAGCGACTGTTGAAACGCGCGGTGTACTGGCTAAAAAATCGCGAGGACGACTTAGACGCGCTGACGTATCAGGTCGAGGAGAAAGCGAGAGCGAAGCGTGAGGCGGAGGAGAAGATCCGCGCGAGAGCCGAGCGCGCCGCGGAGCTGATGCGCGAGTACGCCACCGCGAAGACGCTCGCGACCGCGACCGTGGACGTCCCCGCGGCGACGGACGCGTCGGCGGGAGACGACGCGCCGCCGGCGCCGCCGCGAAGAGCGTCCGTCGCCGTGCGCGAGGGCGACGTCCTCGACGACGTCGTGACCGCGTTCATCGCGGCCACGGACGGGCTCGATCACGAGACGCACTTCACGCCGATCAGAGACGCGCTGATCGGGTCGATCGTCCCGCGACCGAGGCTCATCGCGCGCGTCCCCGTGATCGTCCCCTCCGGCGAGAAGGCGGTGGTCGCGATTCGCGACGGCGACGACCCCGCGACTGTCGTCGCGACGTTTTGCGAGCTCCATAACGTCCCAGCCGCGTCCGTTACTCGACTCGACGCGATGGTGAAGACGCACGTGGCCAATCGCGCGAAGCGCCGGTCGTTGATCTCGATCCCGGTCGTCGCGCCGGACGGCCGCGCGCTGCTCTTCGACGTCGTCGAGGGCGAGCAGCACGAGCTGCTCGCGCGCGCGAGCGAGTGGGCGCTCGCGGAGCGCGTCCCGCAAGACGCCGCGGCGCAGCTCGCGAACGCCGCGCACGAACGCTTGGGCCCCGTCCTCATGGCGATCCCCGTGGAGATCCCGGGACGCGGCGGCGCGGCGGTGACGCTGTTCGTTCGCGACGCGGCGATCGAGGCGGTGAGGGCGACGGCGGAGGCGTTCGCGGAGGCGCACGGGTTGGGCGCGGTTGCGGCGATCGCGTTGACGAGGGAGATCAGTTCGCGCTTGAACCCGGGGACGATGCGGTTGTAGCGGGTGTACTGTATGTAGGACAGCGCGCGAGAGAGAAATGAGAAGAATACTTTAGATTACAGGGTATCGCGCGCGCGCCGCGCGCGGTGGTGATACAGTCGTGTACAATTAATTTCCTCGGCGTTCTGGAGTTGGTTCGGTCTCTGAGGGCCGTTCTATACAAGTAACAAGCGAATGTCGGGGTGGAGTTGAAAGGCGTCAGTTGAAGTTGAAAGGCGCCGAGGACGGGGATTGAAAGCGGGGGGTGGGAGGAGAGAGACGCCGGGAAAAGTCCTTAAGGAACGGCGTTCACCACGCCAACGCGGTCGTATGGGAACCAGTGTATAGAACGCACCTGAGAGGTCTGGTCGTCCCGCCTCTCGCGACCTTTCAGATTTCGCACCGGAAGGCTTGGATTTCGCACTCGAAGAGCTCCTGCCCCGCGGACATCGTCTCCACCTCCGGCGCGACCGGCAGCGCGGCCACGACGCGCCTGCGAACGACGAGCGAGCGGGTGTCAGCGCGAGACGCGAGCGGTCGGAGGGACGACGGACGACGCGTCGGAGGGACTCGATTCGAAAAAGCGACGAAAAAGCGCGCGAGGGAAGAAAAGCAACGAC
>Ga0181560_10002671_pt1 | contig 16566 bp, 18 predicted proteins | sample 011ome_20_FD_133751 | JGI IMG/M metagenome (GOLD analysis project Ga0181560, IMG submission 133751) | Coastal salt marsh microbial communities from the Groves Creek Marsh, Skidaway Island, Georgia - 011509CT metaG (megahit assembly) | ecosystem: Environmental > Aquatic > Marine > Intertidal...
AAGCGGTGGTTCACGCCGGGATACAAACGCGGACGCGCGTGAATTTCCGCTATATCGATTCTGAAGATATCGAAAAACGCGGTCTTGATCTGTTGGATGGTGTTGATGCGATTCTCGTTCCTGGCGGCTTCGGTGAACGTGGCATGGAAGGTAAGATCGCTGCGGTCTGTCATGCGCGTGAAAACAAAATTCCATATCTTGGAATCTGCTTAGGTATGCAGGCTGCTGTGATTGAGTTTGCCCGCCATGTTGCAGGCCTTGATGGAGCAACCTCAAGTGAATTTGAACCTGCGGCAGAACATCCGGTAATCGCATTGATTACTGAATGGACTAAAGCCGATGGAACCCGTGAAATTCGAACTGAAGACAGTGATCTGGGCGGAACCATGCGTTTGGGTGCTGAAGAATGTCGTCTAACTCCTGGATCCAAGGTTTCTGAAGTGTATGGAACAGATGTAGTGAGCGAGCGGCATCGCCATCGTTGGGAATTTAACAACGATTATTTAGATCGTCTGTCAGATGCAGGATTGAAGATAGCGGGCCGTTCAATGGATGGAACGCTTGTTGAAGTTGTCGAAGTTGACGATCATCCATGGTTTGTTGGTTGTCAGTTCCACCCTGAATTTACATCGACACCTCGTGACGGACATCCGCTATTCACGAGCTTCGTTGAAGCAGCCATTACCTATTCGAAAACGGGTCACAAGGAGTCATTGTTCTCGTGAAATCAGTGATTGATATTGGTGGCATGCCATGCTCTAACGCGCATCCGATGATGCTCTTTGGGGGTATGAACGTGCTGGAATCGCGAGAGCTTGCTTTTGAGATTGCTGAAGTCTATGTCGATATCTGCCGTAAGCTCGATATCCCCTATGTCTTTAAAGCGAGCTTTGATAAAGCAAATCGCTCGAGTATCACGAGCTTCCGTGGCCCGGGCCTTGAGAAGGGTCTGACTTGGCTTTCTGATATCAAGTCACATTTCAATGTGCCACTCATCACTGATGTTCATGAGCCCGAACAGGCGAAAGCTGCTGCCGAAGTATGTGATGTGATTCAGCTGCCTGCGTTTTTGTCACGTCAAACTGACTTGGTCGTAGCCATGGCCGAGACCGGTGCGATTATTAATGTGAAAAAAGCACAGTTCCTTGCGCCACATGAAATGCAGCACATCATCAATAAGTGCGCAGAGGCAGGAAATGATCAGGTGATTCTATGTGAGCGTGGCTCGAGCTTTGGTTACAACAACCTCGTGGTCGACATGCTCGGATTTGGCATCATGAAGCACATGCAAGTTCCTGTGATTTTTGACGTCACGCATGCGTTGCAAAAGCCCGGCGGGCGAACAGATTCTGCAGACGGGCGGCGTGAACAGGTCACTGAGCTTGCACGCGCTGGTATGGCCGTTGGCCTCGCTGGACTCTTTTTAGAGTCGCATCCGGATCCATCGAACGCGAAATGCGATGGTCCGTCGGCGTTGCCGCTTGATAAGCTCGAACCGTTTTTATCTCAGTTAAAGGCCATTGATGGTCTTGTTAAATCGTTTGATGTTTTGGAGACCAACAACTAATGACTGCTATTGTCAAAGTAATTGGCCGTGAAGTAATGGATTCTCGCGGTAACCCAACAGTTGAAGCCGATGTGATTTTGGAATCAGGTGCGATGGGTCGTGCCTGCGCACCTTCTGGTGCATCGACTGGTTCGCGCGAAGCGCTGGAATTGCGCGATCAAGACGCGACTCGCTATCTCGGCAAGGGTGTTTTACAGGCAGTTCAGAACGTCAACGGTCCGATTGCTCAGTGTGTGATTGGTCGAGACGCATCCGACCAGCGTGGTCTTGATGATGCAATGATCGCTCTTGACGGTACGGATAACAAATCAAGCCTTGGCGCAAATGCAATGCTTGCAGTGTCGTTAGCGACTGCTCGCGCGCATGCTGAAGATCAGAAAATGCCGTTGTATCAGCACATCGCGAATCTACATGGAAATACAGGTCCGCTGACACTGCCAGTGCTAATGATGAATATCCTAAATGGTGGCGAGCACGCAGATAATAACGTTGATATTCAAGAGTTTATGATCCAGCCTGTGTCGGCCAAAAGCTTTGCTGAAGCGCTTCGTATGGGTGCTGAAGTATTCCATCACCTGAAAAAAGTGTTGGTTGCAGAGGGGATGAACACTGCAGTTGGTGATGAGGGTGGGTTTGCTCCAAATTTGCCATCCAATGAAGCAGCACTTGCAGTGATTGCGAAGGCAGTTGCGAATGCGGGCTATACCTTGGGTGAAGACATCACGTTGGCCCTTGATTGTGCCTCGAGTGAATTTTACAAAAATGGCCAATACGATCTAGCTGGCGAAGGTCGAGCCTTTGATGCAGAAGGCTTTGCGGATTATTTAGGTGGTCTGTGTGATCACTACCCAATTGTTTCCATCGAAGATGGAATGGATGAAAGTGATTGGGATGGCTGGGCTTATTTAACGAAGACCTTGGGTTCACGTTGCCAATTGGTGGGTGATGATTTATTCGTGACCAACACTACGATTCTAAGTCGTGGCATTGAGCAGGGTGTTGGTAATTCGATTTTGATTAAGTTCAATCAGATCGGAACGCTGTCAGAAACGCTTGATGCGATCGGGATGGCGCAAAAGGCCGGATTTACTGCGGTCATTTCACATCGATCTGGCGAGACAGAAGATACAACAATCGCTGATTTGGCAGTGGGTACTTCTGCAGGTCAGATCAAAACAGGATCACTGTGTCGTTCAGATCGCGTCGCGAAATATAATCAGTTGCTTCGGATTGAGGAAGCATTGGGATCCCAAGCAAAATATGCCGGTCGTGGAGCCATTTTCGGACAGTCATGACAGCTAAGGTCGTTCTTGTCGGACTTGCGATTTTATTGGGGTTGTCTCAGTACCAATTGTGGTTTGGGACAGGGTCCATTTCTGAATTACAACGACTGACAGACGAGCTTCAAAAACAAGAGTCTGAAAATCAGCGTTTGATGTCCCGTAACGACGAATTGGTGTCAGAAATTAATGCCTTGAAAACAGATCCAGAGGCGATTGAGGAGCTTCTTCGGTCGCGGTTTGGATATGTCAAAGAAGGTGAAACCTTCGTTCGGTTGTTACCGAAGGGAGAGCTCCCGAGTGAATAAACTTTGGGCGGTGATTCCGGCTGGAGGTAAAGGTCTTCGGTTTGGCTCACAAGTGCCAAAACAATATATGACAGTTGCAGGTCAGCCCGTGTTGGATCACGTGTTACGCGCATTTCTTAAACCGAACATATTTCAGTCTATTGTTGTCCCTGTCCCCCCAGATGATCGTCGATTTCATGAATTAGCGGCCTCAGGTGATGATCGTGTTGTTGCGATAGTGGGTGGTGCTGAACGCGCCGATAGCGTGCACGCGGGGCTTGATTGGATCGAGGCTCAAGGTGCAGATGCCAGTGATTGGGTGTTTGTTCATGATGCTGCAAGACCACTGATTACCCAATATGAACTGCACGCCTTATTGGATGCGATTGACGCAACGAATTGTCCAGGGGCGGTGTTGGGCGTGCCTGCCGCTGATACCTTAAAGCGTGTCGATCAGATCTGCAGTTGTCCTGAGGAGTCAGATAGTTGTATTGCTGAGACCGTTGATCGCACCGGTCTTTGGCATGCGATGACGCCTCAAGTCTTTCGGTTGGGCGAACTATCTAAAGCACTTCAGATTGCCAATGAGTCCAATATGCTTGTGACTGATGAAGCGCAAGCGATGGAGGCAAATGGGCAGCTTCCATGGTTGATCCGGGGTCGGCGATCGAACATCAAGCTGACCTACCCTGAGGACTTAGAATTAATCGAAGCACTCTTAGTAGCTCGTGGGGAGGCCGCACTATGATTCGTATCGGACAGGGCTTTGATGTGCATCGGGTCGAAGCAGGAGATGGCATGACCCTCGGTGGTCTTTGGGTTCCTTGTGAATATCGAATTGTCGCTCACAGTGATGGCGATATTGTGTTGCATGCTGTGATGGACGCCATGCTCGGCGCGCTTGCGCTTGGTGACATTGGCCTGTTATTTCCAGATACCGATTCTCAATTTAAGGGTGCAGACTCCGCTGAGTTAACTCGTGAGGTGCGCCGGTTGTGTCTGCAACAAGGCTATTCAGTGTCTAATCTTGATATCACGATCTTATGTGAAGTACCGAAGATTGGACCTATTCGAGAAGCGATGCGTCAGTGCATCGCAGATGTTTTAGAGACACCGTTGGATCGGGTGTCAGTGAAAGCCTCAACAACCGAAAAACTTGGGTTTGTTGGTCGTGGTGAGGGTATCGCTGTGATGACTTCTGTATTGATGCGTGCCCATTGAACACGCTTGTCTACGGATCACGATCAATTGATTTAGCCCATCTACCGAAGGCGCATGGTGAGTCGGTCTTCGAAGGCTCTTATCGATCGGATGCATCTGACTTTGTCGTAACAGAAGATCTTGGATTTGAACCAGAGGGTACGGGTCCACATATTTGGGCGCTGATTCGAAAAACGGGAATTTCAACTGAAGAGGCGTCATCCCGATTAGCTCAAGCATCAAAAACCTCGCGGAAAGACCTGGGGTATGCTGGTAAAAAAGATACCAAGGCAATTGCGACTCAATGGATCAGTCTTCCAGAGACTGCATTGATTGAAGAGGGTCCGATTGATGAAACTCTTGAGGTATTAAGGCTGACTAAGAACCAGCGAAAATTAAAGATAGGTCAGTTGGCTGGTAATCATTTTCAATTGAGACTCCACGGGTTGGTCATCGAAGACATCAATGCGCGTATTCATGCGATTGCAGAACAGGGTGTACCGAACTATTTTGGGTTACAGCGATTTGGACGCTCTGGCTCCAACCTTGAAGCGGCTCGTCGGCTTGCTCGACGTGACCCTCAGGGACGGCGACGATTGCATCCAAAAGATGGGATGGCCGCGTCAGCGGCTCGGTCTGCTGGATTTAATGCCATTTTGGCTGAGCGTTTGACAACCAATCGGTGGCTCGAGGTGAGCGTTGGTGATGTGGTGTCCCTAGCTGGTCGCGGTAGTCACTTCGCAGTGTCTGAGACTGAATTGGCCTCTGTCTGTGAGCGTATACGAGCAGGGGAGCTTGATCCAACTGCGCCAATGGCTGGGCGCCAAACCAAAACATCGGTTGAACAAGCAGATTTTGAGAGCTCCATACTCCAGACCGATCCCGAACTGTATGCATGGATGCGTGGTGTGTTTCGGGACGAAGATCGACGAGCAGTCCGAATACTGCCACAGCAGTTGGAAGCAGAGGTATCAGGCAATACACTCGAATTGTCGTTTTGGTTGCCGAAGGGCTCGTTTGCGACAGCGTTATTGAATGAATTAGGGAATTTGCAGGAGGCACATGCACGGTCTACTTCATGAGCGTGGTCAAAGCCGCTTAGTCGAGACGCTTGGCGATTTGGGGATCAACGATGTGTTCGTCTTGGATGCGTTTCGTCGCGTGCCGCGGCATCTGTTTGTAGATCCTGCAGTGGCTGATTCAGCCTACACTGATGTGACCTTACCGCTTGGATATCAGCAAACGCTCTCGCAACCGTCTGTAGTCGCTCGGATGTTGGAGCTATTACGCGGTGGCCGCCAGTTAAGTCGTGTATTGGAGGTTGGCGCCGGTTCTGGATTTCAGACAGGGCTTTTAGGTCATTTAGCCGAGCAGGTCTTTGCGATTGAGCGAATCGCACCACTAGCAACCGAAGCTAGAAAACGTATGGACACTCTCGAGCTTGAGAATGTCGTCATCCGTCATGGAGATGGATTGCTTGGTTGGCCTGAGTTCGCACCCTTTGATGGCATTATTTTGGCCGCCTGTCCTGAGTCTGTTCCGGGTGCATTGTTCGAACAGTTGGCTGACGGTGGACGTTTAATTGCACCTGTCGGTTTAGGTCAAAAACAGCAGTTGATTTTGTATATTCGTGATGGTGAAACGATTGACGAAATCCCACTTGATACGGCGTTTTTTGTTCCCGCTTTGGCAGGTCTTGAATGAGCTGGTTTTCGATCTGGCTTCGCGGTCTTGCGATGGGTGCAGCCGATGCTGTGCCCGGAGTGTCTGGCGGTACGGTCGCTTTTCTCACCGGTATTTATGAACGGTGGTTAGCTGTTCTGACCTCTGTCACTCCTGAATTGTGGAAAGTCTTTCGGAACGAAGGCGTTCGCGGATTGTGGGTTAAGTTGGATGGTGGATTTGTCGCGCCATTACTTGTTGGCATTTTGATGTCATTGATTACGCTCGCACATTGGATCAAAGATTGGCTCGATAGTGTTCCTGAGCGTGTGTGGGGATTTTTCTTTGGTCTTGTCATTGCGATGGGTATTGCACTCTTGTCTGATCTACGGTCCTCAATGCGGTCTAAGGATTGGGGCTTTTTGGCCTTCGGCGTTTTGATCGCATTAGTCCTCGGACTGCAAACACCGCAAACAGCTGATCCGGCATTGTGGGTTTGGCCCTTGGCTGGTGCGATGGCCTTGTCCGCGATGTTACTGCCTGGGATTTCCGGAAGCTTTTTACTCCTGCTGACAGGTTTGTATCCTGCGTTGATCAGCGCAGTGAGTGCCTTTGATGTCTCGATATTGCTGTTATTCATAAGCGGTGGTGCGATCGGTATTTTGCTGATGGCTCACATTCTGAAAGCGCTTCTCGCCAAATATCACACGGAAGTCTTGAGCTGTCTGACAGGTGTGGTTTTCGGTGCATTGGTTCGCGTGTGGCCATGGCAAGGTGCAGGTGATGATGGTTCGTTGCTCTTATTGATACCGACGCAAGACATGCTCTGGATTCCTCTGGTATTTGGCCTCGGTGGTTTTATCTTGGCATCATTGGCGCTGAAGTTCTCGGCAGACAATGGGGCTGGGGTTCGATGAAACGTCTGTGGCTCGCAATTGGTTTGTTGGTTGGCTGTTCGGCACCGTACGAGGTGCCAACTGACAATTTAGGCCGCCCATTGGAGCGTGTGAAGCCAAAGGTCACCACAATTGATGCCGGCAATTTGGATGCTGAAGAAGCTGGGTCGCGTTATGTCGTCAGACGTGGCGATACCCTGTTTTCGATTGCTTGGCGTTTCGAGCAAGATCCTGATGTGTTGCGTCGTCGAAATCAGCTGAATTCTGATGTGATTACACCAGGTCAGTCGTTGAAATTGAAAGGTGAAGTACCGCCTGAACCGAAACCTAAGGCAATCACTCCGCCACCAATTAAGGCCGAGCCAGAGCCAGTTCAGAAGCCAACGGTTGCTCAAAAGCCAAAGGTACAACTTAAGAAAGAACCAAAGCCACAACCTAAAGCCTCTCCAGTGCCTCAGTTTACGGGTTGGCAATGGCCAGTGAATGGCCCGATTCTCGAGTCCTACTCGGAAAAGACTCGATTTAGTCGTTCCGTTCAGCTCGGCGGTCGTGCGGGTACGCCTGTGAAAGCTGCCGCCAGTGGGCGCGTGGTGTATGCAGGTGATGGTCTTGTGGGCTTCGGTAACCTCGTGATTATCAGCCATGAAGACAAGCTCTTGAGTGCGTATGGTCATAACCAAAGCTTGAATGTGAAAGTTGGTGACGTCGTGCGTGCAGGCCAAGTGATTGCGCAGATGGGCTCTACTGGGACTGATCGGGTCAAGTTGCATTTTGAAATCCGAAAGCAGGGTAAGCCCATTAATCCGATCTCACTACTACCAAAGCGCAGGTCTTAGTCCTTCCGTCCATCACGCTGATCTTCCGAGAGTGAATATAACTGTCCTCTCAAGACAAGGAGATCGTTATGATTGATTCACTCTCAAATGCAACTTACCTAAATCATCTGAACCAACATGAGCTCATGACAGCCAAGGAAGAGCTTGAGCTCGGCCGGCGTGTACAACAGGGCTGTCAAAAAGCGCGGACTGAATTTATTCAGCGAAACTTAAAGCTTGTCATCAGTTTGGCAGGTCGCTATTGCGGTCGTGGACTGGATGTCGCCGATTTGGTCGAAGAGGGCAATATCGGCCTAATGCGCGCCGTCGATAAGTACGATCCTGAGATGGGCTATCGTTTTTCAACTTATGCTGCCTGGTGGATTCGTCAGGCGGTTGAGCGTGCGCTAATGAACCAAGTCAAAACGGTGCGTACGCCGATCCATAAACAGCGAGAATTTCGGCAAGAGCGTAAAGCGATTGAGGCAGAAAATGAGACATTGCCTGGATACGCGAAGCGCAACATGGATCATTGGTTTAATCCTAGCGAGCAAATTATCTCACTTGATCAAGCAGTCGATGGTTTAGACGGAACAACCGGGGTTGACCTCTTAGAGTCTGATGCACCGAGTCCAGAAGAGCTCGCGGCTAATCAAGAAGATCGTGAAAATGTAGCTGCTTGGCTCAACTTGTTGCCAGATTTACCGCGGATGGTTATCACGCGTCGCTATGGATTGGATGGCCGTGACAGCGAGACTTTATCTGCGATTGGTGCGCGTTTGGGGACGACTCGGGAGAGGGTCCGACAAATTCAAGTTGAAGCGCTTCGATTGCTCCGCCGGATGGTCGAATCAGGGCGCATTCCGGCGGATGCTGCAATCTTGAGCTGAATCAACCGCGATCTAAGTGATCGATTTTATTGGGTACACCGTCCCACTCGTCGGCATCGGGGAGTGGGTCTTTCTTTTCCGTAATATTCGGCCAGACACGAGACAATTCGTCGTTGATTTCGATAAAAGCTTTTTGATCTTCTGATAACTCGTCTTCCGAAAGGATTGCACCTGCAGGGCACTCAGGCTCACAGAGCGCGCAGTCAATACACTCATCTGGGTTGATGACGAGGAAGTTAGGGCCTTCATAAAAACAATCCACTGGGCAGACTTCAACGCAGTCTGTGTATTTACAGCGAATACAGTTATCGACAACAACAAATGTCATGGGTCTCTCCTTTGTGCGGCCAAGATTCTATGCGTTTGCGTCTGAATCGCCAAGTGACTCTCGTGCTTTTAATACCAGCGTCTCGAGTGTCGACCACGCTTCTCTCGGTGAGAGATCATCAGGATCAAGGTGGGCTAATTGGCTCACAAGCGGATCTGGTGGTTGGTTGAATAAATCCGCCTGAGATGCTTGATGTTGGTTGAGAGCGACTTGCTGTGACTCGAGTTCAGCAAGATATGACGCTGCCCGACCAATGATGTCATCAGGCACACCTGCACGTCGTGCGACATGGAGGCCGTAGCTTTGAGAGGTTGGGCCATCCATCACGCGATGCAGGAACACGATGTGATCGCCGGTGACTTGCGCAGTGAGATGCACGTTAAAGGCTGATGGCTCACTCTCGGGTAGGTGTGTCAGCTCAAAATAATGCGTTGCAAAGAGTGTCAGTGCGTGTCGCTTAGCCAGTGCCTCAGCAGAGGCCCAGGCCAACGCAAGCCCATCAAATGTACTGGTGCCACGACCCACCTCGTCCATCAAGACAAGCGACTGATCAGATGCTTCAGCCAAAATTGCTGCGGTCTCTGTCATCTCGACCATGAAGGTTGATCGACCACCCGCCAGATCATCGGAGGCGCCAATACGGGTAAAGATCCGATCGATTGGGCCGATGGATGCGTGGTCTGCAGGCACAAAGCTACCAATACGCGCGAGAAGAGCAATCAGTGCTGTCTGTCGCATGTAAGTCGACTTACCGCCCATATTGGGTCCGGTGATTAAAGCAAGTGAATTGTCAGCATTGAGCTGGGTGTCGTTCGGTACAAAGGGCTCTGGGCTCGCTTTCTCAATGACTGGATGCCGGCCGTTAGTGATCTTTACTTCGACGGCCTCTGATAATACTGGCTCAACCCAGCGCTCATGGCTCGCGACCAACGCGAGGCTTGTTAAGACATCAAGCTCAGATAATGACTGCGTTAGCGTTTTGAGGTCGTTAATTGCATCCGTGAGTGGATCAAATAATGCATCGAATAGGTGGCGTTCACGACTGAGTGCTTGGCTCTCAGCTGACAACGCTTTGTCTTCAAAGGTCTTGAGTTCAGGTGTTGTAAAGCGTTCAGCATTTTTCAGCGTTTGGCGTCTTTGGAAGTGTAAGGGGGCTTCTTGAGTGGCAAGCGTTGCTTTTGAAATTTCGAAATAATAGCCGTGCACTCGGTTGTAACCGAGTTTAAGGCCTGTGATCCCTGAGTTCGCCCGTTCTGTCTCTTCCATTTCTGTCAGAAGGCTCGATGCGTCACGAGAGAATCTGCGTAACTGATCGAGCTCATCGTCGTATCTTTCGCGAATGACTCCACCGGCGCTGATCACAACCGATGGTTCGATCTCAAGTGCTTCATCAAGTAGTTGGTGGATTGTTTCCATCAACAGAAGCGCATCACCAAGTGCACTCACTGACTGATAAGTTGATTGGGTAAGTCTCGCCTTTAATTCAGGGAGCTCTTTCAAACTGTCTCGTAAGCGGGTGAGGTCACGTGGTCTTGCTGATTTCAAACCGATCCGAGCAACAATCCTTTCGAGATCGCCGATGCGCTTTAAGTGGTTTGTGATTGAAGCAGTGAGTCCTGAATCAATTAACTCGCGAATATTGGTCAGGCGTCGTTTTGGAATATCTGTATCGCGATAGGGTGCAGTGATCCAACGAGCCAGTTCACGACTACCCATGGCGGTTGAAGTCTGATCGAGAACCCAGAGTAACGTGTGTTTGCGTTCGCCCTTTAATGTCCGAATCAGTTCCAAATTCTTTTGCGTGGTTTGATCCAGTATGACTCGATTGTCATCACGGATGAGTTTAGGCCTTGAGAAGTGAGCGAGCTCAGTGCGTTGGGTGTCGTACAAATAGGTGAGTAAGGCAGCTGTGGCTTCAAGGCCTTGATCGCTGACATCACTCAATCCTAAGCCTCTGGCATCGCTGACTTGATAGGTACGCTCGAGCTCCCTAGAGAGTTGATCAAGCGTGTAGTGCCAGGGCGGTAGTTCGACTTGACGAAATTCGGTAGCGAACAGGTCAGCATCGTGTGTGAGACATTCTTTTGGTTCGATCCGTGTAAAGAGACTATCGACGGCTTCGCGGCTTAGTTGGTCGTAAATCAAAATCTCGCCACGTGAGACAGATCCCAATGCCACTGAGTAACTGAGACCATGGCTATTCAGAGAAGCAACCCACAGCTCCTGGCCTGAGTCCACAAAGGCATCATCAGTTACGGTGCCTGGGGTAAGGATGCGAGTAACTTCTCGTGCGACAGGTCCTTTGGACTCCCCTGGGACACCAACTTGCTCGCAAACAACAACAGATAAGCCCGCGTTCAATAAACGTGCTTGATAGTTTTCGGCTGCGTGATAGGGGACGCCAGCCATCGGAATCGGTTCACCTGCGGATTGGCCACGACTGGTAAGTGTAATGTCGAGAACCTGCGCGGCTGTTTTCGCATCGTCGAAGAACAATTCATAAAAATCACCCATGCGATAAAACACCAGCGATGTCGGATGTTGTTCCTTAATCGCCAGGTATTGCTGCATCATGGGAGTGTGCTGAGACAGTGGGGCTTTTTGATCCATCGTGGCATTCTAAAGAAAAGACATGGAATGGTGTATGACTTCAGAACTTTTGCCTGTTTTAAATGAACTGCATGTGCGTTTGACTGAATCGCGCCAGACGGTCTCGGTTGCTGAAAGCTGTACCGGTGGCTTATTAGGTGCGGCATTGACTGAGTGTTCTGGTTCCTCGGCCTATTTTTTAGGCGGAGTTCAGGCCTATGCGAATTCTGTGAAGGAAGAACTACTGGGTGTGAGCCATGAAACGCTGTTGTCATTTGGCGCTGTGAGTGAGGAAGTCGCTTCTGAAATGGCCATAGGAATACAGCGACTGACGGGGTCGGATTGGGCGCTCTCAACCACAGGAATCGCTGGACCGGATGGTGGAACTGATGAGAAGCCTATCGGTACTATTTGGGTATCGGTCGCGGATTCTGACGGCGTGTACAGCCAAAAGCTTGCTCTTGATGGTAACCGTTCTGAAATCCGTGATCGCACTGTCTTGGAGGCTCTATCCATGCTTTTAGAGCGTCTTTCTGATGATGACGAGGATCTTTAACTTTATTTGGATGCCCCAATTTTGAAATTCGGGTTCTTGGATGGGCCAAGGACCGGTATACTTTCACGTTTTTGGCAAGCAATTGGTCGAGGTCAATATGCCAATTTATGAATATCAATGCGCAGCATGCGGACAACCGCATGATGCTTTACAGAAGTTATCTGATGCACCGCTGGTTGATTGCCCAGCGTGTGGCAAGCCAGAGCTGAAAAAGAAGATCAGTGCGTCCGGATTTCGTCTCACTGGAGGCGGCTGGTATGAGACAGATTTTAAGACTGGTGATAAAAAGAAAAACTTGGCCGGTGACGGTAAATCATCGGATACCAAACCAGCGACTTCAAAGAAAACGGAATCGGCTGCTTAAGCCAATTGAAAAAGGAATACACATTCATGCGTACCCACTATTGCGGCGAACTCAATGCCAAGCACATCGGTGACACAATCACTGTTTGCGGTTGGGTTCATCGCCGCCGCGACCATGGCGGCGTGATCTTTCTTGACCTGCGTGATCGCCAAGGGCTGCTTCAGGTTGTCGTAGACCCTGATACCGAAGAAGCGTTTGCGACAGCTGATCGCGCGAGATCAGAGTGGGTAATGCAGATCACAGGACTTGTCCGTGCACGTCCAGAAGGAACTGTGAACGCTGACATGCCAACTGGTGAAATCGAAGTTCTCGGCCGTGAGGTTAGGGTATTGAATACAGCCGACACACCTCCTTTCCAGCTCGATGAGCATGCCAAGGTGGGTGAGGAAGTGCGTTTGAAGCATCGTTATATGGACCTCCGTCGTCCAGAGATGCTCGAAAACTTAATGCTGCGTTCGCGAGTCACCACGTTTGTCCGTAACTTCCTTTCCGATAACGGGTTTGTGGATACTGAAACACCTGTGCTGACACGCGCGACTCCTGAAGGTGCGCGTGACTATTTGGTCCCTTCGCGTGTTCATAAGGGTGAGTTTTTTGCGCTTCCCCAGTCACCGCAGTTGTTCAAGCAGCTATTGATGGTTGCTGGTCTTGATCGGTACTTCCAGATTGCAAAGTGTTTCCGAGACGAGGATCTGCGTGCAGATCGTCAGCCTGAATTTACACAGATCGACCTCGAGATGTCGTTTGTGGATGAAGAAGCGGTAATGGGTCTGACGGAGTCGATGATCCGCGAGCTATTCAAAACAGAGATGAATATCGATTTAGGTGAGTTCCCAAGAATGCCATATGCAGAGGCCATGGCGCGTTTTGGTAGTGATAAGCCTGATCTTAGGATTCCTCTAGAACTTGTTGATATTAAAGATTTAATGTCATCAGTTGATTTCAAAGTATTCAGTGGTCCTGCCAATGACCCGAATGGTCGCGTGACTGTTTTGAAGGTGCCAGGTGGTGCGACGATCTCGCGTAAAGAGATCGATGATTACACCAAGTTTGTCAGCCAATATGGTGCCAAAGGGTTGGCTTGGGTAAAGGTCAATGCATTGGCAGAGGGTGTCGAGGGTCTGCAAAGCCCAATCCTCAAATTTATGCCTGATGATGTTGTGATGTCCTTGATCGCGCGCGTCGATGCGAAGGATGGAGATATCTTGTTCTTCGGTGCAGATTCGACACGCGTTGTATCGGATGCACTGGGTGCTTTGCGAGTGAAGTTGGGTCATGACCTGAACTTAATCACCCATGCATGGGCACCACTTTGGGTTGTTGACTTCCCAATGTTTGAAGATGCAGGGGATGGACAAGTGGCTGCATTACACCACCCATTTACAGCGCCAACAGTTGAGCCTGCTGATTTAAAAGCGAGGCCATTGGATGCGCTCTCACGTGCTTATGACATGGTGTTAAATGGAACAGAACTAGGTGGTGGATCGATTCGAATTCACGACCAAGGAATGCAACAGGCCGTTTTTGAGGTGCTGAATATTTCTGCAGAAGAACAACAAGAAAAATTTGGCTTCTTGCTGGATGCCTTGCGCTATGGGGCGCCGCCGCACGGCGGGCTAGCATTTGGTTTAGATCGTCTTGTGATGCTCATGCTTGGTGCGACTTCAATCCGTGATGTGATTGCTTTCCCGAAAACGCAATCAGCGACGTGCCTGCTTACAGACGCACCAGGTGCTGTTAGCCCAGAACAGCTGAAAGAAGTGGGAGTACGGATTCGTCAGGATAAAACGGAGTCGATGTAATGGCAGGTCATAGTAAATGGGCCAACATTAAGCACAAGAAGGCTGCGCAGGACGCGAAGCGTGGCAAGATTTTTACTAAGCTGATCCGTGAAATCACGGTCGCGGCTAAGATGGGTGGTGGCGAGCCTGCTGATAACCCGCGTTTACGTGCTGCGGTCGATAAGGCGCTATCGGCAAACATGACGAAAGACACAATTCAGCGTGCGATTGATCGTGGTGCTGGCGGTGGTGATAACGATAACGTTGAAGAGCTGGTTTACGAAGGCTATGGACCAGGCGGAGTTGCTGTCTTGGTTGAGGTGATGACCGATAACAAAAACCGGACAGTTGCTGAAGTGCGTCATGCATTCAGCAAGTGTGGTGGTAACCTCGGAACGGACGGTTCGGTTGCCTATTTGTTTACAAAACGCGGTCAGATTTTAATCGACGGCGCGGATGAAGATGTGGTCATGGAGGCTGCACTCGAGGCAGGCGCTGAAGACGTCATCAGCCAAGATGATGGGTCGATCGATGTTGCGACGACGCAAAATGACGTTGTCGAAGTCAAAGATGCACTGGTTGCCGCGGGCGTTGAGGTGTTATCGGCTGAAGTTGCTTTGGTTCCATCAACAACCGCTGAGTTGGATGAAGACAGTGCGCCGAAAGTCATGAAGCTGATCGACATGCTTGAAGACTTAGATGACGTGCAAAACGTCTATACCAACGCCAACTTCACTGATGAGTTACTTGAGTTACTCGCTTAATGCGTAGAATCCTCGGCATCGATCCTGGCTCCATTAAAACTGGTTGGGGCGTGATCGAAGTCGAGGGAAGTCGCGTGACCTATCTGGAATCTGGAATCTTACGTCTCGGCTCAGGCGATATGTCTGAACGGTTACTTATTTTGTATCGAGGCCTTTTAGAAGTGATCGAGAGACTCGAGCCCACTGAATGTGCAGTTGAGGAAGTGTTTTTAGCCAAAAATTTTCAGTCCGCATTGAAGTTGGGCCAAGCGCGTGGCGTCGCGCTGCTATCAGCTGGTAATGCAGCGATACCCGTCAAAGAGTTCGCTGCAAAAACAGTCAAACAAGCAATTTGCGGTCAGGGTCAGGCGACCAAAACACAAATGCAGAATATGGTCATTCGGATTTTGAGTTTGTCTGAGAATCCAGGTGAAGATGCCGCTGACGCACTCGGTATTGCGCTCTGTGCGGGGTACAGTAAAGATGGTGTCGGAGCAGATGCTCGTTTTCGTTTGTCATCGCGTTCACGCTCAGGTAGTCGTTGGCGCTTAAAGGAGAGTCCGAAATGATCGGCCGGATTACAGGCACGTTACTGGGAATTGAGCATCAGACAGCGCTTGTTGACGTCGGTGGTGTTGGATACGAGATCGAATGCCCAATCAGCACATTGTGTGAATTGCCGGCTCTTGGTCAAACGGTAACTTTGCTGACACATTTTGTTGTTCGCGAGGACGCACAACTTCTCTATGGCTTTTTGACCCATGACGATCGGGAATCGTTTCGGATTCTAATCAAAATATCAGGCGTCGGGCCGAAGCTTGCGATTGGCGTATTGTCTGGTCTTTCTGGTGATGAGCTTGCTGCTGCCGTTGAGCGTGACGATGTGGCTACGTTGACGCGTCTCCCCGGTGTTGGAAAGAAAACTGCTGAGCGTTTGGTGGTTGAACTACGAGGTCGAATGACCTCAAGTGGACGTTCGCAATCGAGTAACGCGGCATCACCAGTTGAAGAAGCGGTTCTTGGTCTGATTGCGCTTGGGTATAAAGAGGCTGAGGCGCGCAAGGCGATTAATGCATTACCTAAAGATCCTGAGGCGACTCCCGAGAGTTTGATTCGGTCGAGTCTGAAACAGATGTTGCGAACACCATGAGCGAGCGGATTATCGAAGGCGATTCGATGCCCGAAGATGTCCGTATTGAGCGGGCGGTGCGGCCGAAAACGTTGGCTGAATATGAAGGGCAACCGAAAGTTCGTGATCAAATGCAGTTGTTTGTGGATGCTGCAAGGAATCGGTCAGAGCCACTTGATCACACCTTGATTTTCGGTCCTCCGGGTCTTGGTAAAACGACATTGGCAAACATCATTGCGCATGAAATGGGCGCCTCGTTGAAATCAACATCAGGTCCAGTTCTTGAACGCGCGGGCGATTTGGCTGCAATTCTGACCAACCTTGTAGAAGGTGATGTCCTCTTTATCGATGAAATTCATCGATTGTCGGCTTCTGTCGAAGAGGTGTTATATCCCGCAATGGAAGACTATCAGCTTGACATCATGATTGGAGAGGGGCCTGCTGCCCGCTCGATCAAACTCGATCTACCACCTTTTACG
>Ga0181560_10002674_pt1 | contig 16552 bp, 11 predicted proteins | sample 011ome_20_FD_133751 | JGI IMG/M metagenome (GOLD analysis project Ga0181560, IMG submission 133751) | Coastal salt marsh microbial communities from the Groves Creek Marsh, Skidaway Island, Georgia - 011509CT metaG (megahit assembly) | ecosystem: Environmental > Aquatic > Marine > Intertidal...
GATTACTACCGCTCCACGTCAGGGGATGAACATACTGCCAATAACCTGCTCGCACAGCGAATCAACACAGGTCTGCGTGACCAGTTCGGTACCAGGACCGTGCACGAAGTGGTTTCCGGCGAGCGCGACCAGTTGATGACCCAGCTCACTGACCGCCTGGATACCATCGCCAGGGAAGAACTGGGTATCGAAGTGGTGGATATTCGCGTCAAGCGTATCGACCTGCCGCAGAACGTCAGTGAATCGGTTTACATGCGCATGAATACCGAGCGCCAGGAAGAAGCCCAGGAGCTGCGTTCAACAGGACGTGAAATGCAGGAAGGCATCGAAGCCGATGCCGACCGCCAGCAGATCGTAATCGAGGCAGAAGCCTATCGTGATGCCGAGTCGATCCGCGGTGAAGGCGATGCTATGGCCGCGTCCATTTACGCTAACGCCTTCAACAAGGACCCTGAGTTCTATGAGTTCACTCGAAGCCTGAATGCCTATATCGAAACATTCAGCGACAGTGGGGACGTCATGGTCGTGAGCCCGGACAGCGATTTCTTCAAATACCTGACGAAAAGCCTGCCGGATTCGGAATAATCCGGCTTTTATTCCGCCATGTGGCGTGAAATTGGCATAGCAGTCAGCCTGATGCTGGTAATAGAAGGTATAATTCCCTTTTTGTATCCGGGTCGCTGGCGCCAATTGGTCGCCACTTTGGCCGATATTGATAACGCGACCTTGCGCCTTATTGGCCTGGGCACCATGATTGCAGGCATCGTTTTACTTTACCTGATTAACTAAATCCTGTTTACACTATGACCAAGGCAAATCGCTGGCTGTTACCGGACGGCGTTGACGAAATACTGCCGCCACAGGCAAACCAACTGGAATCCCTGCGTCGGGAAATTCTCGACCTCTACAGCACCTGGGGATACGAGTTGGTGATGACACCGCTCATCGAATTCCTGGACTCCCTCCTTATTCTGCCCAGCAATGAACTGCAACTGCAGACCTTCAAGATCGTCGACCAGCTCACTGGTCGCGGTATGGGTGTGCGTGCCGATATTACCTCCCAGGTAGCGCGAATTGATTCCCATGTCCTGCAGCGCGATGTGCCGACCCGGCTTTGTTATGCCGACAGTGTCCTGCACACCCTGCCAAAAAGCCTGCTGGGATCCCGCAGCCCCCTGATGATCGGTGCCGAGCTCTACGGGCACAGCGGTATTGAAAGTGATATCGAAGTCATCAGCCTCATGCTGCACACCCTGGGCAAGGCTGGTATCGTTGAACCACAACTGGCCCTGGGGCATGTCGGTATTTACCGTGCATTGACCAGTGAAGCCAACCTGTCACCGATTCTGGAAGAGAAACTGTTCGCCGCCCTGCAGCGTAAATCCGCCGGCGAAATTGAACAGGTGCTGCGTGATGGCCAGGCCGATGAGGCCCTGATTACCAATATCAAGAACCTGTCTACCCTGCACGGTGATATCAGCGTGCTGGACAGGGCGGCCTCCGAAATCACCTGCAAACTGCCGCAAGTTGCTGAAAGTATCGAACAGTTGCGCCAGATCGCTGACGGGATTCAGGCAACCTTTCCTGAACAGTCCCTGTATTTTGATCTCGGTGAATTACGCGGTTATGAATATCACACCGGCGTCGTGTTTGCCGCCTATGTCTCTAGTTTCGGTGAAGCCATCGCCAACGGTGGCCGCTACGATGACATCGGCGAAGTGTTCGGGCGTGCCCGGGCAGCGACCGGTTTCGATGCCGACCTGAAAGTGTTGCTGGCCCAGAGCATGAAAGCCCGGCCGGAACCCAAACGTATCTTTGCACCGGCTGACAACGATCCGGCGCTTGCCAGCGCCGTCAGCGACTTGCGGGCACAAGGCCAGCAGGTAGTCTGCGCCTTTGCCGGCCAGGCTGAAAGCGCTGAAGACATGGGCTGCAACCATGTACTGGTCAATGGCGATGACGGCTGGCACGTCGAACCTCTTTAAATCTGAATATTAATCCTGTTGAAACCAAAGGCTGAATAATGGGAAAAAGCGTAGTCGTGCTCGGCACCCAGTGGGGTGATGAGGGCAAAGGTAAAATTGTCGACCTGCTGACAGAAAAAGCATCCAACGTGGTGCGTTTCCAGGGAGGCCACAATGCTGGCCATACCCTGGTCATCGGTGGCGAGAAAACCGTTCTGCACCTGTTGCCCTCAGGCATTCTTCGCGAAGACGTCACCTGCATTATCGGTAACGGTGTCGTGGTTTGCCCGGAAGCCCTGCTCAAGGAACTGGATGAACTGGAAGCCAATATCGGTAACGTCAGTGACCGCCTGAAGATCAGCGCCGCCTGCCCGGTTATCCTGCCTTACCATATCGCCCTGGACCAGGCGCGTGAAATCAAGCGCGGCAATGCCAAGATCGGCACCACCGGTCGCGGCATTGGCCCGGCCTACGAAGACAAGGTCGCCCGTCGTGGTATTCGCATGGGCGAGCTGATGGTTGAAAAGCACTTTGCTGAAAAGCTGACCGAAGTGCTGGACTACCATAACTTTGTCCTGAGTAATTACTTCAATGTGGAACCGGTGGATTACCAAAAGACACTGGATGAGAGCCTGGCTCGAGCCGAGCGCATTCGCCCGATGGTCTCTGACACGATCGAGGTCCTGCACACGGCCCGCCAGAATGGCGAAAACATCCTGTTTGAAGGCGCCCAGGGCGCCCTGCTCGATGTGGATCACGGCACTTACCCCTATGTCACCTCCAGCAACACCACGGCAGGCAGCGTGGCCACCGGCAGTGGTTTTGGTCCGCTCTACCTGGATTACGTACTGGGCATCACCAAGGCCTACACCACGCGCGTTGGCAGCGGCCCGTTTCCCACCGAACTGTTCGATGATGTCGGTGAGCACATGTTCCGGATCGGCAAGGAACTGGGCGCCTCTACCGGGCGCAATCGCCGCTGCGGCTGGTTTGATGCCGTGATTCTCAAGATGTCCATTCGCATCAACTCGGTCTCCGGCATCTGCCTGACCAAGCTGGATGTCCTGGACGGACTGGAAACAGTGAAAGTGTGTGTGGGTTACAAGGGGATCAGCGAAGACTCCATGTCCTGCCTGACCAACTTTGCGGTTTACGACAACCTGGAACCCGTCTACGAAGAGTTACCGGGCTGGTCCGAGTCCACCTTCGGCGCCAAGTCCCTGGACGATCTGCCCGAGAATGCCCGCAACTACATCAAGTTCATCGAGGAAAAAATCGAAGCCCCCGTCGACATCATCTCCACCGGCCCGGACCGGGATGAGACGATCATGTTGACGCATCCGTTTGCGTAAGGCGGCGCAGCCGGATCGCTACCTGAACATACCTGAACACGTAGGTCGGCATAGCGTAGCGTTTGCCGACGTCATGCCAATGGCAAATATTCCACGTCGGGAAACGGCGCTTCGCGCCTATCCCGACCTACAATGTTTCGCCAAAGCCCAACGTGTCGTTCCTTGTCCCTTGTACCTTGTTCCTTGTCCCTGTAATACTTGCACCTCAAATTCTCACGAATCCTGACTTTTCATGGCCAAAGCCGACTCCCTGAAATCGATTTTCTACGCCCTGGCAGCGAACTTCTCCATCGCCGTGGCGAAGCTCATTGCGGCGATTATCACCAACTCCGGCTCCATGATGGCGGAGAGCATTCACTCCTTTGCCGACTGCAGTAACCAGGGCCTGTTGTTGCTCGGCCTGAAACGGGCGAAGCGCCCGCCGGACTCAAAACATCCGCTGGGTTATGGCAAGACCATCTACTTCTGGTCATTCATCGTTGCCATCATGCTATTCAGCATGGGCGGTCTGTTCTCCATCTATGAAGGCACGCACAAGCTGCATGATTCAGAAGGACTGTCCTCACCGCTGATTGCCATCGGTGTACTGATCTTTGCCATCGTCGCCGAGGGACTTTCACTGGCCGGTTGTATTCGGGAAGTGAATAAAGTCAGGGGGACGCGTTCATTATGGCGCTGGTTCCGCGAAACCCGCCAGAGTGAACTCATGGTGATTTTTGGCGAGGATATCGCCGCCCTGTTCGGCCTGGTGTTCGCCCTGCTGGCGGTCGGCCTGACCATGCTCACCGGCAACCCGGTCTTTGATGCCATGGGCAGCATCATGATCGGCATCCTGTTGCTGGTGATTGCCGTCATGATCGGTTCCGAGGTCAAGGACCTGATCATTGGCCAAGGCGTGGAACCGGCCAGGCAGAAAGCCATGCAGGACTACCTGGACAAGCAGGCCAGTATCGATACCGTCTTCAACCTGATTACATTACAGATGGGCAATGACGTCATGGTCGCCATCAAGGCGAAGATGGCACCCCAGCCGTCAGACACCGCCCTGATAGAGGCGATCAATGAAGTGGAAAGTGGGTTCCGGTCAGAATTTCCGGATGTGGTGTGGTGTTTCTTTGAGCCGGATTTGCATGATTAGTCAGTCGGGCAGATAGCCTTGTGTCACCATTCAACAACGTCGACAGGGTTTTCGATAAAGGGATAAAAGGATTAAGGGCCGACACGTTGGGCTTTGGCGAAACATCGTAGGTCGGGATAGGCGCGAAGCGCCGTTTCCCGACGTGGAATATTTGACTGATGGCATGATGTCGGCAAACGCCCCTGCGGGGCTATGCCGACCTACAACCTGTCAGGGACAAGGGACAAGGAGCAAGGAACAAGGTTGTTTCAGGAAAACGGATGATTCCAGGCTGCTATTTCTAAACACCTGAACCCGAAAAATTTTGTAGGTCGGATAAGCGCAGCGCCATCCGACATGACGACCGACGGCCGTCTGAACCAGAAATTTAACTATCCATGTCGGATGGCGGCCTGGCGGCCTTATCCGACCTACAAATATTTAAAGAATATCCGGGAGATGATCCGGATGCCCCGCGGGCACCTTGCCTGATGAGGGTCCTTCGGGCCACGCTTCTTCGTTCAAGCCCAACGTGTCGTTCCTTGTCCCTTGCTCCTTGTCCCTTTTTCCTCCCGGCGTAGCCGGGTATCAAAACTTGAATCGAAGCCCCACCCACGCTGCACGCGGTGCGCCGACTCCCAGGAAGACCGGATCTGGATTGATGTTTTCCAGGATCTCTGTCGGGTCCTCACCCAGCAAGCCGAAATTTTCATAGTCTTCATCCAGGGCATTGGTCACCCGGGCGTAGAGTGAAAAGCGATCGCCCACGCTAAAGTTGGCCCGCAGGTTGACCACGGCATAGCCGTCCACCGGGTCCATGTCATTGCTTTCATCACCGCGCAGGAACTGGCTGGAGTTATAGATGGCCTCGGCCCCCAGGGACAGGCTGTCAGTGACATGAAAGTCCCCACCCAGTTTCAGCAGGCTTTCCGGTATACCGGGAATGCGATCCCCGGCACTGACCTGGATGGAGCCTTCATCATCGGCGTTGGGGTGGTTTGGACTCAGTGCCAGGAAGTTGTCTTCAAACGTCGCATCGGTATAGGAAAAGGACGCGAACCAGTCGAGACGCTCCATGGAACCGGACACCATGGACTCAAGCCCCCAGCGCAAGGTGTCGTCCACGTTGGCAAACAGGCCCGTGGAACGCCCCGTAGTCTGGAAAATAATATCGTCCTGATTGTCGGCATGGAAAAACCCGAGCTGGTAATTGATATCCGACAACATGCCGCGCATGCCAAGCTCGACACTCTTGGTGACCACATCATCCAGGGGCGGATCCGCCAGGAAGGCATTGGGCAGCCGGCATTCAAACTCGATATCGTCCGGGTCTTCACCGGCTGCCACGGCAAATTCCTGCGCCAGGGAAAACACGCCTTCGTTGCACGCCAGCTCGATGGGCGTCGGTACCCGGTTGGATTCGCTGTAGGAGGCATACACGTTCAGGTCATCATTAACGTCGTAAGTCATGCCCAGTGACGGGTTGAAGCGTGAAAAGTTGTGATCGCCGTTGAGTTCGGGGCGCACACCTGATCTGTCACGTAGCACCACGTCGGTATCGTTAAAGCGGCCACCAAAAATCAGGGTCAGGTTGTCATTCACCGAGAAGGTATCAACCAGGAACAGGCTGCGGGTCTCGGTTTCGGTTTTCACATTTGTTGCCGACTCATCATGGAAGGTACCCACGCCCAACCCCTGTGTACTGCGGGTGACCGGATCGAGTCGGGATAATTCAAGCACCGAGGCAAAGGAGGACTCACCCCGAAAATAACTGAAGCCAGCGGTAAAATGGTTTTCCCGCCCGAACAGGTCACTGTCGATAGTGACCTTGCCGTCCAGGCCTTCACTTGTCTGGCGGCGCTGGCTGATATTGTTGATGGCCTCATCAACGAGGATGCCTGTCCCGGACAGGTCGTCCACCACATCCTCCAGTTCAAAGTCTTCCGGATCCAGTCCGGCAGCAAGGGCCTGGCTTTCGATAAAGCTTTCCAGCTCGGTAAATCCGGTTATCGCCGGGTCGCCACCTTCACAGAGTTCATCCAGCTCGATACCCAACTGGCTTTCCAGGGCATCCTCAATATCGTCGGCTTCCTCGAACAGGGATTGCGCACCACCGGCATAGCCACACAACTCATATTCCGAACCGTCACCATTGAATGAATCGGTCTTGTTGTCACGCCAGAACACGTTGCCCACCAGCTGGACATTCGATGTCAGGTAATGAGAGACATCCAGGTCCAGCATGTTCATGTCGTTTTCGGTAATATCCGGCGCGGTAAAAATGGCATCGCGCTGCAGCGCCAGCAAACCGGTGGGTGCTGCCCCATTACCCACCAGGTCAGAATCACCCGTGGCATAGCTCAGGTTCAGGGCGGAGATATTCTCGTTACGCCATGACATCGCGCCGTAAAAATTGGTTGCCTCACTGCTGGAAAGCTGGCGCCAGCCGTCTTCTTCAAAACGCGAGATATTCACGTAATAACCCAGGCTGCCATCATTGCCCCCGGATTCCAGCGTGGCGATATTGCGCCCCCAGGATCCGGTTGAAAATTCAGCCTGGCTGCCCGTGAAGTTGAAACCGTCTTTCATCTTCAGCACCAGGGCACCACCCAGTGTGTTAAGTCCAAACAGTGGATCGGCACCGCTGATCATGTCCACGCCGGCAATGGCCGACTCCGGAATCAGGTCCCAGTTCACCGCATCGCCCAGGGGTTCATTGATGCGGGCACCATTCTGGTAAACGGCAATACCCTGGGGCAAACCCAGCAGGGGTGAGGCGGTAAAGCCACGGGACAAAAGATCCTGTTGCAGGGGATTGTTCTGGGCGGAATTGATATTCACCCCGGGGGTGTTCTGGTTGAGATAATCGACCAGGTCAACACTCTGGGATCGTTCCAGGTCAGTGCTTTGAATCGTCTTGACCGCGAAGGGTACCTTGTTCACGGCAACACCCAGGCCGGTACCGGGTGTGGTACCGATTACCTGGATTTCTTCCAGAGGAGCGCCAGTCTCCTGGGCCATGCTGCTGGCAGCCTGCAGCGCCAGGAAAGCAGCCGCCAGGGTGGTTAAACGGCAGGAAGCAGGAGTGGGTCTACGCATAAAACGGCGGTCTCAAAGAATACGGCAAGGAAGAGCGATTATAGCGATTTCCGGCAAGGCTGGCTTGTGCGAACCCTTTGTTCTGCCGGATTCACAATATTTCTACATTTTGATAATGCCGTTGCTTATCGCAAGCTTGACCAGGTCGGCTGTACTGGTGACACCCAGTTTTTCCTTGATCTGGGTCTGGTAGTTGGCCACGGTTTTCACGCTCAGTGACAGGTCCGCGGCAATATCGTTGGCGTTGAGACCTTCCGCAAACAGGCAGAAGATCTGGAATTCACGATGTGACAGGTTGGACAGCGCTGAGCCCTTGCCCAGCTGGTGCTGCACATTCATCTCGCTTTCCAGTCCCTCTTCAATATAGGTTTCACCGGAGGCGATCTGACGCACAGCCTGGATCAATACATTGGGGGCGTTGTTCTTGGTGATATAGCCGGAGGCGCCGGCATCCATGGCATGCTCAACAAACGAGACATTGTCATGCATGGTGAAGACAAGAATGCGAATCTCCGGATTCTTCGCCTTGATTCGACGAATGGCTTCCAGCCCCCCCATGCCCGGCATGGACAGATCCATCACCATGACATCCGGGTTCAGCTCCCTGGCCTGCTGGTTAGCCTCTTCGCCGCTTTCCAGTTCAGCAATCACTTCAATATCAGGGTCATTCTCGAGCAATCTTTTGTAGCCCATGCGTACGACGGCATGGTCGTCCACCAGGATTATCCGTAATGGCTTACCTGTCACTTGCCCTTCTCCTGAAATGATTAATCCGGGGGAATTCTATCTGAATTGACACCCCCTTGCCCGGTTTACTGGCAATTTCCAGTTCACCGCGAAGCAGGGTGACGCGATCCCTGATACCCGTGAGCCCCATACTCTGGGAGATTTCGTTCATGGCAAAGCCTACGCCGTCATCCATGATAAGCAGCGTGACAATCTCGCTACCACTGAGAGTCACCGACACATTTTCGGCCTGGGCATACTTGGAGATATTGGTCAGGGCTTCCTGGATAATGCGGTAGAGATTGATCTGCTGTTCTTCATGCAGGTTGTTGTAGCTGCCTTCAATATTGAGGCGACAAAATGTGTCCTCGTGGTGGACATTCCAGTCATCCACCATCTGGTTAAGCGCCTCGGTAAGGCCAAGTTCATCCAGCACCTGCGGGCGCAGGCTGGTCATCAGTTTGCGAACGCTCTTGTAGGCGCTGTCAGCAATATCCTCGATGTTTTTCGCACTGTCCACGGTAGTCTGGTCCTTGCCGGTGGAGCGATCGCCTATGGATACGGCAATTGCCTTGATGGCACTGACTGCCTGGCCAAGACTGTCGTGCAGTTCCTGGGCAAGGTGGCGACGCTCGTGTTCCTGGACGGTAATGGATTTTCGCGTCAGGCGTTCGTTTTCTGACTTGCTGGCACCCAGCCAGGTCGTCAGGTGATTGATGCGGTCCCCTATTGAGCGAAACTCGGGCAGGCTGAACGAGGGAATACGACGACTGAAGTCCCCATACTCCACGTTATCGAGTACCCCATGAATATTCTCCAGTGGTGAGAGCCAGCGCTGAATAAAGAAATAAATCACGCCCAGCAGCATGGCCAGGAAAGCAAATGTCGCCAGGAAGCGGGTACGCGCTTCACTCCAGACCTCCTCGATCTCATCGGCCGGGTCAGCCAGGATGGAAATGATGTCACCATTGCTTTGTGTGAACACCCTGATCGGCGCATCCATTTCAGGATAGACCATATTGACGAACCAGCCGGGCGCATTAATGGTTTGACGAGTGGATGTATTCACCTGGGGATAATCAGCGAGGGTAGAACTGATCTGGATATCCACGTGCCGAAGGTTATCCAGCGCGATCAATTCCTGGAGAAAGTCGGGATCCGAGTCAGGATTGAAAGGCGAGTCATTATCCATCTCGGCAATGCTGAACATGCGATTGACCAGTTCAGACACCGATTCAATCTCTTCCATGACCATTTTATCAGCAGTAATGACAGCACGAACCAGCGTTGTCACGCTGGCAATGACGAAAAATACTGCCAGGATGATGCCCAGTCGCGCTTGTAGATTATACTTTTCCATTCAGCCTGGCCTGGAATTCCTCTGCTGCCTTCAAGTCTGCCATCAGGTGATCCCGGAGTAGACAGAACCTGTACTGCTCAGGCAGGCTCCTTTTCATCCCAGACCAGTATGCCCTCGGTATTGTCGGCGGCAAATCCTTTCACGTCCAGTGCTTCCTGCCAGCGCTTGAGGACCAGCTTGGAAAGCGGTGCATGCATGTTCACGGCATCGCATAATTCATTGGCAATGCCCACATCCTTGACCAGCAACCCCATGGCAAAACCGGAGGCAAACTGCTCACCAATGACATGATCTTTCATGACCTTGTCTGTCATGAAGTTCTGGCCGGTGGACACATTGACCACGTCAATCAGGGTATTCAGGTCCAGGCCAAAACGTTTGGCGATGAGCATGGCTTCGGAGGTTGCCACGAAAGAGGTTGCCGCGATCAGGTTATTCAGTGCCTTGGTGGCATGGCCGGAACCAAGGCCGCCGGTTTCAAACAATTGCTGCCCCATGGTTTCCAGCAGCGGCTTTGCCTGGGCAAGTGCATCGGCATCATCCGCACCGATCATGATGGCCAGTGTGCCCAGCTTGGCCCTGGGCACACCACCGGAGACCGGCGCATCGATCAGTGTCACCTCGTGTCCTGCCAGTTCCTGGCCCAGCGCCTTGGTACCGGTAGGTTCGGCTGAACTCATGTCGATAACAATGCAGCCTTTTTTGACGCTGTTGATGAATGCGCCACCTTCAGCTTGCAGCAACACTTCCCTGACCACATGACCGTTGGGCAGCATGGTGATGACAAAGTCCATGTCGCCAAGCTCAGCCAGTGAAACAGCAGAGCGTGCTCCGGTTTCCACGGCAAAACGCTCCGAACGATCGGTGTCCATATCAAAAACCGTCAGCTGATAACCGGCCTCCAGGATATTCATCGCCATGGGCCAACCCATATTGCCTATGCCAATGATTCCGACCTTGATGTTTTCCTGTTTACTCAAATGAAAATCCCCTTACTTGTTCAATAAATTTTAATTAACCTGTTTGTCGCGTCTGGCGCTGTGCTTGCCAATGTTTCTGTCTGTTTATGCTGGCAAATATATTCGCGGCTAAAGCCGCTTCCTACAGGGTGCCGATTGAATGTGGGAAGCGGCTTTAGCCGCGAACAAAGCACAACTGAACCTTTATCCACTGTGCTAACCGTCAAGCCCCATATCCGCGAGCACTTCCCTGGCGGCATTGAAGGCTTCCACCCCGGAAGGCACGCCCGAGTAGACGGCACTGTGAATCAGGATGGCGCGAATTTCCTCAACGGACACACCGTTGGCTATCGCACCACGCACATGCACCTTGATCTGGTTGGGCTTGGTCAATGCGGTGAGCACAGCAAGCGTGATCATGCTGCGGGTTTTTGGATCAAGGGTGTCCTCGGCCCACACTTCACCAAAGCAGTATTTGGTCACCAGGTCTTCAAAAGGACGGTTGAACGGGGTTGCCCGCGTTTCCCGTGCGGCGGCCACTTCCTCGCCCCACATCTTAACGGCAATGTCCCTGCCTTTCTGGTAGGCATCTTCACTCATGGTATGACTCCTGTTTTTCTAATAGCATTCTGTCTGTTCGTGTCATCAAGGCCTTTATCCTGGTGATCTACTGACCTGGCTTTTCATTTCCGGTGACATGTTGCTGATTGTTTACAGCTGCCTTTGTCACTTCAGGGATTTTGTGCCCGATATGCGGTCTGTAGTATTACAGGGGTTCTAAACATACTGAATTCTCCATGAAATTTGTATGTTTTACTGAAAACAATCACGTTGCCTATAATGACCCCAGTACAGCAATCACTACGGTCCGGGCTTTTTATGACATCTCCCCCCGAACAGGCTTCCAGTAAGACTCCCCTGTTTACCCTGCACGAGTCCCTTGGTGCCCGCATGGTCCCTTTTGCCGGCTACAGCATGCCCGTGCAGTTCGAGGGTGTAAAAGCCGAGCACCTGCACACCCGCCACGCTGCCGGGCTGTTTGATGTCTCACACATGGGACAGGTACTGGTCAGTGGTGACCAGGTGGCAGAAAAACTGGAAACCCTGGTGCCTGTCGACCTGGTCGATCTGCCCATCAACCACCAGACCTATACCCTGTTTACCAACCATCGCGGCGGCATTCTTGATGACCTGATGATATGCCGCTGGCAGCAGGACTGCTTTATGCTGGTCGTCAATGCCGCCTGCAAGGAAGCCGACCTTGCCTGGCTGAAAGAAAACCTCGAAGGACTTGAAATAACCCACTGCGAGGACAAGGCCCTGCTCGCACTGCAGGGACCGGCCGCTGCCCGGGTGATGCAAACCCATGCACCCGAAGCCGCAGATCTGAAGTTCATGCAGGGCTGCGCTGTCACCGTCAATGGTGTTTCAATGTACATCACCCGCTCGGGCTATACCGGTGAAGACGGTTTTGAAATTTCCCTGCCCGACAGTCATGCGGAAGACTTTGCGCGACAACTGCTGGCCGATGAGCAGGTCAAACCCATTGGACTCGGCGCCCGCGATACCCTGCGCCTGGAAGCAGGCATGTGCCTTTATGGCCATGACCTGAACGACACCATCACTCCGGTGACTGCCGCACTGAGCTGGAGTATCAGCAAGGCCCGTCGCCGTGGCGGCCAACGCGAAGGCGGTTTTCCCGGTGCCAGTACCATTTTGCAGGAACTGGCCGTGGGCACCGTGGAAAAACGGGTCGGGCTGCAGGTCAACGGCAAGGCCCCGGTCAGGGAAGGCGCACAACTGGTGGATGAGCACAACAAACTGATCGGCCAGGTGACCAGTGGCGGCTATGGATCCAGTGTGGATGCCCCGATAGCCATGGGGTATATCCAGAGCGCCTATGCCGATATCGGTACCCCGGTCAACGCCATTGTCAGGGGGCGCAACCTGCCGCTGACCATTTGTTCTCTTCCCTTTGTCCCCAACCGGTTTGTCCGCTAGCAGGAAGTAATATCATGAATGACACTCCCCACCAGTTTTCCACTGGCAACACAGACTTTATGCTACGCCATATTGGCCCCAACGCTGAAGAACAGTCAGCCATGTTGGCCAGCCTGGGCTACCAGGACATGACCGGTTTTCTTGAAGATGTCATTCCCGAAACCATTCGCCAGGAAAAGCCCCTGGCACTGGATGCCCCCATGAGTGAAGCGCAGGCGCTGGCCTGCCTGCAGGAAATCGCGGCAGGCAACCAGGTCTACAAGTCCTGGATTGGCCAGGGTTACTACAATTGTTTCACCCCTGCTGTTATTCGCCGCAACCTGTTTGAAAACCCGTCCTGGTATACCGCCTACACGCCCTACCAGCCCGAGATCTCCCAGGGCCGGCTGGAAGCGCTGCTGAATTTCCAGACCATGGTGTGTGACCTGACCGGCCTGGATATAGCCAACGCCTCGTTGCTGGATGAAGGTACTGCCGCAGCCGAGGCCATGACCCTTTGCCGGCGCATGAGCAAGGCAAAGGGCAACGTCTTCTTTGTCGCAACCGATTGCCTGCCGCAAACCATTGATGTCCTGAAAACCCGTGCCGAACCCCTGGGGTATGAACTGGTCATTGGCCCTGCCGAAGAAGCTGTGGAGCACGACTGTTTTGGTGTGCTGTTGCAGTATCCCGGCGTCGGTGGCGAAGTGCGTGATTATTCCGCGCTGATTGCCAGGCTGCATGAGTCCGGTGCCCTGGTCACCATGGCGGCGGATCTCCTGAGCCTGTTGCTGCTGAAATCTCCCGGTGCCCTGGGTGCTGATGTAGCAGTAGGCAGCAGCCAGCGCTTTGGTGTGCCCATGGGTTTCGGTGGCCCCCATGCCGCCTACATGGCCTGCCATGATGATTACAAACGCTCCCTGCCAGGCCGCCTGGTGGGTGTCTCAATAGATGTCCATGGCAACCCGGCCTGTCGGCTGGCCCTGCAAACCCGTGAACAACATATCCGCCGGGAAAAGGCCACCAGCAATATCTGTACAGCACAGGTCCTGCTGGCGGTCATTGCCGGGATGTACGCGGTTTATCATGGCCCCGAGGGACTCAGGCGCATTGCGCAACGGGTGCATCAGCTGACTTGTCGCCTGGCGGCGGGGATACAGGGACAAGGAACAAGGGACAAGGGACAAGGGGTGCAGGTAGTGAATGAGCTGTACTTTGATACCCTGACCATCGCGACTGGGAAACACACTGCGGATATTCATCAGGCGGCTCGTCAACAAGGGATCAACCTGCGCGAGATTGATGATCAGCACCTGGGGATTTCGCTGGATGAGACGACGACGCCTGAAGATGTTGAACAGTTGCTGAGCCTGTTCGGGATTAGTGATGATCAATCATCAGAGGTCACCAGTCCGATTCCGGAATCGCTGTTACGGACCGATGCGGTGCTTGAGTATGACGTGTTCAACACGCACCATTCGGAAACGGAAATGATGCGCTACCTGCGCAAGCTGGCAAACCGGGATATCGCCCTGGACCGGGCCATGATTCCGCTGGGATCTTGCACCATGAAGCTCAATGCCGCGGCTGAAATGCTGCCGGTGAGCTGGCCGGAATTTGCCAAGATGCATCCCCTGGTGCCCGCCGACCAGGCGCAGGGCTACCTGGCCATGATGCGCGAACTGGAAGACATGCTCTGCGCCATTACCGGGTATAACGCCATCTCCCTGCAACCCAACGCCGGCTCACAAGGTGAGTTTGCCGGCCTGCTGGCCATTCGTGAATACCATGCCAGTCGTGATGAAGCCCATCGCAATATCTGCCTGATTCCGGCCTCGGCCCACGGCACCAATCCCGCCTCGGCGCAAATGTGCGGCATGAAAGTGGTGGTGGTTGCCTGTGACAAGTCTGGTAACGTGGATGTGGATGACCTGTCAGCCAAGGCCGCCGAGCATGCAGACAATCTCGCCGCCATCATGATCACCTACCCTTCGACCCATGGCGTGTTTGAAGCCCGCGTGCGGGAAGTGTGTGGCATTGTCCATGACCACGGCGGCCAGGTGTATATCGATGGCGCGAACCTCAATGCCATGGTCGGGCATGTGGAACCGGGCAGTATCGGCGGCGATGTCAGTCACCTCAACCTGCACAAGACCTTCTGTATTCCCCATGGCGGTGGCGGACCCGGTATCGGCCCTATTGGCTTAAAGGCACACCTGACACCTTTTGTACCTGGCCATAACACCCTGGAGCGCAAGACCGGGGCTGTTTCTGCAGCCGCCTATGGCAGTGCCAGCATTTTGCCCATTACCTGGATGTACCTGAAAATGATGGGCGCCGAAGGCCTGAAACAGGCTACCGATGTGGCCATCCTGAATGCCAACTACCTGGCACACAAGCTGTCTGAGGACTATCCAATACTTTATACCGGCAAGAACAACCTGGTGGCCCATGAATGCATCATTGACCTGCGCCCTCTGAAGGAGGCAACCGGTATTACGGTGGAGGATATTGCCAAACGCCTCATCGATTACGGCTTCCATGCGCCCACCATGTCGTTTCCTGTAGCCGGCACGCTCATGATCGAACCCACGGAAAGCGAATCACTGCAGGAAATCGATCGTTTCATTGCCGCCATGAAAGGCATCCGCGAGGAAATCCGGATGATCGAGAAAGGCGAGATCAAGGCAGAAGACAGCCTGCTTCACCATGCGCCGCACACCGCGAATATTTTGCTGGCCACGGAATGGAAAAAATCCTACACCCGTGAACAGGCGGCGTTTCCCTTACCGGAATTCAGGGACAACAAGTACTGGCCACCGGTAGGACGCATCGACCAGGTCTATGGCGACAGGCATTTGGTGTGTTCGTGTCCGCCGGTGTCAGAATACGAAGAATAGAAGCAAGGAGTCTTGCAGGTCGGCATAAGCGAAGCGTTTGACGACATAAAATATTCCACATGAGGTAAATCCCCATGTCGGGAAACGGCGCTTCGCGCCTATCCCGACCTACGGCATGGTCCAGCATCACGTAGGCCGGAATAGCGAAGCGTCATCCGGCAAGGCGACCGAAGGTCGCCTGGTTTGGGCAAAATGATTGCAATGTTAGGGATGCCCTGCGGGCACCTTGCCGGATGACGGCCCTTCGGGCCTCTTCCGGCCTACGATACTTCGCTGGAGCCCAACGAGTCTTTCCTTGTCCCTTGCTCCTTGTCCCTTGTTCCTCCCGGCAAAGCCGGGTCGCCGGGTCAAAGCCGATTGTCCTGGCAATAATACTCCGGCGGATCACCGCCTTCTCGCCAGACAAGATTCCAGTTCATGGACCAGGGCCGGGTGTAGGCACCGGGATCGTCGATGGTGACCTCATAGGTCATGGTATTGAAGTCGGTACGGGCAAGTCGTTCTGTCACTTTCATCAGGTCGGTATGGGGCAGCCCGCCAGTGAGCCAGAACTTTTCGTTGTAGCCTTCGGAATTGATCACCAGGGTGTCGCCTTCCCATTCGCCGACAAGGCGTCCGTAATACAGCAAGTTGTCGTTATCCACTTCAAAGCCGGTATTGATACCGCGGCCATCCGTATAGATCAGGTGCCAGTCCTGGTTGCCTCCACCGGCCACCACAAAGATCCGTTGCCAGTCCCTGTCCTCCAGTAACTGGATGCCAAATGGCACCTGGAATTTACGCGGGCCGGCCGGTGGTCGACACTCGACGTACGAGGGGTCCGATTGCAGGAAGTGACCTTGCCGAAACTCGTACAAACGCAGCGCCCATTCCTGGAACGGGGCAACGCGGGACGCATCAGCAATATTTTCCAGCAGGCCATAGGAGGTCATCGGCACATCCACGCCGGCTTCCATCATGACAGTGGTATCGGGAACCCAGTAACCTTCTTCACCGGGTGCTGCTCCCAGACGGGGCTGACCAGCAGGCCCGCGGGGTATCGGCCTGTCATGGTTCTCGGCGCGTGCCAGGCTCAGTGCCGTGACATCACCGTCA
>Ga0181560_10002675_pt1 | contig 16551 bp, 9 predicted proteins | sample 011ome_20_FD_133751 | JGI IMG/M metagenome (GOLD analysis project Ga0181560, IMG submission 133751) | Coastal salt marsh microbial communities from the Groves Creek Marsh, Skidaway Island, Georgia - 011509CT metaG (megahit assembly) | ecosystem: Environmental > Aquatic > Marine > Intertidal zone...
ACAGCGGCGGCCTGGAGGAGTACGCGGAGGCGGTCGTGTTCGAGCACTTCGTTCGCACGGGGACGATCGCGACGAGCGTGGATCTCCCGCGGTGCGACCGCGACGAATACCTCGGCGGCGTCCTCGACTTCACCGGCGAGCTGAACCGGTATTGCATCTCGAAGGCGACCGTCAGGGACGTCGCGGAAGTGCGCAAGTGCCGCGACGTCGTCGACGCGCTCATGGGGATATTCCTCAAGTTTGACTTCCGGAACGGCGCGCTTCGCAAAAAGTACGACGCGTTGAAATACACGCTGAAGAAGATGGAAAACACTTTGTACGAGCTGTCCCTGAGCGACGCGGCGAAGCGCGCGAGGGAGGACGACGACGTGGAGGGGGACGGGAAGCGCGCGAAGGGTGACGGGGAGGACGAGTGAGTGATGATAGAAGATAGACGGAGTGCGTTTCGTTACCGACGCGTCGCGTCTGACGTTCGCGACGCGTTCGCCGGCTCTTTTCAGGCTCCGGTCAGGTGCCGACCTCTCTCCTTCAGTGAGTGCTCGCTGCTCAGCTGCAGCGAGAAGCGCCCCCCTTCCGCGCGAGTCCTCACTCCGACGGTCGCCGCGATGGCGACGGTCGCGCTCGCGCGAGGAGCGAACGTCTCCGCGCTCGCGCCGTCGTCGTGTTCTCGACGACGATGTCGACGTCGCGTCGACGCGCGATGGACGACGCCCGGACGCGCGACGGTCGCCTCGTCGGCGAGCGCGGACGACCGCGCGGGCGAGTCGAGCGGCGAGATTCGACCCAAGCGAGCGACGGGCGGGCGCGTCGGCCGCGCCGCGTCGACGCCCGGCGGCGGCGCCGCGGGCACCTCCCCCGCGCGCCGCGTCGTGCGCCGTAAACCGACCGTGGACCGCGGGAAGGCGCGCACGGACGAGGAGAAGGCCGCGGCGATGAGGGAGCTCAAGGCGAAAGCCATCGCGCCTCGCATCGACGCCCTCGTCGCCGTCGTGGTCGACGCGTGCGGTCGGGACGAGTACAAGCGAGCGAACGTCGCGTACGCGGAGCTGAAGAACGACTGCGCGGACGGTTCCATCCCCGCGGAGGTGTTCACCGCGATGCTCGAGCTGTGCGCGCGGCTGAGGATGCCGTCTAGCGCGGAGGGAATATTCGTGGACTCCGTCGCCGCCGGACACGCGCCCACGGAGACGATATGCTGGAAGCTCGTGGAGATTTTCGAGCAGGCGGGGGAGAAGACGAGAGCAGAGAAGGTGCTCGCGTACATGGAGACTCGAGGGATGAGCTGAGAACGCGGGGGACCGTGAGGACGTTGCGGGAAGAGTCTAAATTAGAATTGAAACGCCGACGGGAGGGTTACAGTAACATTACACTCACGATTCGCTCGCGGGTTAAAGCTTTCGCTCCTCGAACCGCTTCGGGTCTTGGTCGTACAGCCTGCGCTGGTGCGCGTTGCTGAGCGTCTCGTAAGCCACGGCGACCCGACGAAACGTCTTCTCCGCGACCGATTTCTGCTTCTCGTCGCACTGCTGCCACTTATCAGGGTGCCACTGCGCGGCGGCTTTCCGGTACCCGCGTCGAATCGATTTCGCGCTCGCGTCTTGCGTCACGCCGAGAAGCTCGTAAAACTCCGACGTCTTGACTTTACCCCCAGTCCCGACCTCATCGCGTCCGCTGCCGCCACCGCCGATCGCCATCTTCGCGGCTTTCTGCACGAGCTTCGCGATCCCGGGCGCGTCCGGGTCCGCGCGTTGCGCCGAGCGATAGTCGTTGAAATGCCTCTCGTACTCCCCGCGATCGCGCTGCACGGTCGCTCGTAACATGTACGCCGCCGCGTCGTTCGGGTCGATCGCGACGCACTCGTTCAGGTCCCTCAGCGCGTCGTCGCCGTGCGCGCCGTCCAGCGCGTCGCCGCGGTCGATCACGCACGCGGCGCGTCGGCGAAGGACGTCCGCGCGGAGGTGGTTCGGGTACGGATCGACCGCGCGCGTTTTCGCATCTCCAGCCCCGGCGGCGCCCGGCGCGAACGCGGACGCGGCGCCCCACACCCGCCTCAGCTCCGACACGTCCAGCGCGGCGGTGAACGCCCTGTGCGCGACGTCGTGCTGTCCGTCCTCCGCCTCCGCGGCGCCGCGGTCGACGAGCTCTTTTAGTTTCGTGAGCCTCGACCCTAAGCTCACGAGTTTCCCGGGCGACGACGCGTTCGCGTTCTTCGTTTTCCTCGCGCGCCGTTCAATCTCTTCGATCGCGGCGTCGATATCCCCGCCGCGCCACAGCGCTTCCGCGCGGAGATACGCCCGGTCCGCGCTGTCCTCGAGCATCGTCTTGCACATGTCGATCGCGCGCGCGATCCGTCCACACAAGATGGCGGCTTCCGCGACGGACGCTTTGGCGCCTTCCAGTCGCGGATTGTTCGCCAACAACGTCTCCGCGTCCAGGAGCGTCTCCGCGGCGTCGTTCAGCGACGGCCAGGCGTGCACGGGCGGGAGCTCCGCGCGCGCGCCCTTCCTCGCGCTCGCCGCCGCCGCCGCGGTCTCCGCGGCCTCCGCGCCCGCGGCTCTCGTCGCGTCCGCCTTGCCTTTCGCGGCGGCGACCGAGCGCGGGTCCAACGCGAGCGCGGCGTCGAAACGAATCGACGCGACGTTCGGATCCCGCAACCCTAGGTACGCCTTCCCCGCGCGCACGAGCGCCTTGACGTGCGTCTTCTCGCGCTCGATCGCGTGGTCCGCGTCCTCCGCGGCGACGCGGAAGCGTTCGAGCTTCAGCGCGCACGCGGCGCGGTTCGCGTGGTACCCCGCGCGTCGAGGTTCTAATCGAATCGCTTCGGTGTAAAACTCGAACGCTTCTTCGTAGCGCTTCTCCTTGAACGCGTCCATGCCTTTATCGTTCGCTTCCTCCGCGCGCGTCTCGTCGTACTCGCCGTCGCACCACCACGGTCGCGGCGGCGCGTCCGGCGCGCGTTGTTTCATCGCGAGCTCGTCCAGTTCGTTCGTCATCGCGGTCATCTCGTTGACGACGCGGATCACCTCCGGGTCGTTCTCCAGGCGCGCGCATCGCGCGCGCCAGATGAAGTCCTTGAGCCTCTCGTGTCGCCATTCGATCCCGGCGTCGGAAGGGTCCGCCGCGGGTTTGACCTCCGCGTACTGCGATTGCGATAAGGGCGCGAGCGTGGTCATGACGGGAGCGCCGGGGGGAGTGACGCGACGCGGGAGGCGAAGCGTTTTCCGCGCCGTTTCTGGGCGTGATCGAGATCTCTCTCGCTGCTGCTGGAAAGTGGGCGCCTGCCGTTGATGAGCGGCCGCCGCTCACGTCGTCAGACCCGGGCGCGCGGCGCCATGGAATCTCCCGAGACGTTCGCGCTCAGCTGTCGCGTATCGAGAACTGTGGCGGACCGCATGCGCGACGACGGGGACGTGGGGTCGCCGCCCTCGGAGGTGACGCGCGGGATGCGAGGTTCGTCGCGAGATTTGAATAGCGACTCAACGCGCACCCGGCGAATCTGACGCCGTCCCCTCCCCTCGCCCCCACCTCATCGCGTCATCAGTCCTCGAGGACCTCGTGTATCAGGAAGCCCCGAGAGAGTCCGAGCCGGAGTATCACGAGATCATGCGCCTCCGAGCCGAGGTCACGGAGCTCTGGACGAAAGCGCAGCTCGCGGAGCAGGAAGCGCAGCGCGTCGAGGAGGAGGCGCAGCGCGCGGCGACCGACGCCTACGAAGACGACTTCGAAGACGACGTCGACGTCGAGGACGCGACGCGCCCTCCCGCCATCGAACCCGAACTCACGGTCGCGCGCGTCGCCGAGCTCGTCCGCGCGCTCGGAGACGCGCGCGCGCACGCGGCGCGGCGCACCGCGGCGGCGGCGGCGACGACGACGCGGCGTTCGCGGCTCGCGACGCGCGCGTTGGCGCTCGTCGCGTTCCGCTCCTGGCGCGCGGTCCGACGCGCCGAGAGCGCCGCGTGGCGGTGCCACGCGCTCGAGTTCGCGCGGCGACGGTCGAAGGCGAAAGACGCGGACTTCGCGCGGCGCGTCCTCGTCGGATGGTCCGTCGCGACGCACTCGAGGTTCGTGGACGACGCTCGAGCCGCACAGCTGGCGACGTCGAGGGTTTCGCGGACGAGGCGACGCGCGCTCCGCGGCTGGCGTCAGGCCGCGACGCGCGACGCGCGCAACCGACGCGCGCTCGCCGCTGCGAACAGACGACGATTCAGAGTCACCGGGCGCGGCGTCGTCGCCGCGTGGCGCGCGTACGTCCTCGCGTCCGTGTGGAGACGGCTGGAAGATGAAAAAGGCGCGTTCTATACACTAGTCCCCATACGACCGCGTTGGCGTGGTGAACGCCGATCCTTAAGGACTTTTGCCGGCGTCTCTCTCCGCCCACCCCTCGCGTTCAATCCCCGAGCTCGATGCCTTTCAACTCCAACTGACGCCTCTCAACTCCACCCCGACATTCGCTTGTATGGAATGGCCCAAAGTCGCCGCCGCGCGCGAGAAGCTCCGCGAGCGGCGGCGAGCGACGCAGGGGAACGCGCGGCGGCTCACGCGGCGGGTCGCGCGGCTCGTGCTTCAGAGCGCGATCAGGCGGTGGGCGACGACGACGGCGAACGCGAAGCAGCGCGAGGAGCTCACGGTGAAGATGCGACGGCGGTTCGCGATGCTGAAGAAGGCGGCGGCGACGCGCGCGTGGAGGGAAAAAACCGCGGCGACGGCGGCGGCGCGCGCGATTCTGACGCGCCTCGCCGCGCGCGTTTCGGCGACGCGACGATCGCGCGCGTTCAGGGAGTGGGAGGCGATCGCGAAGGAGACGCGACGGCTGACCGTCGCGCGGTGGCGCGTCTCCGCGCGGCGGGCGAGGAGGGCGACGACCGCGGCGCTGAACGCGTGGCGCGCGTTTTCGAAGCGCGCGGGGGAGAGGAACGAACACGCGCGCGCGCTCGCGGAAGTGTCCACGCGGCACATTCTCGCGGCCGCGATCGCGGAGAGGACCGCGGTAGAGGTCGAAGCCGCCGCGCAGGTGGAGAAGCTCAGGATGGAATCGAAGCACGCGAGCGAGATTGCGACGTTAACGCGGAAGCTCGCCGCCGCGGAGGAGCGGTCCGTCGTCGTGGTCGACGACGACGGCGAGAAAGACGCGGAGATCGAGAACCTACGACGCGCGCTCGGGGACCAGAAGGCGTCGTTCGGGGACGCGCTCGAGTTCCTCGAGCGCGCGCACGCGAAGCTCGTCGTGGACGAGGAGCGCGCGAGACGCACCGCGGACGAACAGCTCGTCTCCGTCGCGCGGAAGCTGGAGATTGCGACCGCGCGCGCCGACGCCGCGGAAGCCGGGGCGTCGGAGCGTGCGCGGGAGCTGTCGGAAGCGCAACGCGCGTTGGCGGAGCAGACGACGCGCGCGACGGCGACGCTGGAAGAGATGGAGCGCGCGAAAGTGAAATTGGATTCGGACGAGGAGCTCTCGAAAGGGCTCACGGACGTCGCCGCGGAGGCGTCCGCGACGCGGGCGGCGCTCGGCGTGAGCGAGAGAAAACTCGCTGCCGCGATGTCGTCCGCGGCGGCCGCGGCGGCGAGGGACAGCGCGAAGGACTCCGAGATCGCGCTCCTGAAGCGAGCGCTCGAGGAGACGACGTCGCTGCTCGTGGAAGCGGAGGTGGCGCTGTCCGCCGCGGGGATGGGGTCGCCCGAGTCCGCGCGAACGACCCCGCCGCCGAATCCGCTGCCGAGCACGATTCGCGAGCTGCGTTCGACGCAAAAGCAGGGAGGGAGCGCGCGGAAGAAGGCGGCATGGCGCGGCCCGGGGGCGAGGATGTTCGACGCGCCAAAGACTCCAGCTCCGGTAGCCGCCGCGGCGCGTCGACCTCCGGCGGCGCGGGCGACGCCTCCCTCCGCCGCCGCGGCGAGAGGCGGCGCGTTTGGAACCCCGGCGACGTCCGCCCGCGCCCCCCCCGCGCGAACGTTCGATCGCGGCGAAGACGAAGGCGTCCACGTCACCGTAGAGGAACCACAAGAGGACGACAGGAATTGGCAGGACGCGTCCGAGGATGACGACGACGACGACGACGCGCGACCTACGCCGCTCGCGACGGCGCGCGCCGCCGCGCCGCGACGACGCGGGAACGACATTAACGAGCACCTCGCCGTGAAGCTCGCGGCGATGGAAGCGGCGAACCTCGCGGTGCGTCAAGCCTCCGTGGACGACACGCTCACGCCGTCGCCGTACGTCTCCGCGCGCAAGCACGCGGAGACGTCGATGCGATGGCGCGCGTCGCCGTACGCGAGCCAGTCCGCGTACGGTCGCGCCCGACCTGGCGCTCGCGTCGCGAAATCGCAACCGGGACTCGAAGGTTCGCGCCGGCCGTCGCCGAACAGCGTGTTCGACGTCCTCGACGTGTTCCCATCGCCCGACGGGTACGATGACCCCGTGGACGTCGGTACCCCTGACCTCTTCGGTGAGTCGCGCGGCATCGTGAACGTGCGGACGCCGGATGGCGAGTACCGGAGCTTGAGGACGCACTTGGTGTCGACGCGGTCGCGGTGGGGGACGGGGCGGTGAGCGCCGCCGCCGCCGACGACTACGACGAGTACGAAAAAACGCCCCGAGGGCGGCGACGAGACGACGACGCGTCGCATTAATACTAGCTAGCTCCGTATACGAATCTAAACGACGAACGATACGACGCGTCAGTACTAGCTAGGGATGAAACGCGTACACCGCGCCGACGAAGACGAGGCACCCGACCATGTTCATCGTCAACGCGTTTATCATTTTAAGCTTCAACTTGTCCTCGCCGCCGAGCGTCAGTTTCGGAAGCGCCTTTTGCACGAACTCGTTGAACTCGTTTATGCCATCGTTCGCTTCTTTGTCGGAGTCCCAATCCTTCGCGATCTCCCCAAGAACGTATTTTTTATCCTCTGGTCTCGTCGCCAAGCATTCGCGAACGTCGAAGAGTTTCTGCTCCCTACGCAAGATGAGGTCTATCAGCTTACCCAGCCTCAGCACGCGACCACAGCAAGCGAAGAATCGGACGGTCATGCCAATCACAAAAGCGGTTAACAAGAAAACAAAACAGACCACTAGAAGAATACCGTAATGTCCTTTTCTCTTTTCCCTCTTGCCGTCTTGGAAGGTCCCCGCCATGGCCACTGCTAAAAATATCCCGGAAAAGATGAATAACCAGGGCATCCACCGGGATAACCGTTTTACGTTCGCCATGTTGTACACGTTAATGGGCGCTCGCTTACACCCCTTACATCCGATCTCGCTGTTGGAATGGACGTCTAGCGTGGCGTGTATCTTCGCCATGCCATTTTCGATCTCCGTGCGTACTTTCTCAGCCAACTGCCTTTGCTCTTTCGCTTCATTCTGCTTATCGGGTAGCCGCGACAAGTACTCGTAATTTTGCATCATCTGCGCCAACGTCCGCTGTTTAAACATGAGCTCCTGCTCGCGCTTCTTGTCCGCCCTAGCTAAATCCTCGTCCTTGTAACCGATGTAGTCCAGCCGCGGTCGCATGAACGTCGCGAGCTCGTACACGCACCACACCCGTCGCATGTAATTCGAGTCCGTGTGCGTCGTATCGTTGTGCCAGAGCACGGCGACCCTCCGAGAGCGTCCCAGCACGAGCGCGAACTGCGACACGCCCTTTTCACGCAGCACGTGCGCGTTTCCCCCGACGCCCTGATACACGCAGAACCTGTCCAACCAAAACGTCTCCCGACCGAGCGTCTTCCCTAAGAGATCGTACGCATACCTGATCCCGGGGACGTTGGCTCCGCGGAGATACACCGTCACCGCGAGCGCCGTCGCACCGGCGATGGTGAACCAACCCAATATGTACGCCGCCTTTCCCGCGCCGAAGATGAGGAACCACAGGAGGCATCCGAAGGTGCTCGTGAATATCATCGCGAACGCCGCGGCGTACGTGTTATTTCGCAGCCGGAAGAACGCGGCTTTCTCGTCCGTCGGGGAGCTCCAGCAGTAGGAGATGAACGTGTCGATGGCCGCGCCTTTGGCGAGCCTGCGGCTGTTTAAGAACAGATCGTCCGCGACCGCCGTGTCGCTCCACGTCTTCGTGAACTCCTCGGTCCACACGTGTTCGTCCGCGAGTCTGTCGCCGTTCGGCAAGTATCGAAGCAAGTCCGCGTCCTTGAGTTTCGACTTCCATTCTGGGTCGCGCGACGGTCTCGGTCTCTTCTTCGGGGATCGAATCTCTGGTTTCTTCACACTCGGCGATTTTTTATCCGCGCGCTCGGCCGGGGCGACCGCGTTGTCTTTTCCTTTACAAATCGCCAGCATCGCGAGCGGTCGGGCTGATGCGACGGATCGCTCGCCGCTCGATATGTCTCGCGAGCGCGTCCCCGGCGCGAAAACGAGTATCGCTCGGCCCGAATCGAAATGTTCGAGCGGATGTTCGACCTGCGATCGACTCGGCGCTCGTCGCGACGATTACCTCGGACGCGAGGCGCGATGGCGGCGAGAGCGAGGATCTCTTCGCCCCCGAGCGATGAACGCGGATGAGGGCGGGCGCGGGCGCGCGACGCGCGTGTGCGCGGATCGTTCGGCACACGAGCGAATGCGCGCGCGCCACTTCGCGCGTTCGACAAAAGTCAACTTTACCTCTCGACCCCTCACGTGTCCCGAAATTTGCGAAAGGACAGAAAGTGTGACTGACTGCCGCCACGCGCGATCACTGCCGGTGAGAGAAAGCGAGCCCGGGAAAAGGGGCACGACGGAGACGACGACGTCGCGTTACCGCTACTGGTGCTAGCTATCTCTACGAATCTAACGACTTCACGACGTCTCATCACTCAGTTCATGAGCGCCTGTATCTTCTCCAGGTAGTCGATGTTCCCGCTCGGGTCCCGTCGCAGCGCCGCGACGAGCGACTGCGCTCTCTGCGCGGTGACCGGCTCCCTGCTGTACTTGACGATGCTCTCCTCCAGCGTCGTCGGGGATATGAACCCGCTCGGGAGCGACTTGTCCGCGAACTCCCTGAACGCGCGCATGATGTCTCTCTTCGTGAAGCTCCCGTCGCTCTGCCCGCCGGCCATGACGAGCAAGAACTCGTCGAAGTCCACGTTCCCGTTCCCGTCGGCGTCGATCTCCTTGATCATCGTCTCGACGGTCGACTTGTCCGCGGACATTCCCAACAACTCCATCAGCTCGGACACCTCTTCCGCGTCGATCTCGCCGCTGCCGTCCTTGTCCACGAGGGAGAAGACCTCGCGGAACGCGGAGATCTCGTCGTCGCTGAGGAACATCCCGCCGACGACGCGGCCGCCTTTCTCGGCGCGGCCGCCCTCCTCGGACGCCATGACGGCGCGCGCGAGAGTCCGTGCCCCTCTCCGACGCCCGTTCAACGACCGAAAAGGTCATTTGGTCGGCGCCCGCGCCTCTCCCGCTCCCGCGCCGGCGATATTTCACGAGCACGTGGGTCCCGAAGCGACGGCGCGCACACCTCCGCGCGCGCACACGCTCGATCGGGAACGGATCCGCGCTCGGCGACACGTCGGAAGGCGGAAGGCTCGAGGTCGATCGCCATGGCCGCCGCCGCCGCGTCTCTCGGCGCGTCTCGCGCGTACGCGACGCCCGTCGCGCGCGGCGCGGCGATTCGATCGCGGACGCGCGCGGCGCGAAAGATTATTCCGGGACGCCGGTCCGCGAACGGTCTCCGCGTCGACGCCGTCGCCGCGGACGCCCCGAGCGCGATCGACGACGACGCCGCGATGTTCAAAGGCAAAGTGAAGAAGTCCGGGAAGCTCTCGATCTGCGTCTTCGGCGCGTCCGGGGATCTCGCGAAGAAGAAGGTCTACCCGGCCATCTTTTCGCTGTTCTACGACGGCCACCTCCCGGACGATTTCGTCGTCTTCGGGTACGCGCGGTCGAACATGTCGAACGACGAGTTCAAGGATAGGATCAGGTCGTCGCTGCCGTGCAGAATCTCCGCCGCGAAGGACTGCGACGTCAAGGTGGAGAAGTTCCTGACGCGGTGTTTCTACACGGCGGGGCAGTACGACGATCCGGAGGATTACAAATCCTTAGACGTCGCGATGGCGGAGCAAGAGCAAGCGCTGTGGGGGGATAAGAAGACGCTGAGGTTGTTCTACCTGTCCATCCCGCCGTCAATCTTCGTCCCGGTCGCGCAAAACGCGGCGAGGCACGTCAGCAGCAAGTCTGGGGAGACGAGAGTCATCGTCGAGAAGCCGTTCGGACGCGATCTGGAATCCTCCAGAGCGCTGACCGAGGCGCTCGCGCAAGACCTCGCGGAGGAGCACACGTACCGCATCGATCACTACCTCGGGAAGGAACTCATCGAAAACCTCACCGTCTTGCGGTTCAGCAACATCGTGTTCCAGCCGCTGTGGTCGCGGACGTACATTCGAAACGTGCAGATCAACTTCAGCGAAAACTTTGGCACCGAGGGCAGAGGCGGGTACTTCGACAACTACGGGATCGTGCGCGACGTGATTCAAAACCACCTCCTGCAGATCCTCGCGCTGTTCGCGATGGAAGAGCCCGCGTCTCTGGATGCGGAGGACATCCGCGACGAGAAGGTGAAGGTCATCCGCAGCATCCGACCGATCGACATGGACAACGTCGTGCTCGGGCAGTACAAGGGCAAACGCGACGGCGACGGCGTGTTGCCCGGATACCTCGACGACGATACCGTGCCCCCCGGGTCTAGATGCCCGACGTTCGCGGCGATGGCGCTGTTCATCGACAACGCGCGATGGGACGGCGTGCCGTTCCTCATTAAGGCCGGGAAGGCGCTGCACAAGAGGCAGGCGGAGATTCGCGTGCAGTTTCACCACTCCCCCGGGAACCTGTACAAGAAGCAGCTCGGGAACCGCGAGGAGAACTCGAACGAGCTCGTGTTCCGCATTCAGCCGGACGAGGGGATCTATCTGAACATCAACAGCAAGATCCCCGGCCTCGGGATGCGGTTAGACCAGACGGACTTGGATCTGCAGTACAAGACCAAGTACAGCGGCGGTGCGTTGCCGGACGCGTACGAACGTCTCATCTTAGACGTCGTGCAAGGGGATAAACGGCTGTTCATCCGCAACGACGAGCTCGAGGCGGCGTGGAAGCTGTTCACGCCTATGCTAGACAGGATAGAGGAGGACGAGATCGCGCCGGAGTTGTACCCTTACGGTAGCCGCGGGCCGATCGGCGCGCACTACCTCGCGTCGCGGTGGAACGTGCGCTGGGGGGACACGATGGAGTGACGCGATCGATCGCGTTTTGATCCCTCCTTCCTCGATGAGTTGAACTATTTTTTACAGTACGGAAGTACTCGCGTGTGACATTTGTAAGACCACAGAACACAGTACGTCTGAGAAAGAATCATGAGTTTTATGTACAGTGCGATCGCCTCCTATTATCTCCGGTCCGGCGCTTACGCCGGCCCGCGGGGGCGACGCGAAAAGCCTTCGTTCGATGCGACTGTTATTCTCGTCGCTCGGTCGAACATATACGCTTAAATCTCGTAGAGGACCTTGCCGCGGGACCTGCCCGCCTCGAGGTAGTCGTGGCCTTCCTTGGCCTGCTCCAGGGGGAACGTGCGGTCGACCTTTGCGTAGGGAACACGCCAGAAACAAAAGCGCCGTGGGAACCGGTTCCTAAAAGTTTTCTCCGCGGCGACGGGACGGCGAACGTCGTAGCCTCAAACGACTGTTTAATATATGGTGAACGCGCATGTGTGACCACAATAGCGACCGATGTTTGTCTCATCGGCAACGTGCGCCGTCGTCGACCGCGAGAAAAGATGAGAAAAGAAAAGGGATAGAAGCAGAAGGGCAAAACATCAGATCGCGAAGCCTCACCACAACCTTGAGGTCGCCCTTGTCGATCCAGCCGTAGATGTCGTTCGCGCGGGAGAGGAGCTCCTCGCGCGTCACGGTGTAATCGTTCAGCTTCGGGCGCGTGATGAACCCGGACTTGTTAATCAAACGCAGCGGCGGGAACGCGGGCACCGCGCCGGAGGCGTTCCCGAACGACACGAAGATCCCGCGCCTCGCGAGCGATTCGATGGAAGTCTCCCACGTCGCGAGGCCGATGCCGTCGATGACCGCCTTCACCCCCTCCCCGCCCGTGATCTCCATGACCTTCGGGACGAGATCCACAGAAGTGTAGTCCTCGTACGACGTTCCGGGCGCTTCCTTGTACACGATGAGCTCGTCCACGCCCGTCGCCCGCGCGATGTCTTGCTTCGACTCCGAGCACGTGCCGATCACTTTGTACCCGCGGAGCTTCGCCATCTGCGCCGCCCACTGGCACGTCCCGCTCCCGGTGCCGTGAATCAGCATCCACTCCCCGGGCTTCACGAGTCCCGCGTGCGCGGAGTGCGTGAGGTAGTGCGCGGTCATGCCCTGCACGCCGCACGACACGGCGACGTCCAGGGGCACTTCCTCCGGGACGGTCACCACTTTCGACGCGGGCACCGCGGTGTACTCCGCGTAGGTTTGAAACACGGAGCTGTACGCGACGCGGTCGCCCACCTTGACGCCCTGGCTCTCCGCCTCGGGGGTCACCGCGGCGACGAAGCCGCCGCCTTCTTGGCCGCCGATGAACGGCAGCTCGCGCTTGTACAGGCCGCTTCGGTGGTACGTGTCGATGAAGTTGATGCCGCTGTATTTGTTCTTTACGAGGACGCCGCCGGGGGCGAGCTTCGGGACGGGGTAGTCGTTCTCCACCTTCATCACGGACGAAGGGCCGGTCTCGCGCACGACGGCGGCGCGCTGCGGGAGGGGAGGGGGGTTTAGGGGGCGAGAAATATGACATGGGTCAGAGGATGGGCGGGGAGGCGGGGAGGCGGGGAGGCGTCGAGCGGCGGCGGCGACCTTCGAATCGATCGGCTTTCGGAAGACATCGTCGTCTATCGACAGAAAATGATGACCGCGAGCGACGGCGGGCGGCGGCGGCGGCGGCGGCGCACCATGACCTCGGGGACGGCGGCGTAGCCGCGGACGCCCGTGAGGACCTGACGCGCGACGCGGGATCGGAGAATAGCGGACATGGCGTGACGAGAGGTCTGAGGTCAGACGCACGCGCGATCGGGTCTGCGCTCGGCCGCCAACCTGAACCCTCATCAGCCCGGGTAAACCTCAGCCGTGAGCGGCCGTCCCCCATCCGCCGACCGACCGATTCGCGGTCGGGCGCCGCGTCGCGCCGCGGGAAAACCGCGCGACAGGACGAGAGCAGAGCACGACCGCGCCACCGCGGCGGACGCGAGCGGGGCGCACCCGGGCGCGCGCGCGCGCCACCGAACGTTTATCCTCTCGCGCGTCGTTCACACGACCCCGGCGAGGCGGCGCGTCGCGTCGGAGAGGAGGGAAGCGCCCTCGCGCGCGTCCATCGCCGGTCATCAGATCAGCGCGCGGCGTCTCGTCGGGGCGCGACCGAGAGGAGACGATGAGCTCGCTGCTGCAGTCCGTACTCGGCGTCGACCTGAGCGCGGGCTCGGGCTTGTCCACGGAGGCGTTCCGGAAGAAGCTGGACGTGCACATCGCGAACATACAGTGCGTGCTCGCCCTCGCGTCTCCGTCCCCGCGATGGGCGCCTCGAGCGTCGCGTCCTCGCGCCGCGCGTCGGTCAGATCCCTACCCCCGCTCTCCCCGGTACAGTAACGACCTTCCGCGAACGACTGAACTCACCCGTCGAACGAACGAACGAACGAACGTCCCACCACCCTCGTCGTCGCGTCGTCGCAGAGCCGCGAAAGCGGAAGCGCTCGAGCGCGGCGGGAGCCCGCTCCCGAACCCGGACGGCGTCCCCGCGAGCGCGCGCGAAGGCCTTCGGGCGTGGTTCCGCCCCGGCCGGCTGTGGCTCGGTGAGATTTGCATCCCTGGGGAAAACGGCGGCGTCGGCGGCGCCAAATACGTGTTTCAAGTCATCGACTGGAACCCGATCGCGGCGACGTGGACCATCTCGCACGCCGCGCACGGCGACGAGCAGCTGTGCGCGCTGAAGATTGGCGAGGAGGAGACGGGCGAGGACGGACGCGCGCGCCTGCCGTTGTCCTTCTCGGACGCGGAGACGCGGTGCGAGGGGCATCTCCGCGAGGACGGCGCCATCGAGGGGAGCGTCGGTCAGTCCGAAGCGCCGGGGGAGAATTTCGAGCACAACAGGACGGCGTCGCACACGTTCTCGCTGCGTCCGGCGACGCCGGACGCGATCACCGGGAAGTTTACGGCGGCGGTGAGGCAGCGGATATCGAGGCTCGCGCGGTGGAAAATCGCGGACGAGGTTTTGCCGGAGACGTTTCGAGCGTTGGAGACGATCAAGCAAAACGCGCCGATGACGTCGACGTGCCGCAGCGCGATGAAGCGTTTATACCTCGAGACTGGGCTGCTCGAGACGCCGCCGTTGACGGAGCGGATGCTCGCGTCGATTCAACGGTCGCCGTTTGAGCCCGAACCCGAACCCGAGCCCGAGCCCGAGCCCGAGCCCGAGCCCGAGCCCGAGCCCGAGGCGAAGCCCGAGGCGGAGATGGACGAGCCCGAGGCGAGCGCGACCGACAGGGTCGTGAACCAGCTGTTGACCGAGCGCGCGGTGACGCGCGCGACCTCGAGGCTCGCGCTGCGATCGTCGGGGCAGCCCACGAGCGAGAACGTCGCCCCGTCGACGCCCGCGGAGGAGGATGAGGAGCTCCAGACGCACCCGATCGAAGTCGACTCCGCGACGGAAGACTCGGACGAGCCGTCGCCGTCGTCGCCGCCGCCGGCGTTGGAGGACGTCAGCGACTCCGACGCGGACAGCGACGTACCATCGTTAGTGAGCGAGGTCAGCAGCATAGACGAGTCCGACGAGTCGCTCCCGGGGGGGGCGTCCTCGGACGAGGAACCGCCGCCGCTCGTGGATGACGACACGACGGACACGTCGGAGACGGAATCGGACACGTCGAACTCCGCGCGAAGCGCGTCCTCGGACGAAGACGCGAGCGACTCTGAGGATGAAAACGGGCGACGGCGGCGGCACGCGCGCCCGCACGGCTCGAGCCGGCGCGGACGAGCCAGGGCGCGGATCGACGACGGCGAAGGCGACGGCGACGGCGACGGCGGCGACGATGACGACGTCTACGCCCTGAACGAAGGCTACAGCGCCGTGTTCCGCAGGCTCCTAAAACTGAGCAAGAACAAGTCCGAGCTCGCGTGGTGGCACGTGTTGCAGACGTTGATGACGCGCGTCGAGCGCGAGTGCTGCGACATGCGCGAACGGACGCTCGTCTTGCGAACGACGACGTTCGAATCGCGGGAGGACAAAGACGAACGCGTCGAGGCGTACAAAGAAAAGTACGGCACGCGGCACGACATGCACGAGGCGATGACGGCGCAGATGCACATGCAGCACGTCCTGCTGTGGCGATCTCTGCACGTGAGCGACCTCCCGCCGTCGCAGACGAACGAAGGCGTCCGTCTCGCGGCGATCATGCTGCAGCAGTCCGAGGCGCGGATGTCGAACAGCTATCGCGCCGTGGACGACGCGATGCGCGCGTTCGAAGCGCGGCTGCCGACGAACGCGTTGACGTCGATGTGCGAGACGATTCCCGCGGCGGGCGCGCACGCGATTCCCGGGTTCGAGAACCGGACCCCGGAGGAGCTCGTGTGCAGCATATGTCTGTGCCAGGTCGAGGAAGTGGGCACCGTCGTGTGCACGCTGACGTGCGGGCACGCGTTTCACCTCGAGTGCTTAGAGAGTTGGTTGCACGGGAATCCGACGTGCCCGATGTGCCGCCATCCCGTCGGAAAGGACGAGGAGGAGGAGGAGGAGGAGGAGGAGGACGATGAGGACGATGAGGAGGGGGAGGAAGATGAGGAGGGGACGCATGCGGGCTTCAGGCCGAGGGGCGTGCTGGTGGCGCACCTGGGCGAGCACCAGGGCGGGGTGCGGTGCGTGTGGGGCGGGTGCGGGGGCCGGTGGGCGTTGAGTTGCAGCGACGACGGGATGGCCAAGGTGTGGGACGTCGTGTGCGCGGCGGAGGGAGCGGCGACGCACGGGTTCAGGAGCGCGGCGACGTACGCGGGCCAGGGAGCCGACGGGCCGCTGGTGAGCGGGTGCTGCGTGGGCGGCTCTGCGATGGCGACGGGGAGCCGGGGCGGGACGGTTGACGTGTGGCGGGTGGATGCAGGGCGCGCGGGGGATGGGACGGCGCAGATGCGGAGGTTTGCGTGGGACGGGGACGCCGTGACGCAGGTGGCGGGCGTCGGGGAGCACGTCGTGGCGGCGGCGAGGGCCAGCGGGGTCGTGGGCGGGTGGGACGTTCGAGCGCGAGGGGACCGCGCTGCGTGGACCGTGGCTGGGCTGCAGCGGTCGCGCGGCCACCCAACGTGCTTCACCGTCGACCCCCGCGTGCCGGCCGCGTGGATGTGCGTGGGGACGAGCCGCGGGCGGATGGAGGTGGTCGACCTGCGCGGGGGGCGGGGCGGCAGTGGCGTGCCGAGTCTCAAGCGGTGGAGGCACCCCAGCGGCGCATTCCTCCGCAGCATGGCGACCGCCCCGGGGCAGCTGGCGGCCGCGTTTCAGGCCGCGCACCCCGCCGCTGCCGCCGCTACGAG
>Ga0181560_10002677_pt1 | contig 16548 bp, 18 predicted proteins | sample 011ome_20_FD_133751 | JGI IMG/M metagenome (GOLD analysis project Ga0181560, IMG submission 133751) | Coastal salt marsh microbial communities from the Groves Creek Marsh, Skidaway Island, Georgia - 011509CT metaG (megahit assembly) | ecosystem: Environmental > Aquatic > Marine > Intertidal...
ACCCTGCAGCGCAGGAAGGAGGAAAACCTTATAGTTTGTTCAGCTCACTAAGCGGAAGCTATACTGCAAATGTCTCCTTTAGTTTTTGAGGCGAGTGGTCCCAAATCATCTGACGACTTACAACCTCTAGTTTGGGCGATCAACGGCCAAATAGTTCAGGTCTTTGTGAACATTATTTTTAATGCTGTTCAGGCGATGGAAAGAAAGGGACAGTTAATCATCAAAACTCTGAGCGACCCATACTTCGTCCACATTGATATTATCGACTCGGGCCCAGGGATTGAAGAGCAGCACCTAAGCAAGTTGTTTGACCCGTTTTTCACCACCAAGGACATTGGCAGCGGCACGGGCCTGGGCCTGTACATCAGCCACGGCATCATAGATAAACACAAGGGAAAGCTTTTGGCTTACAACGCCCCAATGGCAGGCGCGCGGTTTCGAGTATCACTTCCTATCGAGGCAAGAAAGCAGAATAGGTGATTAAGACTGCGGGAATTTTTTAGATCAGCGAAAATAACTCCCTCAATCGCGCCGCATTTTTTCCTACATCACTTCTCCCCACCCGCGACGTAGAGCGTGCCTGCAGCACCGTCTCTCTCCCATCCAAACTCAACTCGATCACAACATCATCTTTGAATCGAAACCAGAACGTGGTGTCAGTGGCTTCGATTCGGCCCTGATTAACGTCGGCGAGAACCACTTCCCAACCCAGGGAATCAACTGCCGCCATAACTCGATCAAAAACCTCTGCCACTGACCCATCGTAGCGCTGGGGCACGATGTCGGGATAGGCCTCTAACTGCATATCGATGTGTTGGCGCGGTGTGATGCCTTCCATCACGCCGTAGTCCATGTTGTTTGCCGCATCGGCGCGCAATGGCGCAATTGCCTCAAATTGAAGCGGACGATAAGGATCAGTGGCTATATCGTGAATTGCTGGCGTGCCTTCCGGTGGACGAAATGTCTCAGGGATATAATAGGCGAGCCCTGCACAAAGCGCACCGATTAGCGCCAGGTATGTCATCTTGAGAGAGCCTGGCACCTTAAAAATCTGCCCGATCACCACCAGGGTAATGGCAATAGCTAACGTACCAAGCGCCACATAAAGGGACCAGCCGTTGACGATCTGCAGCGTGCCGAAGCCAAAGCGAAAATCAGCCAGACCCAACCACACCGCAAAAGGCCCAACCAAGGCCATCAGTCCCATAGCCAAGCCCGCAACCAGACACAAAATTGCGTCTATCAACAGCATTGGCCGGATCTGTTCACCCCGAGTCTTGGTATCGTTTGCTATTGTATCGTTCATGAATTGTGATCTAGCTTTGTCCTGCTTTTGTAAGACAAATTGTACGACCAATAAAACCTGATAGCGGCATTTAGACTGGCCCGCTGAATTAATTGTCCGATAGGTTTTCCCGCACGATTGCCTGCAGTCGCTCTGAAGTCATACCCCAACGCGCGCCTTCCGCGATGGCAGAATCAACGCTGGCGCCATCCGCGAAGGATGACAAAGCCATCAAGCCACCTACCCGATTACCCGTGGCGCAGTGAATAAGGACTGGCTCACCATTCAGGTCCGCCAGGATGTCTGCAAGGGCCTGGGCATTGTCGGCATTAATGCCGGCGCCTCCTGCCACGGGAATTGAGTGGTACTCCATCCCCAGTGAATCCACGACTTCACTCTCATTGAAAGCTACCTCTTCCCCCGCCGTGCGCAGATTGATCACATGGCGCACGCCAGAGCGGGCGGCAACGCCCAGTTGTGCTGCCGTGGGCTGACCACTTGAGAGGATTCCGCCCTCAGGGGCGCGCAGATTCGTAATCTCAGCGGCCTGAACGGCTTCAAGATCAAACGCTGGGGTGCTGGCACAGGCGGCCAGCAGCACGCTGAAGAGTGTGATTGAAAAGACCCTAACCTGGACTGGAATGCGTATTGTCCCTGAAATCATGATGCTCTCCCTCTTATCGCAAAATCGCTGTTTTATAGCAAATTCTTGTATTGTAAACACGAATTCATAAAGGTTGTCTGTTGGCTTGTCTGGATTGAACCCATTCGGCCCTTGATGCGCCTTTTAACTTACGATCATAAGCGGGTTAGGACTGTCTAAACAAGGCGCTTAGTCTGATTCATTGATTATCTGGTAGCGCAATTCCACATGATCTCGCGGCTTTGAGCGGTTGCCGTAAAGGGCTGGCCTAAACTGTAAATTGCGCACAGCCCTAACGGCTCGACTGCGGGCGCGTCGGTCCTCTGGCTCAATGACCAAGCCCTTGACGCCAGAGGTGTTACCCCTACTGTTGATGCGAAATCTCACGTCTACCGTATACAAAGGTGTCTGAAATTCCAGCAAACCATCAACGGGCTGTGGCAGCGGGATGGAGGCAAGCCCCTGCTCCCACGCCCTGAATTGCCCAAGATGGATAGGCGTTTCCCAGGGGTCGGCATCCTCATCCACATCAACTTCTCCCAACAGTGGCATTTCAGATCCGCTAAGCTGATATGCCTCCAGGTCACTGAAGCGAGAATAAAAAACAGGAATCGGAATTATCATGGGGCGACCAAAGAATGCATCGAGCCGTTCAGTTTTTATGCCCAGGGCCAGCAGTTTTTCCCTCGCCTCCCGATAATCACTCCGACCGATGGAGCGCCCCTGCAAATAGGCATAATCACCATGATAGAGCTGGGCCAAGGCGGCCATCTCCGCATCGCCCTGTGCTTCGGCAATGTCTTTGATATCATTAATAAAGCTATTGGCCAGGCGTAAATAGGCTGCACCTACCGGTTCCCCTTTTTCTGTAACGGGTATGACGCGGTTAATACCGCCGGGCGAGATTGGGTTATTGAAGCCTCGCATCCGTGAAGTTTCCAGACGCGCCGGCCCATCCTTGCGGGCAGTTTCCTGGATCATATCCATGGCCACTGGGCTGTCGACGTTCAACCCAGCCACCTGCTGGTAGAGGCTGTAGGCGCGTTTGTTTAGCCAGGGCACCAGCCGTGGATCGTCTTCGCTATACTTGTCCTTTGCCAGGTCAAGCAGTTCTTCATAGATTTCCCTAGCCTCCATGAAGTTATCCGCGCGCTCTCGGTTTTCATCAACATACACGAGTATCTCGTACCAGGACGCCTGTCGCTGCAGCGCCAGCATGGCCTGCTCGGAATCGATACCATAGTTTGCAACTGTCAAGGTGTGCAGGTGTTCAAGGTGGTCTGACACCTCTGTCCAGTTGCTGAGGCGGATATCAGTTCGCACCATGGCCTCTACCAGGGGAATAATATCAGGATGCTCCAACCCCAGCGCCGTGCGCGTCAGCTGCAAGCGTCGGTTCTGCGTGGCCCGCATCTCCGGGTAATCCCCGAGTTCAGCATGGAGCGCTTCGATAGCCAGCAGCGGTTCCTGCAGCCGAATATCAAAAAAGCCATATTCGAATTCATATTCTTCTAACTGCTGTTCGTAACGCTCAAGGTCCTGCAGCAACCCTGAGGCCTCACGCGCCAGCTGCTGCGCCCACGCGCCAGGGGCCGCTATTAGCCACAGCAAGCCAATAAGAGTAAGCGATCTGGCTACCTGCGGAATCAAGCCGGGTAACAAAAAAGCTGAAACTAGAGAGTTTGAAGAATGACTCATGGTTCACAAGCCAGTTTGGGAACGTTCCGACAATAACTTGATCTCCGGGCGTTGTCGATACAAACTACTGTAAATCCTTGCGTTTTCGGGTGCTCACAGCTGATGTTGCGAACTCTTTTGTTACTGGCCTCCATTCTTACACCCTGCCTGCCGGTGCTCGCGCAGCGGGCGCTGCCGGACCTTAATGATATTGCCGGCGAGTTTGCATTTGTCAGAATACAGTACGACAGCTACTACGGTGGGGGTTTTTACGGGGGGCCTTGGCTAACGGATTTCCCTGCCTCCGATGAAAATTTTCTGCGTGGGGTCGCTCGCCTGACCAACGTGAGGGTAATGAGTAAACCCATCGTGCTGCGATTTGATGACGACGAGATATTTGACTACCCTTTTCTGTATGCATTGGAAATGGGTCGCGGAGGCGGTCTTTCGCTATCTCCTGCTGAAGTCGAGAACCTGCGCGAATACCTGCTGCGGGGTGGGTTCCTGCTAATAGATGACTTTTGGGGCCAACAGCAGTGGGATGCCTTTTACCGAGACTTCTCGCAGATCTTTCCGGACCGGGAAATGGTGGAGCTGAATGCCGATCACGAGATTTTTCACACTTTCTACGACATCGACGGCCCACAGATGATCCCGGGGCGGGGCGGCAGGCGCGGTATGGGTCAGGCCGGCATGAATGAGGCGAGCAATCACGCCATCATGGATGACAATGGACGAGTGATGGTGCTGATCAACTGGAATTCCGACATGGGTGATGGATGGGAACATACCTATGACCAGTGGTATCCTACTCAGTATGCCAACTCAGCCTACCAACTAGGCATCAACTACCTGATCTATTCTCTTACCCATTAACTCGCATCCGGCAACAAACACTGTGAATGTAACCTGACCCGATGGGATTCGCCTCCTTATTCATCAATACTTTTCTCGTGGCCACGGTTGTGGTTATTCACTATGAAATCCTGCGCTTCCTGTCTATCCTGATTCCGCGCCTCAAGATCAAAAACCGGCTGCGCGTCATAATCGGCGTATTCGGCACCATCTGTGCGCATATCATAGAAGTCGGTTTGTTCGGCATCGCCATTTACCTGATGATTCATTATGGAGATTTTGGCAGCCTCGCTGGAAACTTCGAAGGCTCACTCGAAGACTGTGTCTATTTTTCGTTTACCAATTACACAACCGTTGGTTACGGCGACATTGAGCCCTTTGGCAGCATTCGTTTTCTCGCCGGCCTTGAGGCCATAACAGGCCTGTCATTGATTACCTGGTCCGCATCGTTCATGTTCATGGAGATGACGCAGTTCTGGCAAGACGATCAAAACTAAGACAGCAACCAACTATTGCTCTCTCAGTTAAGCTATAACCACAAGTCAGAACTTCGCTGAGCTCGGACCTCAGCTGCCGATTTCATTTTTCTGACCCTTAAAACCTCTCTTTCAAAATTCTGAAACCGCTGAGACGGCGATGGAGCAAGGCCGCCAGCACTTCGACATCGAAAAAGTCGGGATCAACTAACCTATTGCAGTCTGGTAAACGAACTGCCAGTGATCACTGCCGCTCACTCACCGCAAGTCGCAGCGCCAGGACGACAAACACCATCCCCGCAATCCGATTCATCACGACCTGCACCCCGTCAGAGCGCTGCAGCCACTCGCCGATATAGCCGGCGCACCAGGCCACCGCAGCAAACACGATTAGGGACGAGACGATAAACAGTCCACCCAGGAACAACATCTGCACTGTGATTGAACCGCGCGCCGAATCGGCAAACTGGGGCAGGAACGCGAGGAAGAATATGGCTACCTTGGGATTGGTGATGTTCATGATGACGCCGCGGGTGTACAGCCCACACCAACCGAGTGCTCCACTGCCATCCGACTCGAGTGCGGCTTTACTTGCCCGAAAAGCCTGAGCCGCGAGATAGAGCAAGTACAGGACACCGGCTAGTTTCAAGAGACTGAAGGCCAGCAGCGAGGCTTGAAAAATAGCTGCCACGCCCAAAGAAACCGCCGCTGTGTGCACGAGCAGGCCTGTACATAAACCAAGGGTCACTAGCAGGCCAGTCTTCCTGCCATGCAGCGCCGATTGGGTAAGCACAAATATATTGTCAGGACCTGGTGCGAAGGCAAGTGCAAGTGCAACTGAAGCCGTTACGAACAACAATATGACATCTGCCGGAATCACGCTCGCCTCGGTTATGAATTGTTATGGCTGGCACGAAGCTTTAGCTACGGTCACGCATCCTAGCGAATCACGATTTAAAATTTCCTTGGCATGACGAAGCAAGTTAACTTGCTATACGAGCGGCCAGCGATTGCGCCTGCAATCTTTATCAACCATGCGCGCCTGAACATTGGTCGAACCGGAGGCGGCTTCGCGCCGATGCGAGCAGGGTGCCGACATGCTGCGGCCAACCCCATCGGTTTCTTGTATTAACGCAATTCCAAGTTGCCTTGGATACCCAGCCTTAATTTCTATTCAGACCCCGGTTCAAGCTCGAGTCGCCTGGCACCGGCAAGAATACCGGTTAGCCCGTAATTACCTTCATGGCAGGCGTACTCGTATGGCTTGGTATCTGTAGTGTTGAACGTCATCTCACCGCGCCAGTCCTTGGTGTAGTACATCGGATCGCTCACTTCGAACTCATAGAGGATCTGCTCGTCTGAGTCACGGGAGAAGCGCTCGATGATCTTGCCCTGCTTGGACAGCGGCGCCGCGTTGCGCGGCGCTTGCTGCGGATGCAGGTTAACAGTTTCCACCACCAGCGTGTCGCCATCCCAATAAGCAACTGAATCACCTAACCATGGCTCAAGCGCATCGGGACGGTGGTCACCATTGATAGGAATAATACGGGTGTCATGCACCATCTCGACCATGATCATCAGATAATCATCGGTCTGCACGATCTGGTACATATTATTGTAAAGCACGTTGTTCATGGGCGGCCCACCGGTGGAGCCAAAGCCGATAATGCAGCGTTCTCCAAGAGAGCGGCCCTCCGGACCATCGTTACCGCGTCTGGCAAAGGCTGCACGCCGCAACTCCGAGCCTTCCTCAGAGAACGGAATTAGACCGTTCTCTGGGTAAGTAATCCATGAGGTACGGGATTCACCCTTTACTCTGCCGAACTGCGAGCCGGGATCTACCCAGAAAGCGTTGTAACCCCTGCCACGTGCCAGATCGGAGCCATCCGGCAATTCTCCCTGCACCTGACCATCATCGGTGGCCTGGCGGACATTCTGGTGATGATTATTAGTGAATTCTGGCAGCTCATCCTCGGGTATCACTAGACCCACACCCTCATAGGCGGAGGAACGCTGCATGGTAGTCAGGGACGCATTGGTCCAGAATCCCTGCAGGTCTGGTTTTCCTGATGCCGTGCGCGGCGGCTCATAGGACTGGGCTAAGGCGACGGAAGTAAAAAGGACTAAGGTCAGCGGTATTGCTCGGCGAATCATGGTTTGTCTCCCGGCCTTTCGCTGGAGATTTATCCAGTAAAATTAGCCTGTTAGCCTTGTTCTTATTGGTACAATTTTTGATGTAATTGCTGCTTTCAAGCCTGTAATAATAGGCCAGCACGGTCCGGCTAGCAATCACCGCCGCAGAGAGCCAGGCGCAGGGTTTAGCGACATCTATCTGAGGATCCGCACTGAACATGCGCAGCGCCCGATCCGGCTTAGGATATTCTCAGCAAACCATTGAACCGTTTCCCGGCTGGCACGACCCTAAAGCAAAGGATTAGCAAATGTTGAAAGAGAAACAGCGATCCGTCAGCGAGTGGCTGGTAGTACGCGCCCAGCGGGGAGAGCGCAGCGCATTTGAAGCGCTGATTAAGCTGTGGCACCAGCGTTTCTATGTGTATGCCATGAAACGTACGCAGGATCGGGAAGTGGCGCTGGATTTAACTCAGGAAGCGCTGGTCTCAATCAGCAGGAATCTGCAAAAACTATCGGACCCTGCGGGGTTTCCGAAATGGAGCTTTCGCATCCTGGAACGGCGGTACATTGACTGGCAGCGAAAAGTAATCAGAGAGCGGCAAGTAATGGCGCTGGATGAGGAAGCTCCGGAACCAGCGCAACTAGACAATACGGACGCCAGAATCGACGCGAAAGAACTTCTGGCCCGACTCGACCCCGATATTCGAGTGGTTCTGCAGTTGTATTACTTGGACGGGATGAGCTTGGCTGAAATTGCAGAAATTTTAGATGTGCCAACTGGCACTGTTAAGTCACGGCTCTACTACGCGCGCAAACTGGCCAATATGACGACATCCCGACCACAATAAAATAATCGGAGAATCGATATGAGTAGCATTGATGAAGAAATCAGGAAAGCGCTAGCAGAAGAGGATCAGCAGGCGCTGGCCCAAATAGATGATGAAGCCGGGCTATTTGAAATAGTCGGCATGTCTTTCCACGGCAAACAAGCCTGGCTAACCTTGTATATGTGGGCCATGGGCTTTATTGCCCTCTTGATCGGCGTTTACTGCTTTCTGCAGGTCAGGGAGACCAGTGAAGTGATGGATGCACTGATGTGGACAATCGGGATAATTGTCTGCCTCTTCATCCTGGCCATTATCAAGGTGATTAGCTGGACTCACATGCAGAAACTGGAATTGATGCGTGAAATCAAACGCCTGGAAGCCCGGGTGATGCTGGCATTGGCAGATAAGAGATAAGCGCTAGCCTTTTCGGGTGGGGAGTAGCAACAAGGAAGTACTAGCGCGTCAGACAGGAATCCGCCCGGCAACAATCGATTCCCGTTGCGGGCTGAAATGAAGAAGCATTGATCTCGAGCTAATAGAGCTGATTGATAGGCGAAGGCCCGAAAGATTTCCAGACACCCTGATGAGAGGCACCACTGCGGTCACCCTGCGACCAGTCGCACACGCCGGCGCTGAAAATTTCCCGCAGTTCAGCAAACTCTTGCTCCGAAAACTGCACGGCATAATCGAAGCGACCGGGCGGACGCAGTTCACAGGCAACTATGTCGTTAGCCAGCGGCGAGCCGGCGACCTGCCTCGGTGTGGAATACGCGGGATACAGATTATTGCAATCACTCACACCAGAGTAAGTTTGCAACTCATCAATCTTGCTGCGATCGTCATCATTCTGCCAACAGGCATCGTCCAGAGTCGAAGGCTTGTGGTTTTTTACCTTGGCCGCCAGTTCGCTATCAGAAAAGTCACCCTTAATTCCCATCAGCCAGCGGTCCATTTCAGAGAACAAGTTACCAAGATCGGGCTCGGCCTCAGTGTAGCCCCAACGCCCGCCCACCTGCATTACGTGGTTATCAGCGTGTCCATTCGCCTCCATCAGGCGCTGGCGAGTAGAATACTGGTGCACAATCATATGAATATCACCCCCTTCCCTGGCGTCCATATAGCTTCGGTAGTCAATCACTGGGGTGGCGGCTAGACCAGCGCCACCATCAAGAATTCGACCCGACTCAATGGCACTGCGCGCCGCCTCGATATCGGCCTGATGTCGTTCTGGCACATGGTTAAGATCCCGATCGAAACCCCCGATGTCGCGATTCAAATCGAGAAACTGCCGCACTGTAATGCTGCCATCATTCAACGCCGCCAAGCCATATTGAACGCCTACATTGTCCAAAGGGCGGAGTGCGATGCGAGTGCCAGGAACCATTCCGTAGACGTTGGCGGTGTGATCGTACACCGTGGCTCGCACGCCATTCTGATTAGTGGAGTCATAGCGCAAGGCTTCCAGCGCGGTAACAGAAACCTCTCCACCCTGCTGCTCCAATTCAGCACTGGGTTTGAATATTGGATCAAGTCGTGCCGCACCGCGCGCCAGGTTGGCAATAGAGTCCCAGACACCAAAACCTGAGACCAAGCGCTGCTCTTCTTCGGAGAAAGTATCGGGTGCAACATCATTGAAGTAATGATGCAGTAGCCTGGCATCGGCGAGAGTGAAAATCGTAGCAGACGTAACGTCAGGGAAACTCAGGCCAACGATGATGCCGTCAAACACACCCGGGTAATTGTCCGCAGTCTGATGTGACTGGTAGGACCCCCCAGAAACACCGGTGGCGATGGTATAGACCGGCTCACCGTAATGTTCGACAAAGCGCTCCTTCACCATGATATGAGTTTCGGACGCGAGCAAGTCATTGCAGTTTTGACCAAAGACATTTAATGAAGATGACACAAGCGCATAGCCTCGTGCCAGCAAGCCTTCCCGCAGCACTCCTCCAGTGCTTGTACCCTGCTGATACCAGCCACTGCGACAGCCGCCACCGTGCGTGTATACCAGCTTGCCGTTCCATCCTGCGCTGGTCACCCAGGGCGTTGGCGCAGGTTCAGCGGGATCATGCAGCATCGCGATTTCATAGATGGCACGATTGACTACACCGGTTTCCACGCGCACGATGAAAGGAATGCTATCGCCCGACTCATCAAAGACCTGGGCAACATCAGTTGGTGGCAATCTGTCGAATGCCAGCACATAAGGTTTGAAAATTTCTTCGTCAGCGGACCAGTAAACATAATCCACCTGTGTAGGGACGTAGCAGCTACTGTTTGTGGACGGCCCTAGTGGCGCGCCTGTGACTGTAATGAAATCGCTGGCCTGACAAAAGAATGGCGTCTCATGCTCACCGGATATGATCGGCCCGCTGATAGGATAATTAGTTAGGCGCAGTTGTTGCGTCAGGCCGCCTGATAGCTCTGCCCGCAGCACGCTATCGCCCAGCGGCAAGTCGGACAGCAGAATCTGCTGCAGCTGTGAACTCACCCGAACCAGCTGTGTGCTTACATCCAGGTCATTGAGCTTAAGCGACAGAGTCTGAGCGCTGAGATTTTCCGCAATCCTGAGTTCGATCAATACATCGCCACCTGTAACCAACCAGGGCTTGGTGGAAATAGCACGCAAGCTCAGCTGCGCAGCGCTGGCGTCCGCGAAATTAGTACCAGCCGTGGTAACGGTTTCTTCAGTCGAACAGGCAGACAGAAAAACCAGAACTGTAAGCGCAAAAAGAGTTAATTTAGAGAGGAGCAGGCGTAACATAGCAACATTCCGGTTCTTATTATGATAGTCGGCTCGATTTCATTTATTGCAATGATATTGCATCACTCAAATCCCAGTCTGAGTGGACGGGCCTAATGCACATTCTCCTGACACAACCCGAAAATGTAAAGCGCCAGCCCTTGCGCTGTGCAGCCTGACCAAGACTATTAAGCATGTGGCGGTGCAATGCTAGAATGCCCAAACAAACGCAGGCTGCATCAATTTTTCACTTCGACGTGGTTAGGATATGAATGCGAAAGATGACTCAATCAAGCTGGTAGAAGCTACAAGTGCCGGCAAGGTCGAAATCGATGGGAAGTGTTCAAAATGCACAAAATCCATCTGCTGTAATTCCATTAATCAGAAAATCCCTACTCCCAAGTCCAAGGAAGACTTTGATCATTTAGTCTGGCAAGTCTCGCACGAGAATATTAATATCTTCAAAGATGCCGACGGCTGGTTCCTGCACATCAAGGCCAACTGCATGCATCTGTTACCCGGCGGTGTCTGTGGTATCTATGAAACCCGCCCCTGGGTATGCCGAGAATACTCAAACGATTTTTGCGAATACGATGAGTCGATTGCAGATGCCAGTGAGTATTTCTTTGCCGAGCCCGAGCAGCTTCACAAATACTGTCGCAAACGCTTCAAGAAATGGGACAAGAGATTTGAGCTCTACGAGTAAATGCAGGAATTCGTCGCTGGCTGCTTATGCATACTCAGCGGCATCCGCCTTGTTTCTTTTTTGCCATGCTACGTCCAGTGTTGCGCAATCTGCTATGGACACTGAACCAGTTACAGACCTGGATACCCAGATTACTGCAGCAAAATCATATCTTGTGCACCTTGATGAATTAGCCAGGCTCTGCCTTGTTGACTCCAGAGACAGCGAGGCCTGCAAGGAGTTTCGTGAATCCATAAGCACAGCACAGCTCTCAATCTACCAGGCACTGTGCGAGCCACTGGTGATTTGGCGAGAGCAGTTAGTCTCCAAAAATGCCGCTAGCCATGATGAAAACGGCGCACAGCTTACCCTGACACGCTTGCTGGATGTTGAGTTTGCATGCGGCAATAAAGCGCTGGTAAATCGTACCCAGTATGTGGCGGGCGCTTTTGCGGCAATTCAGTATGGATCCCGGCAAACAGGATCAGACTATGCGCCGAGCGGCCTGAACCAAACCGAACGCGACAGCTACAACATGCGACAGTCGGTGATCAATTCTGTGGATCAGAGTCGAAATCGCCTGCAGCGCGAAACCGATCTGCAATGGCGACGACTGGAAATAGAGAATGGTGTACGTTTGCAGCAGCGGCTTAAAGTCAACCTCAACAACCCAAGCCTTCAGTGAAGCACCAGGAAATCGCCGTTTGGCAAAGCGGCTGCAGCTGGAAAACTGAAATCTGCGATTTGCAGTTCTTCCTCTAGCTCATAGTCCGTTACTTTACCCTCAGCATCGAACAAGCGCAGGTTCAGACGACCACCGCGACTGTGACTGATGGCCTCACCCCAGGCAATTAACTTTTCGCCCTGCGGATTAAACGCTAGCGCCGGATTTTTCTGCCGGGTTTCAATAAAAGGCTCACCTGCCAGGGCAATCTTTTCGGGGTTCAAAAGATTCATTTCAACAATTCGTCCTTCTGTTTCAAACACGATCCAGTGCTCCCCCTTGTCAGAAACAGCGATGTCATTTGTGCTCAAGGGACAGAACGTGGCTTCCCACTGCTGCAACGGTTGCAGTGACTGATACTGTCCGGACTGAGGTTCAGCGGAGACACCATTTAGCATCAGAATTTGCATGTGTCGCCCGATGCCGTCAATTGCTGATCGGTAGGCAATCACCAGCCTATCTTCTTCAAGGTATTCTGCTGCCAGCGAACAGCAGGCGCAGGCCCCGAGGTCCGGATTACTGACGCGCAGTTCCTCACCAAAGCTAGATCCTGAGTCGTGTGAGAATCGGGCAAACATGGTGCGCTCTGCTTCTCGGGTTAGTTCACCCGCACCCCAGACGATCGCCACCTGCGAACCGAATGCCGCAATGTCACCACCAGCATCTATGCCTACCCTAAACTCTTCAACCATGGTCTGCTGCGGTTCAAATTGACTGCGCGCTTGATTTGAACGAGCATAAAAATACTCAGCCTCGCGTGCCAGGTACCACATCACATGCAGGCGCCCGCCTTCACCTATGGCCATTGCGGCACGGGAAATCGCCACCGTCTGCAGATTAAAAGCCTGGCTGGAAACTTTTATCGCAGGGCCAAAGCGGTTTTCGTCGATCAGGTATTCGCGATAGTAGAGATTACCCTCCCGGACCGCAGGGCGATTCAGGCGCTTCTTAAAATACAGCAAGTGGATACCTCCATCTGCTGCCTGCACCAGGCGCGGTTGCAGCCCCCCATCTGGCGTTTCCTGAATAAGAATTTCAGCACGGACCTGCCCAGCCAATGTCAGTATGAGGCATACAAGGGCTGCCTGAAGCACGCGTGGTCTTTGCAATTTATTCAACATTACCAATACCTTAGGAAAGGAAGGCCGCTTTTACCAGTGGATTATACGGGCAATTTAAGGCAGAATCAGAGTCACTTCCGGCATCATAACAGCTACCCGAATTATTCGGGCCGCACTTTGTCGAAACCGCATTCTATAAGGATACATCGCCATGCTCATCAAGACCGGCCAATCACTTCTCATCAGCCTTGGCCTAGTGCTGCTAACAGGATGTTCAAGCCCTGAGGAAGACTCAGTATCCACTGCCTCCAGCGCTTACAATACCGAACTGGATATGACGGAGATCATGTCCCTAGTACTTGAACCTGCCTCCGACATCCTCTGGTCATCTGGAGGCTGGGTTTTGGATGCCTCTGGCTACGAGGAGCTTTATCCCACTACCGATGACGGCTGGGCCTATGTCAGGTCACAGGCAGCTATCGTTGTGGAGTCTGGCAATATGCTGGCGTTACCGGGTCGGGCTGAGGATAACGACGCCTGGATGATCTACTCACAGGGCCTCAGTGAGGCAGGCGTATTGGCCATGGAGGCCGCTGCGGCACAGGATCAGGAAGCGTTCTTTCAGGCCGGGGCCCAACTGTATAGCGTCTGCACCGCCTGCCATCAGGCCTATAACCCCGATATCCTGAATCGCTTCGACGAAGCCGCTGACTAGCACATGCAACATACAGTCAGGACAAAAACAGTCATGGTGTGGCGTTGCCTCACCGCGGTGTTATTAAGCTTGCTGCCTGTCGTGGCCTTTGGTCACACTATCGAAGGTTCTGATGCCAATTTCGTGCAGGCCATAGACGGCCCCGCCGTAGGCCCATTCATTTATCTTGGCGCCAAGCACATGGTCACGGGATATGATCACCTGCTGTTTCTGGTTGGTGTGATATTTTTCCTATACCGCCCCAAACATGTGGTGGAGTACGTCACCTTATTCGCGATAGGCCACAGCATCACCCTGCTATTAGGCGTGCTGGGCAACCTGCAGGTGAATGCCTACTTAATCGATGCCATTATTGGCCTGTCGATTGTTTACAAAGCCTTCGAAAACATGGATGGATTCAGGCGGGTGCTCGGTGTGGAACCAAATACCAAGATCGCCGTGTTTGTGTTCGGCTTGTTTCACGGCCTCGGACTGGCAACCAAGCTGCAGGAGTTTACGATTTCTGACAATGGTCTGGTCACCAACATCGTCAGTTTTAACGTCGGAGTAGAGATAGGCCAGATACTGGCTTTATCAGCAGTTCTAATCGTACTCAGTATCTGGCGCAATAGCGCCAGTTATTTAAGGCGCGCATTTGCTACTAATACGGTCCTCATGACCGGTGGCTTCTTGCTTGCCGGCTATCAACTCAGCGCGTATTTGCTGCAATCACCTTACTAGCGCTAGCAGCAGGAGAATCCCAGTTGCACTCACCCGATAACACCGAAGCCCCATCACTAAAAACGATATTGATCGCGACTGCCGCCGCACTTGGGGTTGGCACCCTCGTGCTAGTGGTTGCTATTTTACCTGCTGAGTTCGGCGTCGATCCCATAGGTACCGGAAGATTGCTTGGCTTGACCGCTTTGTCCGCAGACGAGAATCCATTCGAAGAACAATTGATTGCTCACCGCAATGATTATGTGGAATTTGAATTGGGACCCTTTCAATCCGTCGAATACAAATACACCTTAGACCTGGATGCAACCATGGTGTTTAGTTGGCAGACTGATGGGGAGGTCTACTACGACATGCACGCCGAACCCGCTGGCCTTGGCGAAGAGTATGCTGAAAGCTATGAGCAGGGGAACGCTAGCGAAAGTTCTGGTGCTTTCCACGCCCCTTTTACCGGCATCCATGGGTGGTTCTGGGAAAACCGTGGCTCTCGCACCGTCACCGTAAAACTGCACGCATCCGGGTTCTTCGTAGATTCGACCGTATTCAGAGACGGGGGTGATTTTACGCGGGTGTTAGATCCGGTGATGGAATAGCAAAATACCGGCAGAAGCTTCATTCAAGCTAGTCCACTGACTGCGAACAGCGTCGAGACTGAACGTCCAGATTTTTCGTGACCTTGCTAACTGCGTCGAAGGACAAAAAAAAGCCCGGTGTAATAACCGGGCTTTTTTTAAACCAAGTAGAACCTAGTTACTGTTCAGTCACATCAGACCCATCGCGTGGGGCACCTGTTCCTGAAGATCCCATAAACAGCTTACGCCCATCTGGGAAAGTGATGTCACGACCATTCGCGCGGCAAGTTGGCTCGCACAGACGGTCTTTACTCTGGTAGCCAGTCACTACGATGTCTGTACCCAGTACCAGTGAGTTACGGTTAATGCCGCGTCGCAGCAAAGTGTTGGGAGTGCCACCTTCAACCATCCAGGGACCGGGATCGCGAGTAGCCTCAGGATCGTTATTATCCAGGTGAATCCAGGTGTGCGGGTTAATCCACTCAACACGAGTAATCGGACCACCCAGACGAACCGGCAGGTTGGCATCAAATTCAGCGGAAAACGCATGGTGCGCTGTCGCTGGTGGCTTGATCGCTACCACTCCAATTGCGGTCACTGCGGCTAGAGCCAGAAGTTTTGCTTTCATAGATTTACCCCTTCGTTACAGTTAGCCATTCTCAAATCAGCCGTACTGGCTGCTTGCTAAACGACCTCCCTATTCAATGCTGTGCTGTATTAATCAGCTGTTTAACGTAATTGGTTCTTTTTACACGAGTTATCGCGCCTGAGGAAGTCAATTACACCGGAATTTCACTCAGTTTAACGAATCAGCGGCAGAAACTCCAAACCTGCTGGAATTACGCCGCTGAATCATGAAACGATTAGTTGCTCTGCGCCTCCTCGAGCATTTCCTGGCGCAGACGCTGTTCGAACTCACCGCCCTTGCGATACTGGCCGTACATCATCTCTTCTACAAACTCGACGCACTTGAATTGCGGCAACTCGTAGCCTTCTTCGAGGCGACGGTAGATAGGCATGCTGATGGTCCAGGGACGTTCGAAGATCTCGGGATCTTCCATGGTCGCTGAATACATGATGACGTTTTCACTCACCATGTCATAGCGCTCGGTGACCTTGAGCTGATAGGTGTGATAGTTACCTGCACGATCAAACCACGTTCGATCATCCAGGCCAGTCACTTCCACTACCCAGGTATCGCCATCCCAGTAGCCGTAAGACTGACCCATCCAGGAATCCAGTGGCGCTGGACCCGGATCTTCCAGGAATACATTACGCACTGCGCCGGCAAAAGAGTAAGCGATAAAGAATGCACTTTCGCTCTGAAAAATCTGGAATGGGTGCGGCATGTAGGTCGCGCGCGGCACGCCGGGCATGTAGCACTTCACTTCAGGATCATTCGCCAGCCAGTTGGCGGCATTTTCATCCCGACGGG
>Ga0181560_10002679_pt1 | contig 16541 bp, 10 predicted proteins | sample 011ome_20_FD_133751 | JGI IMG/M metagenome (GOLD analysis project Ga0181560, IMG submission 133751) | Coastal salt marsh microbial communities from the Groves Creek Marsh, Skidaway Island, Georgia - 011509CT metaG (megahit assembly) | ecosystem: Environmental > Aquatic > Marine > Intertidal...
CGTCTCCGCTTTCGGCGAAGGCGCGCGCGCGCTTCGCTGGCTCGTCTGGCCCGACGTCGACCGCGTCAGCCGCGGCCGGGTCGCGCGGCGGTGTCCCCGCGTGCGCGTGATCGCGCCGTCGCCCGCGGCGGCGGACGCCGCGAACGAGGCGGCGCGCGACGTGCGCTTCGTGGCGGTCGCCGGCGAGGGCTGGATCGGCTGGGGCGAAAAGAGCGGCGCGCGCCCCCGCGAGGAGGAGGACGCGAACTACGGACGAAAACTACGGACGAAAACTACAAACGGCGGTTCGAACGACAACGACGGTCTCGTACTGGTCGCCGTATCAGGCATCGAGAATGCCCAAAAGCTCCCTGGAACAGGTTCTCATCAGACGTTTCGAACGTCTGAGAACCAACACTGGTGGTACCGGCGGCGAGACGGCGACTCGGACCGCCCCCCTTTAGCGGCGGACCCGACGCGCGCGCTGGACCATCGCGCCGTCCGGCTCGTGCGGCGGGACGCGTACGGCGGCATACCCGAGGGACGGGAGGGGACGCGAGGGATCACCCGGAGCGCTCGCGTCGGGGCTCCGGCGGGCGTCGCGCGCGGCGCGCTGCGCTGGCGCCTGAACTTCGCGGAGGACGCGGAGGGCGCCGAGTCGGTGGCGTCCCGGTTCGCGCGCGCGTGCCGCGAGGTGGCATCGGAGCGGGCGGCGCGCCGCGAGAAGAACTACAAGAAGCAGCGCAACAGGCAGCGCAACAAGCTGGGAAGCGCGGAGCGGCACATCTGGAACGCCATGAACGACATGGCGCTGGTGGACGGGAACGGGTATAGATAGCTACGTAGTTATGAAGATATGTAACCTTTTGCGTCGCGGGAAAAGCGTCGTCAGTCGAACCCCGCGAGCGCTTTTTTGCACCACTCCACGCTGATGAACCGCACCATGTTGAGCGGCACCTGCCTCGCGGTCGTGGGGATGAGCCCCTTGTACACCGCGCCTATCCCCTCGTGGCGCACGGTCTTCGCGATGCAGTCCAGCGTGCCGGAGTACGGCAGCGCGCCCGTGTTCGGGTCGGGCTTCATGGACATGAGGCGCGACTTGGCCAGGTCGATGGGGTTGGAGGTGAGCGCGGCGACGATGCCCGCGAAGAAAGAGGCGCCCGTCTGCACCGCCAGGCCGTCGCTCAGGCCGCTCTCGCGCAGAATCACGGACTTGCTCTTGTCGTACACCGCCATCTGCGACGCGGTGACGATCATCGCGCGGTTCACCGTCGGCCCGCACCCGCGCCACAGCGCCAACACCCCCTCCTCGCGCACGACGCGGCTCAGCGCGTCGAAGCCGCCGCGGTAGTTCCGCCGCAGCTCTTTCGGCAAGCGCCCGTCCGCCTGCATGCGCACCATCGCCAAGTCCGCGGGGTTCCCCACCGCCGCGCCGATCGCGCCCGCGCCCAGCCCGCACAGCGTCATCTTCCAGAACGGAAGCGAGCCGTCGGGGTCCTTGGGCATCGCCGTCTTGAGCAGGTCGTACGCGCCGAACTTGGTGCCGATGAAGCTCGCCTGCCGCATCAGGCTCGCGCCCAAACCGCGGTACAACCCGAGCGCGCCCTCGTGCTGGATCACGTTGTACCCCGTCTTGAGCATACCGGGAGGAGCGCTGGGCTTGGCGGCGCCCGACGCCGCCTGGAACCCGTCCTGCGCGCCGTACAGCTGCATGCGCACCTTCACCAGGTCGATCGGGTGCGTGACCGCGCCGGAGAGCATCGCGCCGGTGCTCCCGGCGACGAAGCCCTTCCAGGGCGCCTGCTTCTTCGGAGCCTGAGCCGCCGCCATCGCGTGTGACCCCTAAATCGACCCCTAAATCGACACCGCTCGAGCCGAGCACCTGCGCGCCGCGGACTCTGGCGAGTCGAGCGGCGTCGGCGTCGTTCGACGAAAAGCGCAGCGCTGCGAAAAACTACAGGCTCTCCTTCGCCGAGAGATTATGTAGTGCGCAAAGAGTCGGAAAAAAGTGCTCGGTGCAGTTCGAAGCGACTGCGTAAATCACGGATTTACGGCAGTCGGTGATTTATTCCGCTGTCGCTCTCGAACTCGTCGGGACAATTTCGCCCACAATCGTTCACTCCCAGGCGCGAGATGGACGCGGACGTCGCGCACCTCGAGCGGGCGCTCGAGGCGGTCAAGTCGCGCTCGACGCGCGCGTTGGCCAATGAGGAGTCTTACCTGGCGCGCATCAAGGAGCTCGAGCGCATGAACCGCGCGCTCGTCACGCAGGTGGCGTCCCTCGGCGGGGAGTCGGGCGGGCGATTCTCGCCCGGCATCAGTAACAACGACGGCGGCGGAGTCGAGGCGACGTACAGCTTCGCGGCCACGGAGCCGTACGGCTCGTCCTCGCGGGAGGGCTCGCCGCGACGCATGAGCCGCTCGTCGAGCTACAAGACGCAGCGCACGAAGAGCAACCGGCTGAGCGTCGAGCGCGTCGACGTCGACGTCGCGGGCGTCGCGCGGTCGAACGAGAACGCGTCGTCGCCGTCCCTTCTGGGGGAGAGGGCTGAAGACCAAAGCGCATCCGCGAACGGCTCGGATGGCTCGGACGGTTCCGGCGTCCCCGGGGGCGTCACCGCGATCGCCGCCGAGCTGGCGGCCACGCGGCTCGGTGAGACCGACCGCGAGCCGTCCGAGCCCTCTTCCTCGTCGGCGGACGCCGGGCTCCCAAACCGAGCGCGCCTCGTGTTTTCCCGCGACGACTCCGACGCCAGCTTCGACGCGCGGGAGACGCTCGGCGCGAACTTCTCCGGCGAGAACGGCGAGAACGGCAAAGCCCCGTTCCAGCTTCTGCTGTGCAACGACGACGGGTGCGAGGTGCGCGAGCCACGCGACCGCGCGATCCGGCACAGGCAGCACGGCGTGCCGCACTCGCAGTTCGCCTGGATCGAACCGCCGCGGAACGCGCTGGTGGTGAAGAAACCCAACGACAAAAACACGACGACGGCGCTCGTGCGCGTGGCGGACATGCTCCTGAAAAAGAACGTGACGCCCTGGGTGGAGCCCGCGGTGCACTGGGAAACCTCCGTGGGCCAAACCTGGAGTCTGGACGACGATCCGGCGCTGGAGAAGATCATCGACTTCATCGTGTGCCTCGGCGGCGACGGCACCATCCTGTGGGTCTCGAACCTGTTCCCGAAAGCCGTCCCGCCGGTGATCTCCTTCGCCATGGGCAGCCTCGGGTTCCTCACCGCGTTCGAGGAGGAGTCGATCCCGCGCGCCGTCGGCGACGTCGTGCGCGGGGACTTCTTCTTCACCCCCCGGAGCCGGCTCGCCGCGCACGTCGTGGACGCGCACGGCGTCGAGGAGAAGCTGCGGTACGTCTGCCTCAACGAGGTGGTGATCGACCGCGGCGCGAGCGCCGCGCTGGTGGACCTCGACGTGAACATCGACGGGTCGCCGATGACCAAAGTCTTGGCGGACGGCGTGATGATCAGCACGCCCACGGGCTCGACCGCGTACTCGCTCGCCGCGGGCGGCTCGATGGTCCACCCCGGGGTCTCGGGCGTTCTGTTCGTGCCCATCTGCCCGCACACGCTCTCGTTCCGGCCGCTGGTGCTTCCGGACACGAGCGTGCTCACCGTGCGCGTCCCGGAGTCGGCGCGCGTCGAGCCGGTGGCGAGCTTCGACGGCAAGAGGCAGCGCACGCTGCGCCGGGGCGAGAGCCTGGTGATCGCGGGGTGGCGGTACCCCGTGCCCGCGATATGCAAGTCCGGCGAGACGGGCGACTGGTTCAGGGCGGTCAAGGACTCCCTGCTGTGGAACGTGCGCGGCGCGGCGCAGAAGCCGGAGAGACACGTCCGCGCGTGATGACGGATCGTCGTTAATACAAAGTACGTTCGTCGTTCCGCCTCGCCGCCGCGAGCGCTTCCCTCCTGATCCGTACCGCCGCGAGGCGCTCCTCGGTGGCCTCCACCGCCTCCGCCTCGTGCGCCGCGGCGGCGGTCGCGTCAAAGCCAAAGCCGCGGCCAAACTCCGAACGCCGCGTTCCGGGAAGCTCCGGGACCATTCGAGGCGGGAGGTAGTTCGACATCGGCACGGGGTTCGCGCGGAAGGGACGCGGCCGCGCGGGCTCGGGGGACGCCGCGCGGCGTCGTGGCATCGCCAAGACGTCGTACGGGTCCGGCTCGGCGTTCTTCCCGCGAGCCGCGTTTTTCTTCGCCTTGTTGGTCGTCTTGGTCGTCGTTCTCTTCGCCTTGTTGGCTTTCGCCTTCGGCGCCTTCGTCTTCTGACGCCTTTGCTCGGCTCCGGGCTTCCCTCTGGGCTTCCCCGAAAAAGGAAAACGCCTCGCGAGCGGCGCGAACGCGTCGCGCGCGAGCCCGGGCTCGCCGATCGAAACCCCGAGTCCACCGGCGTCCAGGCGCGCCGCCATCGCCGCGAGCCGAGCGCGGACGGGCGTCTCTGTCTCTTCAGGGTTTAGGGTCCCGCGAGAGACGCGCGGCGCGCCGAAGGCGAACGCGTCTTCGTCTTCGTCTTCGTTTTCGTCCCGAAAGAAATCGCCGATAGGTCCGCCCCGGAGAAGGTCTGTCAGGTCTGTCGCCGCATGCATGGGGGTCGGTCTCTCCTGCGGTCGCGCAGACGTCTCGCGCGTCTTCGCGACGCGCGTCTTCGCCACCGCCTCGGCCGCCGCGACGGCGCCCGCGTCGCGGTCGAAGAAGGAAAACGAACCGCGAACCGCGAGACGTTCTCCGCTCGGCGCGCTGAAGGCGAACGCGTCTTCGCCGTTCGTCAAAGGACTTTTTTTCGTCAAAGGACCGCGCGAAAACTGCGATGACTCTGTTTGCTGTTTGCGCGCCGCGCGCCGCGCCTTGGCCGAGCGGAGGCTCTCCTCGATCTCGGCGAGCGTCTCGGCGGCGTCGCCGGTGGCCGCCACCACGCAGTCCAGCGCGGCGCGCGCGGACGCCGAGGTCGCCGCCGGCGACAGCGCCGCCGTCGCCGACGCCGCCTGATCGTCCATGCGCCGCGAGAGCGTCGCCAGCGTCTCCATCACCTCCGCCAGCGGGCGCTCCGCGCCCGCGGAGCTCGCGGAGCCCGCGGACCGAGGGGAGAACGCGTCGCTCACCGCCGCCGCGGTGCGCGGCGTGCTCTGGAACTGCGACGCGAGCATCGCCGCCGCGCCCGCCGCGCGCCAGCGCGTCTCGGGGTCGTCGAGGGAAAGGTCCAGCGGGTTCTTTTGTTTTTCTTCCGCTTTTCCTTCTTCGGCTTTTCCTTCGTCGGCGGCGTCCGTCGCGGAGCTTCGCGGCGCCGCGGCGCTTCGACTCGCGGCGGCGATTTCGGCGTCGCGCGCGCGCGCCTCCAGGACCTCGAGTTTCCCAGCCGTCTCCCGCTCGGACGCCGCCTTTTCCTCCTCCGTCTCCACGAGTCGGGCCATCAGCGCGTTCTCGCGGTCCGCCGCGCGCTTCCGACGCGACGCCATCGCCGCCTCCGCCTCGTCGACGCGGCTCTGCAGCGACGCCAGGCGCGCATCCTTCACGTCGCGCTCGATTCCCCACTTCTCGCGCTCCTCCCGCCAAGCCGCCTCCGCGGCCGCGCGTAGTCTCGAGGCTTCCGCGGTCTCCGCGCGCGCCGTCTCCGCGACGGCCGCCGCGGCCGCCGCGCGGTCAGCCTGCGAGTCCGCGGCGCCGCGCGCGCGCGCCGCGAGGAGCTCCATGGCTTCCCTCTGGCGATGCGCGTCGGCCGCCTCCGCCCGCGCGGCCTCGACGGCGGCGTGGGCGTCTCGAAGGCTCGAGGCGTGCTTCGCGTCGAGCGCGCGACTGGCCTCGTCGCGCGCGCGAGAAGCCTCGAGCGCGTTCGACGCGTCGAGCTCGACCGCCGCGCGGAGCCGGGCCAGCTCAGCCTCGAGATTGTCTATGTGCGCGTCGCGCTCGCGCAACAAACGCAGGTTGAAGTGGAAGTCCTCCCGCAGGGCCTCGAACGCACTTTCGTCGCCGCGCTCCCGCTCGGGCGCGACGTCCCCGCCGGGATCCGCGCCGTGCGCCTCGGGCGGCTCGGCGTCCCCCATCGGCCTCGACGCCGCGGACGAGTGAAGTTGTTGCTTTTCAAAGTCTTTAGAAAAGTGGGCACACTTCGCATAGGTCTCGTGGGGCACAACGCGTTCCGGCGGAATTCGTAGACTAATACCACATACTACGACTTTTTTTTTTTTTAGTCCTTCTACAATCGTGATACGCCAAAGTGTGGCTCTAAAAACAACAAAAAGATGCACAGCTGGTGGTCCAAGACTGCCCACCGCACATCCGCGCGCGCGTTCCCACCGCGCACGCACATCCGCGTGTACGCCGCAAGCGCATTCGCTCGACCGCCACCGCTCGCCCGACCCCTCCCCCAACGGACGGCCGTTCGACGCCCCGCTCATCGCCGATCGTTTTCGCAGCGACAGCTCGGACGCCGCTATGGTGTTCGGCATCGGACGCGGCGGGCGCGACGGCGCCGCGCTCGCGGCCGCGCCCGCGGCGGCCGGCGCGGCTCCTCCGGCCGGCCCCGAGACGCCGATCGCGAAGGCCCAGGGCAGGCCGGCCCTGGCGCCCGTGCGCGTCCGCCCCCTGTCCGACCCCGGCAGCAGCCCGCCCACGCCGGACAAGGCGTTGGCCGCCGCGCGGAGCCTCGTGGTGTCCTCCCCGAACGCGCTCGCCGCCGACTCCGGCCGCCTCGCGTCGATGGCGACACGCCTGCGCGCGCAGCTGGTGGAGTTCGCGGACGGGCTCGCGAAGCAGGACGCGCTTCTGTCCGCGGGCCAGGACGAGTGCGCGAGGCTGCACGGCGAGCAGACGGACGTGAACGCGCGCTTCGGCGCGTCGGTGGTGGCGATGGTTTCTGAGCAAAAGCATCTCCGCGATGCCGCGGCGAGCCGCATCGAGACGCAGCGCTCGACGCTCATCGCCGTGAACGCCGAGCGGGACGAACTGAGGGCGGACAGAGACGCGCTGACCGATCGCGTCGCCGAGGCGGAGACGGTGATCGTCGCGAAAGACGCGGCCATAGAGGCGCGCTCAGCCGCCAACGCGGCGCTCGAGACTGAGCTCAAGTCCAAGGACGCGCAGCTGTCGCAGACGGAGCGAGAGCTCGAGGCGCTTCACGAGGAGAACGCGCGGCTGGCGGCCGAGCTGGAGGAGCGCGAGGCTGCGGTAGGCGAGGCTGAGGGCCGCCGCGGCGTGGTCGCCGAACGCAACGACGAGCTCACGCGGCGCCTCGAGGCGGCTGAGGCGGCGCGCCTCGCCGCCGAGGAGGCCACCGCTTCGCTGGCGCAGGCCAACGCGTTGCTCGAGAATGAGATCGAAAACGGCGAGGTTGCGGTGGCGGCGCTGCAGGCGGAGCAGGAGAGCGCGTTCGCCAGCCTGTCCCTCGACCGCGAGGCTCTGCTCTCGAAGAACAGGATGCTCGCCGTGCAGATGGAGGAGTCCAGGCGTCGGCTGGAAGCGACGCGCGCGGAGGCGGAGGCGATCATCGCCGAGGAGCAGGACCGCAACGACGCGCTCGAGCGGAAGCACGAGGCGACGCTCGCGGAGTTACAGAAGATCGGAGGCGACGCCGCGCTCCGCCCGATGCTCATCGAGGCGCAGCAGCAGCTCTCGCGCGAGCGAGAGCGGCTCGCCGCGCTGCGCAGGGAGAAGGAGGCGCTGGAAGAGGCGCGCGTCACTTCGGAAGCCGCCGAGCGCGAGCGCGCCGGAAAGCTGGAGCTGCTGAACCGCTCGCTCGCCGATTTCGAGAAGCATCGCGACCGGAGCGCGGCGGAGCTCGGGCCCGGGTTCCAGGGTCTGGATTCCGGCGAGACCGAGTCGGTGGACGGGTCGCGGACGGGCGACGGGTATAGCGACCTCGCGTCCACGACGTCGGAGGCGCACGACCCGAGCGACGTCGACGGGAAGCGCGCGGCGGCGCGCCGGGCGAAGGCGGCGCAGAACAAACAAAAGTTTGAGGCGCTCAAGGCGCAGCGCGACCAGTACAAACGGGGCTTGCGGAGCGCGCGCGACGAGGTGGAGCGCATGCGCGCGGAAATGCAGACCGTGGAGGCGCTCAAGGAACAGGTTCAGGCGTTGCAGGAGAACATGTTCGTGTGAGAATGACGCGTGCTCTCAACACGAAAGTATAAGACTTCGAACCGACTTCGAACGTCTCGTCTCGATATGACATATTTTGAGCCGCTAAAACACGAACCCGAACCCTATGATCTCCGCAGCCTCCACGAGCCTGTCCCAGGCGCCGCCGCCGTAGTGCTCCGCCGCGCCCATCGCGTCCACCCAGAGCTTAGCGAAGACGTCCTCGAAGGGCGCGGCGCCGACGCAAAACGGCGCCGCCGCGGCGACGGCGAAGAAGAAGCCCGCGCGGCCGGCGGGCCCGGCGGCGTCCAGCGCGGCGCGGACCCACCGCGCGCGCCACGTGCACACCGCCACGAACCCGACGTACGAGCGCCACAGCTTGAGCCACAGCGCGCCGTCGCCTCCCAGCGCGTCCACGGCGGTGCGCCCCAGGTGCCCGCACCCGAACCCGAGCAGCGCCAGCAGCACCGTCGCCGGCGCCGCCTGGAACCGCGTCACCACGTTGTACTGGAGCAGCTTCCAGCCGACGAGCGCGAACACGAGCCCGCCCCAGGCGGCGCCCACCAGGCTCTTCGCCACGCACCACGCGTACTCCGCGGGGCCGGGGCCTCCCGTCCCGGAGGCGTACGACCACAGCGTGCGGCTCAGCGAGAACCGCGTCCGGGAGGCGGACGCCTCCGCCGCCGCCGCGCTCGCCGCGTCGCCCGAGGCGCGGAACCACCCGGGCGGCGCGGGGCAGACGCTCACCGTCGCCGAGAGCGCGGCGACGGCGCGTCGCCACCCTCCGGCGAGCGTGGCGGCGAACACCACGGCGAGCCCCGCGTAGAAGGCGTCCGCGATGAACGCGAGCGTCTCCGCGTGCTGTTTCTCCTCCAGCGCCGTCGCGCGGTCCTTCATGTCCCCCTCCAGCTTCTCGGCGGCGAGCGAGTTGGCCTCGTGGTGCAGCTGGTTCTTCTCGGAGAGCACGTTCAGGTTGAGCCGCTGCGTCTCGAGCGCGCGCTGGTTCAGAGAAAGGTGCTTCTCCGCGATGTCGTTCGCGCGCTCCGAGGAGAGTACCTCGCGGTACCGCACCGCCAGGTCCAGAACCTTGAGCTGCTTGTCGTCCGCCGCCGACGCCGCGGCGAGCACGGCGTCCGGCGACAGCGCCGCCAGCGGCGACGCGCGCGCGCCCGGCGCGTCGGGGACAGCCACGCCCCACTCGCGACCGTCTTCGTTCGCGACGGGTTCGTTCGAGCCCTTCGTCTCCACGACGACGACCGTTTTCGTGGCGCTCTTCACCGCGAACGCCTCGGTGAACGACCCGATGGGGTCGGCGAAGCCGGAGAACCACCCGCCCGAGGTTCCGTTCGACGTCGCCGACGTCGCCGACGTCGCCGACGTCGCGTTCGCGTTCGCCGACGTCGCGGAAACTTCCGTCCACGAAACGTCGACGCTTTCGGCGTTCTTCTTCGGTTTAGGGTCCTCCGCCGCGTTCGCCTTCACAGGCGGCGGTTTCTTCTCGACAACGAACGACGTCCCGTTCGTTCGCGCCGTCTCCTCCGCGAACGCCTTCTCGGCGGCGTCCTCGAACGTCGCGCGGAACGCGTCCGCCGCCGAGTCGCCGGCTTCGAGGTACGCCGTCAAGGCGGAGGCCATATCGCCCGCGGCGGCGCGCGCGTCTGGCGCGGAGACGCTCACGCCAGCGTCGGCGCCGTCCCTTCTCATTTTAGAAGCGAGATTCGCGAGGCAAACGCCCATCGCGGCACCGAGACGCACGCCCGAAGGCGTCGTCTCGTCGTCGTCGCCGCCGTCGTCGCCGCCCGTTTCCTTCTCGCGTGTCTCGCGACGCGCGCCTCCCGCGCCCACGGCGGCGTCGAGGAGCTCGACGACGCCTTCCACGAGCCGTGCGACCGTATCCAGCGCCTTGAACGAAGCCGTGGGCTTGGTTTTGTCCGTGTCCACCGCGGTGGCCGCCGCGCGCGCCCGCCGCGCGAGCGCGCGGATCGCGAAAAGCGCGGTCCACGCCAGCACGACGAAGATGGCCCCCGCGATGCCTACCGCGAGGAGCAGGGTGACGAGCGTGGGCAGGGGCATATCGTGACTCCCCGCGTTCGTGCCGATGGTTCCCGAGCCGCCCGCGGCGACGCACGTCCCCACCGATGGCGACCACCGCGCGCCCGCGGGACATCCCCCCACGGGGATCTCCCGCCGGGGAAACGCGTTGGTGAGTTCCTCCGCGCGGTACCGCCGCGCCTCCGCGCGCGCCGCCTCGCGGGCCGCCTCGTCCGCCTCGGCGCTTTCGAACCCCCGAGGGCTCGGCGACGACGACACCATAGCGCGATACGACGACGGTGGTCGGGGACCCCGCCGCCGCGCGTTTGGCTATGCCGAGGGCTCGTGCCGGATTCACTACTAGCTACCGCAACGCGTTTCCCGAATGTACGCGCGCTCATATTTCGCGCCGAACCGGCGGCAGACTGGAGAAAACAAGCGAGACTGATGCGCATACGAAAGTACCTTTCATGTAGGTTATGGGTGAAATGGCGAAACGAGCGGAAGCCACGTATGCCAATCGCGTTTTGAGGCCGCTCGTGGTTTGGCTCCGCCGTATCGCCCCGCCATCGCGGCGCTCCCAGGCCACAACACCCCGCGTCGCAAGATGGCTTCTACCGTCGCTTCCCTCCGCGTCGTCGCTCCTGCGTCGGTCGCGTCCAAGCGTGGCGTCACGCTCCGCGCGCGCGCGCCCGGTACGTCCCCCGCGGTCGCGACTCCCCGCGCCTCCGCTCGTGTGGATAGGAAGGAGCCCACGCGAGATGCCGAGGCGCGCCGTGACGTCGACGGCTACTCGGCCACGAGTCGCCGCGCGCGTCCGTCGGCATCGGCTCACGCATCCGACGCGCATATCTCCGCTCGCGCTTCGCACGCGCACGCGCGTCTCCTCGCGCCCTGGCTGACCGCATCTCTCCCCGCTCTCGCTCCGTTCGTGCGCATCCCCGTCTCCGCCACCCCTCGCAGCCACGGCTCCCCGCGCCGCGCCCGGCCGCATGATGGCCATCTCCACGGAGACCGAGGCGGAGGCTGAGGTTTCCAAGGCGCTCAAGGAGGGCGGCGTCACGGTGGAGTACCAGCGCAAGAAGGCGAAGGAGATGGTGAAGTTCTTCAAGCAGCAGCAGTACAACCAGGCGGTGGAGGATTCGCAGGTGTTTGGAATGACCCCGAAAAACGAAATCAACAACGGCCGGTGGACCATGTTCGGCCTTCTGGTGGGGATGATGACCGAGTACGCCACCGGCGTGGACTTCATCGACCAGATCAAGCTCACCATCTCGGTGATGGGCATCGCCGACGTGTACGATTAGATCGCGCGCCGCTCGAGCGAAAGCGCGCGTAGTACGTAGGGGTGTTTTCTGGTGAAGAAAATGGTTGCTGCGAGCAAACGACGCGCGTCGGAGAGCGCGAGGATATGTCTTTTACGCCCATCACCGTAACAACGCGCGACACGCGAACAGGCATCACTTCTGCATGTATCCGACCCCGGTCTCGAGGCACGACATCCCGTTCTTCTCGAGCACGGCGCCGGAGCCGGTCCACCACTCCTTGAACGCCTTGAACGGCGCGCTCTGCTGGTGGGGATCCTCCAGCTCTTTCCGGGAAGGGTACCGCTCGACGATCATGAACTCGTCCGCGGCTTGGTCCGAGGCGCACAGCTCGTCTGCGAGGGGTTCACGACAGGGGACGAAGGAAGCGCGCGTGACGGGACGTCAGTGGAAAGAGAAGCGCCGTGCGAGTCGAGCCGGGGAAGACGGGAAAACGTCTAACACGTGTCGATGGAGACGCACAGCTCAGCGTGAGCGGCTCGTTGTCCTTGACGTGCTTCGCGAGGACGCTGAAGCGCCGCTTGAACTCGTCCACCATGTCCGCCTTGATCTTGACGCGAATGTAAAGGCAGAAGATGTCCATGACGCCCCCCGGGTCCGACGCGCGAGTGCTCTGAGGGCGCGTAATCGATGCGACTTTACGTACGAGTGCCGGAGTGCGAAAAGTTCGTCTTGAGAGCGCGAAAACGGCACCACCGGCGGAAGGTTCGAAAAACACGCGGCAGTTCGAGCCGCGCGTGGCACGCGAACGCACGGTCCCCGGGGCGTCGGGATGAGCGCCACCTCGACGTCTTCGGACTCGCGCGAGGTGCGCGGGTCCGACGACGACGATACCCCCCGCGGCGCGACGCGCGAGAGGGCGACGCTTCGAGATGTTGACCGAGCGATTGAAGAGCTTCGAAAACGCAGAAGCCAGGCGCGCGCGGCGAGGCAGCGCGTGCAGAGTTCGCCCGCCTCCGGGTCGACGCGGGCTGCGCCTGAGGAAATCGACGAGGAGCTCGCCGCGATGGACGCGGAGGTGGCGGCGGCGATGACCCAGCTCGAGTCGGACCAGGGGAGAGGAGAGGAGGCTTCGCTCGAGGCGGACGTTCAAAAGGAGAACGCGGAGCGCGCGATGGGGCCCCAGACGACCGAAAACGCGAAAACCGAAAAAAACGCCAACTCGTTACAGTCGTCGCCGGCCCGGGTTCGACCCCCACGCGCTCGGCGCGCCGCCGCGCGCAGCGTCGGGCCCGCGCTCGGCAGCGGCGTTTTCGGCGCGCGCGAGGCGTCCGCGGCGGAGGCCCAGGCGGAGGCGGCGGCGGCGAAGGCCGAGGCTCGCGCGAGCCTCGGGAGAGCTTTCGGCGCCGACGCCGACGCGACGGCGGCGGTGACTTCGTGGACCCGGGACGTGGACGCCGCGCTCTCGAAGCTCGACGCGTGCGATGAGGTGGTGCGCGCGAAGCGCGCGTACTTCAAGGAAAGGCGCGAGCGGAATGAGAAGTAGCGCGCATGGAGACCTGTTTAAGGATCGTATAGGGACACGCAGTAGCTCGTACGTGCCGGTATCCGGCGCGCGTCGCGACGTCGTTTTTCGACGTCCATAAAGGCGAGGATGAAATCTCCGTAATAAGCGCCCGAAAGACGCCTCGGGGAGGTCGCCCGAGTTTTGACCCGCGGTGTCGCGCGCCGTGGCGCGCGCGGCGTCGCGCACTCCGACGCACACGTCACCATGCGCCCTCCCGCGCGTCGCGCTCGATGGGCGGGGGCGCGGATACGCGCGATCGTGTCGTCCGCGCTGCTGCTGGTTCTCCCCGCGCGCGCCCTCGCGAAAGACCGGACGCTGTGCTTTCGTCTCCCTCCGCCCTCCTCCCTGACGGCGGCTCCCCGCGATCCCGACGCGGACCCGGACCCCGCGCGCGCGTACCTCGGCATGAAGGCAGAGCGGTGCGTGCCTCGCGCGGAGCGCGACCTGCGCGCCGCGGCAGTCAGAGCTCGTCTCCCCGAGGACGACCCGGCGCTTCGTTGCGTGGACGCGCACGAGAGCTTTCTGTGCGCCGCGGACCTCGCCGCCCCGGACGACCCGTTCTCGTGCGAGACCCTGGACGGCGCCGAAGTCTACCGCCGAAACGAAACCACCATGCACACGTGCGTGTGGCCCGTGTGTGAGGCGCTGTGCGTCCAGCACCCCGCGCCCGGCTCGAGCCGAGCCGTCCGCCGGCGCGGGGCGCCGAGGAACGCGAACGCGGTGGCCGAAAACAAACCACCGTCCTCCGAGCGCAGACACCCAAACGTCTGCGCTCGGTGCGGACGCGCGTGCGCGGCGTCGCCGCCGAGCGGCGATACGCCCGGGGGGCGATACTGCGCGGCGCTCGACGCGCAGCGCCGAGACGCGAGCGCGCGGTACGGAAACGCCTGGGGCTGTCCCGGCTGCGACGGCGGAACGTCCTTCGGCGGATCCTCCTTCGAATTCCTCGCGGCGGCGACGACGCCGCACGCCGGAAAGCAGATTTCGCAGATTTCAGCCGCCGCCGCCGCGCTGGGGTCTGCGTCGGCCACGGCGGCGAGCGGTGCGGCGGCCGCGTCGGCGGCGACCGCGGCGACCGCGGCGAGCACGGCTTTGGTGAGCAACTTTCTTTTCGTGTCGGCGCGCGTCGCGTTGCTCAACATGCTGTTCTGGGCCGTGGTCGACCGGCTGTACGTGGTCGCGCGTCCCGGCGAACCGATCCCGGGGTACGTCTACGGCGTCCCCGGCGGCGAAGGTCCGAAGCTTCCCGGGAAAACGCCGGTCGTCTCGCCGCCGCCGCCGCCGCCGCCGCTCGTTCTCGGAAACGCAGGCACGTCAGTCACGTCGATCCCGGGAACGCCGCCCCCGTCCCCGGCGTCCCCGGCGTCCCCGGCGTCCCCGGCGTCCCCGGCGTCCCCGGCCGCCGCCTGCGGCGTCGGGGACGTCGCGCGGAGCTGCGTGGGCGAGTGCGGCATGTGCATCTTCGCGCCGGACGCGGAGTCGCCCAACTGCTGCTGCGACGTCGAGTGCGGCGAGATGGGGGACTGCTGCGGCGACTTCAAGACGTGCTGCGGCGCCGGGTCGCGTCTCGAGCCGGGTGTCCGCGTGGACGCGCGCGCCGGCGCCGAGCGGCGCGTCGCGCGGCGCGAGCGACGCGAAAACGAAAACGAAAACGAAAACGACGCGGTTTCGTTTCCCCTCGTCCCCTCGACGTTTGGTTTCGAGCGTTTCGAGACGCGGCCGCGGCGAGTCGCCTCGGGCGCGCGCGCGGCGGAGACCGTCCCGATCGTCGTGGGGGCCAGGCGAGACGTGCGCCGCGGCTCGCAAGGGTCGACGACGCACGAGAGGTAGACGGACGGGAGACGAGGCACGCTCCCGACGCGGTTCCGTTCGCGTTTCCCGACGGGAAGCGACGTCGGGAAACGTTTCCCGACGGCGACGCCGCGCGACGAAGGCGAAGAAACATACTAAATTTTTTAGCTAGTGAAAAAAGTAGCTATATCCGTCGTCTCATCGCCGGAACGCCGGGTGCGTCCACTCGCCGTCCCACCGCGGTTTCTCCCCCAGCAGCAGCCGCTTCACCTCGTCCACCGCGCCCGCGACGTCGTCCCGCGAGGCGGGGTACGCCACGAAAAAGTCCAGCGCCCACGCGCCGCGCGCGTCGACGAACTGGCCCTGCACGACCCCCGCGTCGCCCCGGGGCGCCTTCGGCGCCGCGCCGCGCCAGCGGCTGGCGGCGGTCGGGACCATCAGACGCACCTCCGGCGCGACCGTGCTCGCGTCGCACGCGTACGTCTTGCCCCGCCTCTCGAACTCGCCGAGCACGTGCAGCCTCGCGACTAAGTCGCTCACGGGGATCACAAAGCACCCGACGGCTCGGCTCGCCTGGCCCACGTGCACGAACAGCACGTCGAAATCCGTCGACTCGTAAGGCGCGCCGAACCCGCCGGCGCGCGCGTTGCGGTAGAAGCTCGACGTCGGCGCGCGCCCCGGCTTGCGCAGCGTCGCCGCCGCGATGTCCCAGGACGCCTCCGCCTGGACGACCGCCGAGAGGTGCATCACGCGGAAGGACGTCTGCAGGTCGTAGTCGAGGCGCAGCGCGGCGACGGAGCCGGCGGTCGCGCTCGGCAGGCCGTCCCACGCGGGGGCCATCGCCGGCGCCGCGCTTCCCGGCGGCTGCTTCAGCGGCTGCTCCGTCGACGAAATCGGGTGGCTCCACGTGCCGAGCGCGTCGAGCAGCGCGCCGCGGCGGCGCGCGGGTTCGAGCTCGGACGTCGACCCGAAGCCGCGCTTGTTTGTGCTTTTGATCCGCAGGAACCCGGGGAGGGGCACGTCAAGCGCCACGCTCTGGCCCCGGGACGCGACGCTCGCGTCGATGTGCCGCGCGAGCGTCGACGCCAACGCCTCGGCGGCGGTGCCACCGCGCGCGGCGGGGGCGACGCGGAACGCGCGCCACTTACACGTCGCGTCGCGACGCGAGACGACGACGTACGGTTTCAGGACGTCGCGCAACGCCAGCGCGTTTTCCTTCGGGACGCACCACGCGACGTACGCGTTTCTCTCGGCATCGGCGATACGCGCGCTCCGCGTGCTCGCGTCTTCGTTCCCGCCCGACGCGTACGCCTCATCCGCGGCGTGCCGCGCCGCGCCGTCGGCGCCCATCAGCAGCACCACGCACGGACCGGGGAGCCTCGCCGCGCGGTTGACGCGCGAGAACGTCCACTGCTCGCGCCCCCAGCGCTCGGGACGGGAGGGCCCGTACGCCGCGTCCGTCCCCGGGCCCTCCGCGCTGGGAACCTCGCGCACCTCCAGCAGCACGCGCAGCACGGATGCGCCGGTCGCGTCTACGACGTGAAAGCCGCCGACGGATTCCGGCGCGACGGATTCCGGCGCGTCCCTCTCCCGCGCCGCCTCGTCGTCGTCGCGGTCCAGCGGGAACGTCCGCAGCCCGAGCGCCGCGCGCCCGAACACCGCCTTCGGGTCGTGCTGCTTGGGCAACAGCGGCACGACCTCGTTTCGGAGCCACTGGACGGCTCGCGCCTCCGCGGAGTGCGTCTCGTTTCCGAGACGCGCGCGCGCGTTGGGGGGATGCGACGCGCGCTCTTTCGGCGGATCTCTCCGCGGCTCTTTCCGTTTCGGCGC
>Ga0181560_10002682_pt1 | contig 16533 bp, 13 predicted proteins | sample 011ome_20_FD_133751 | JGI IMG/M metagenome (GOLD analysis project Ga0181560, IMG submission 133751) | Coastal salt marsh microbial communities from the Groves Creek Marsh, Skidaway Island, Georgia - 011509CT metaG (megahit assembly) | ecosystem: Environmental > Aquatic > Marine > Intertidal...
CCCGCCTTGGCCGCCACCATCACGCCATCATCTCGCTCTTGAACTTTGGTTTTGAAGCCAAGTTGCCCCAGACCTTGCACCACGTCAGCCGTCACCTGCTGCAAATCTCCATCCAAGCGGCCTTTGGCCTTGTGTGGAAAAGCCTGCAGACTTTGGGCTCGAACGCCTTCCTTGAAGGTTTTGATATCACGCAAAATTTTTGGCGTATTGCGCGCGATGCACAAACTGGTGCTCACCACCAGAAAAGCCAAGATCAACAAGAACCACCACGCGCTGTACACCGAATACAGTCCGGCCACCTCGAACACATCTGCCCAAAACGGACCAAACTGGTTGACGTAATTGTTGAGTGGCTCTTGTTGCTTGAGGACCGTGCCGATCACCGAAGCGATGCAGATGATGCTCAGCAATGCGATGGCAAATCGCATGGAAGAGAGCAGCTCAACCCAACCCTGAAAGTAACTGCGCTGGCGAGATGGATTGCCGATTGAGGATGCGTTCATGTTTTTATTCAGTGTGACACCGGGGTGCGTGACCCAGAAAAAAGGCGGTCGCTTTGCAACGCCCGCCTGTTTGTGAGGCTAAAAATCGCGAAAGGTTCCCGATTTTGCCCTCAAATATTCACAACCGCCTGCGCGGCACGCAAGTGCCCTTACCGCAGCCCGGCGATGTAATCCGCCACCGCGGCGATTTCTTTGTCGTTCATCTTAGAGGCCACAGTCGTCATCACCGAGTTGTTGCCGCGAGCGCCCGAGCGGAACGCCTTCAACTGGGTGGCGGTGTAGTCAGCGTGCTGGCCTGCCAAACGGGGGTATTGAATCGGCAGACCTGCGCCATTGGGGCTGTGACAGCCAGCACACGCGGCGATCTTGCGATCTGAGATGCCACCGCGATAAATGGTCTCGCCGGCACGCACCAATTCTGGGTCAGATGCAAAACCCAGCTTAGGCTTTTGCTCTGCTAGCCAAAATGCGATGTTGATCATGTCTTGGTCATTCAACGCGGCGACCATGCCCGACATGATGGGGTTGGCGCGCTTGCCAGATTTGTATTCGCGCAACTGCTTGAGCAAGTACTCGGGGTGCTGACCGGCCAGCTTGGGGTTAGCGGGGGTCGTTGAGTTGCCATCTGCTGCATGACAGGCAACACAGATTTGCGCATATTTGGTGGCGCCAGCGCCCACATCAGGCTTCAAGGTTTCGGCTTGTGCGGTGGCGACCATCGCCAAGGTGCAAATCAGGGTGGCTAAATGCTTCATGGTGTTTCAGTTGTTTCAGTGAATAACCAAGACGACAAATCAGCGTCTTGTGCGGTCATAAGCAGAACATTTTACAATGCCCGGAACGACTGCCCCAAATGAAGCCCACTCAAGACACCAAACTTTCCCCTGATTCCGCAAGCCTACCTACACCGCTTGGTTGGCTGCACACCGCCAGATTTCTGACCACTGCACCCGAATTGCAACATTTGCCACCTGTGGACGTGCCCGAAATCGCGTTTGTTGGACGCTCCAACGCGGGCAAGTCGACTTGTATCAATACCCTCACTCAGCAGCGGCGCTTGGCCTTCGCGTCTAAAACCCCCGGACGAACCCAAAGCATCAATTTATTCGCGTTGGGCAAGCAAAACGCCACGGACGCCGTCTTTGCCGACTTGCCAGGGTATGGCTACGCCGCTGTGCCTCAGCAAGCCAAGCGGCGCTGGCAACAAGTGATGGCCAACTATTTGGTGAGTCGCAAAAGCCTCACTGGCGTGGTGATGCTCTGTGATGCTCGATTGGGACTGACTGAACTTGACGAGTTGCTGCTCGAGGTGATCCGCCCACGCGTCGAGGACGGCCTGAAGTTTTTGGTGCTCCTGACCAAGGCGGACAAACTCACCCGAGCCGAAGCCAACAAAGCGATGTCTATTGCCAAGCTGCAAACGGCAGGTGGCGACTTGGACCTCTTCTCCGCCTTGAAGAAACAAGGCGTAGAACGCGTGGCACAAACGCTGTGGGACTGGTCGCACGAAGCGTGATGCCTGAAAACCAAGGCGCACCAGTTGGTGACAGCCGTGGTGTTGCCCCCGGCAATCCTTGCCCTTACTTGTAGCGGTTGTAGCCCCACAGGTATTGAGCTGGGTTGCGCAAAATCAGCTTCTCCATCCATAGGTTGACTTGTCCAGCGGCGGCGACATGGTCGCCCTCAGGTAACGCGCTCTCTGGCCGAGTCACCCGGATCACATAACCGCGGCCCCAAGCGAGGCGCTCTACCGAGGCCAGGAAAACCTCGTCAGCCAGCTCTGCCAACCGAGCGGCCAGCGTCATGGTGTAGGCTGATTTGCCAAAAAATGGCGCAACCACCCCCATGTTGGGCGGCGGGACTTGATCGGGCAACAAGCCCACGACACCGCCTTTTTTGAGGACTTGCAAGAGCTTTTTCACGCCAGACATGTTGGTCGGCACAGGATCGACCCCTGGCCGCACCCGTCCCGCGTTGAGCAAGGGGCTCAAGTAGGTCTTGCGTGGTGGCTGGAACAGCACCGAAATGGGCTGGCGCTCACCCCACGCTTGGGCGTAAGCGATCACTGTGAGCTCGAACGCGCTCAGGTGCGGGGTCAAGAACAGCACACTGCGACCGCTTTGTAGGGCCTCTTCAATCAGCTCGCCCCCCTCCCACGTGGTGGGCACGGGGCGGCCAAACCACAGCCTGGGTATCTCCGCGATCATCTGGCCTGCGGCGCCCACAGCGGCGCGCGCGTCTCGCTCCGGGATGGCCGCTTGTTGCGTGTTTTCTCGCCAATGGCGGCGGTAACTGCGAGACATCGACCAAGTCATCCACCCCATCACCCAGCCCAACACATGCAGCACAACCAGAGGGAGCTGGCCCAGCGCACGAAAAGACCGCAACCAAAAAGCAGCGGCCAACGACAGCGGTGGTTGGGTAGGCAATGACATTTGACTTCGTAGGGTTGAAATAGGGAGACGCTGTTGCAAGCAGCGCAACAAGTGCGCGCACCCTTATAATCTAACCCATCGCCGAGTTAAAGAACTACTTGCGGGGCGATTCACAAATTTCCGCTAAAGCGTTCGCCAATCTTTCCCTCCCAGGATCCGGCAAGCGTCGAATATTCGGGAGGTTTTGCAAGGAAAATCATGGCGAACGACTACCTGTTCACCTCAGAATCTGTCTCTGAGGGACACCCAGACAAAGTAGCGGATCAAATTTCTGATTCGATTCTGGATGCTATTTTTGAACAAGACCCACTCAGTCGAGTGGCTGCCGAGACCCTCACCAATACCGGCTTGGTGGTGCTAGCAGGAGAGGTCACCACCAACGCCAACGTTGACTACATCCAAGTCGCACGAGACACGATTCAGCGCATCGGCTACGACAACACCGACTACGGCATTGACTACAAAGGCTGCGCGGTCATGGTTTGCTACGACAAGCAAAGCAACGACATCGCGCAAGGCGTTGACCACGCCTCAGATGACCACTTGAACACTGGCGCAGGCGATCAAGGCCTCATGTTCGGTTACGCCTGCGATGAGACCCAAGAGTTGATGCCCGCGCCCATTTTTTATGCGCACCGATTGGTCGAGCGCCAAGCCCAATTGCGCAAAGACGGGCGCTTGCCATTTTTAGGCCCCGACGCCAAGAGCCAGGTCACGATGCGCTACGTTGACGGCAAGCCACACAGCATCGATACGGTGGTGCTTTCAACCCAGCACACGCCCGATCAGAGTGAGACCGCCCACACCATGAAGGCCAGCTTCATCGAGGCTGTCGTTGAGCAAATCATCAAACCCGTGCTGCCTGCCGAGTGGCTGCATGAAACCAAGTTTTTGATCAACCCAACCGGTCGCTTTGTGGTCGGTGGCCCCCAAGGCGATTGTGGCCTGACTGGTCGCAAGATCATCGTTGACACCTACGGTGGCGCTTGCCCCCACGGTGGCGGCGCGTTCTCTGGCAAAGATCCCACCAAGGTTGACCGCTCGGCTGCTTACGCCGCACGTTATGTGGCTAAAAACTTGGTCGCGGCTGGTCTGGCCACGCGTTGCCAAATTCAGGTGGCCTACGCCATTGGTGTTGCTCAACCCATGAACATCACTGTCAACACCTACGGCACCGGCGTGATCGACGACGAGCGCCTGTCGGCGCTGGTGCGCGAACATTTTGATTTGCGCCCCAAAGGCATCATCCAAATGCTCGACTTGTTGCGCCCCATCTATCGAAAAACCGCGGCTTATGGTCACTTTGGTCGCGATGAGCCCGAGTTCAGCTGGGAGCGCACCGACAAGGCTGAAGCACTGCGGGCTGCAGCGGGGATCTGAGCAGTTGATGAGAAGCATCGCTTCATTGATGACCTAGCGAAAGTCCCGCGAGCCATGACTTAAACGAGGTAGCCAATCCGTTGCATCGCGCAAATGTTTGGCTACCAAGTGGGTCACCTGGCCACCGGTCTCGGTGTCGCGCTGCCACACCCCATACACCACCAACAATTTCGCTTGCGCCCATTCGCGCTTGAACCGCTCTTTGGTGTCCCGCCACACCACCACATTCACACTGCCCGTCTCATCCTCTAGGGTCATGAACATCACGCCCTTCGCCGTGGAGGGTTGTTGCCTCACGGTCACCAAACCGCAGGCCCTCGCCAGACGACCATCTGGCAAAGACTGCAACTCACGAGCTGACAACAAGCGCTGCGCAGCCAAGCGAGGTCTCAGCAGGCCCACGGGGTGACCCTTCAAGCTCAAGCCCGTTGCCGCGTGATCTAAGAAAATATCCTCTGCTGCGGTCGGTGGCTCCCATGACCAGTCAGCGGCATCGACCACTTGGTCTTCAAGCAAGGGTTGATCGGGTGTCCATGCGATGGCTTCCCAGACTTGCTGACGCCGATGACCGGCCAAACTGCCCATGGCATCGGCTTGTGACAACAATGTCAATTGAGCCACGCTCAAACGCGCTCGGGCCGCCAAATCTTCAATATCGACAAAGGGCGCCTGCGCACGCGCAGCGACCACCCGCTCGGCCACCGACTGCTGTAGCCCCGCGACACACCGCAAACCCAAGCGCACCTCATCAAGTGCATCGCCGCTTAAGCATGAGTCCCATTCGCTGTGCATGACATCTACCGGCTGCACGCGCACGCCATGACGCACCGCGTCTTGGACCAACTGCGAAGGGGTATAAAACCCCAAGGGTTGGCTGTTCAGCATCGCCACCAAAAAGCAGGCTGGTTCGTGGCATTTGAGCCAAGCGCTGGCGTACACCAACAAAGCAAAACTGGCGGCGTGACTTTCGGGGAAGCCGTATTCGCCAAAGCCCTGAATTTGCGCAATGATTTGCTGCGCAAAGGCCACCGTATAGCCACGCGACACCATGCCAGCCATGATGCGTTCTTGAAAACGATGGACGTCGCCCTTTTTTTGCCAGGCCGCCATCGAGCGTCGCAGCGTATCGGCCTCTTCGGCATCAAAACCCGCGGCCAGCATGGCCACTTGCATCACCTGCTCTTGAAACAAGGGCACGCCCAGGGTGCGCCCCAAAGCCGCCTCTAAGGCAGCACTGGGGTAGGTGATGGGCTCAAGCCCTCGGCGACGGCGCAGATAAGGGTGGACCATGCCGCCTTGAATAGGGCCCGGGCGCACAATGGCCACTTGAATCACCAAGTCATAAAAACACTGCGGTCGCAAGCGCGGCAGCATGCTCATCTGCGCGCGGCTCTCCACTTGAAACACCCCAACCGTATCGGCGCGACACAGCATCTCAAAAGTGGCTGGGTCTTCGGGTGGAATGTCTTGCATCACAAACTCATGACCTCGGCGTTGTGTGACCCACTCCAACGCTTTTCTCAGCGCGCTCAACATGCCCAACGCCAAGACATCCACTTTGAGCAAACCCACCGCGTCTAGATCGTCCTTGTCCCATTGGATCAGGCTTCGATCAGGCATGCGCGCATTCTCTATGGGCACCATGCGACTGAGTTTGTCGCGTGTCAGCACAAAGCCGCCCACATGCTGACCCAAATGGCGCGGAAAACCCATCAGCGCACGCGCCAATTGCAGCCACAGCCCCCACAAGGCTGGACGCTTCTCAGTCGCACGGCCTAAGCGAATCAACGCTTCTTCTAGCGCCTGTTCACTCACCTCTCGCGAGTACATACCCGGGTGTGCTTTGGCCACTTCAGCCACCAAATCGGGCTCTACGCCTAAGGCCTTGCCCACATCGCGCACAGCACTTCTCGGGCGGTAGCTGATGACGGTGGCGGCAATGGCAGCCCGCTCACGACCATACTTTTGATAGATGTATTGAATGACCTCTTCGCGCCTTTCATGCTCAAAGTCAACATCTATATCAGGGGGCTCTCGCCTCGCACGACTGATGAAGCGCTCGAACAATAAAGTGCTTCGGGCTGGGTCCACCTCGGTGATGCTGAGGCAGTAGCAAACCGCTGAGTTGGCAGCGGATCCTCTGCCTTGGCACAAGATCTGTCGCCCCCTTGCAAAGTTAACCAAATCAGAGACGGTCAAAAAGTACATCTCGTACTTCAGTTCGGTGATCAAAGCCAGCTCGTGTTCGACTTGGCTTTGCACGCGACCGGGGATCCCCTGGGGGTAGCGTTGCTCAGCCCCTTGCCAGACGCGGTGTGCCAACGCTTCGGCGGGGCTGGAGAACTCGCCTTGCCACACTTCATCCGGGTACTGGTAACGCAGCTGATCTAAGCTGAATTCGCACCGCCGCACCAACTCAACGGTGCGCTCTAAGAGTGCACGCGGGTAAATCTGGTGCAAACGGTTAAGGCTGCGCATTGCACACTCAGCGTTCATTGCCAGTTGGTCGCCACATGCATGCACAGGTTGATTCAGACGCATGGCCGTCATGACATCTAGCAGGGGCTTGCGCGACTTCACATGCATGCGCACAGCACCGGCGGCCAACGTGTCAATACCGACCGCATCTGCCCACTCTTGCATCAGCGTTCGCCACCAAGCGTCGTCCAATGCACCTTGCAAAACCACACCCAACACACTGCACTTTGGATGGACCGCTACCCACGCGCGCAAGAATTCAAGGCCGGCTGATTCAAAGGTCGGCTGAACTCGCCATTCTTGACGAGGTGGGCAGAGCACCCACTCGATATGGCTCAAGGCCTCCCAATCTGATGGGTTGGCGCTGACAACATAGCTTCCCTTGGCTGCCGCCATTCGCGCTCGGGTAATGTGCTCACACAAGTTCCCCCACCCGACGGCGTTGCGGGGCAGCGCCACCACCGCCCAAGCATTGGGCAAGATAAATAAGCTGCCGGGCACATAGCGCAAGCCCAAGGCCTTGGCTTGCTGATGCGCCCGAACGACCCCTGCGACTGAACATTCATCGGTTAACGCCACGGCCTCGTAACGCAGCTCATGCGCGCGCTTGATCAACTCTTCTGGGTGCGAAGCCGCGTTTAGAAATGAAAAGTTGCTCTGCGCCCATAGCTCGGCGTAAGGCGGCAGAGGGGACGCGTCACGCATAGATGCCATGCAAGTACCACTGTTCTGCTTCGCGGTAGACCCACAACCACCCAGCCCGCTCTGACCACGCCACGAAATAGTCGCGGCGTACCGCCTGCGCGGGCTCCACTTGCACCTCCGATTGCCAGGGCCAGGCGCCGACCCGCTGCGGACCTAAGACCATGCGCAGCGGGCCTTGATACCAAGGCCGCTCGTCCTTCATCCACAGCGGCATGGGCGGGCTAAGCAACCAAGCTGGGGCCATGCGCGCATGGGGTAAAAGAGGCGCTTGCGCAAGCGGTGCTGCCGCTGGGTCTGACCACTTTTGCATGCGCTCAGGAATAGGGTCAGCCACGGTTTGCACACAAGACACCCCCACACCGCCCCAGCGTGCGCTCATTTCTTGTAGACACACAGACAAACTGCGACCTGGTGGACCATCCCACAAGCCTTTGTGCCCCGACTCTAGAGCGACCGAGGCCTTGACTTTCAAACCGACTTCGACCACCGGCTCAACCCACGGCCAGTGCGCCCGATGCAAGGTCGTTAGCCGCCACCAGATATCGAAGTCGCTTGTGGGATCAGTGCTGCAGATCTCGAAGCACTGCTCCAACTGACGCCCTTGTGCGCGTTGGATCTGAGGCGCATCAAAGACCAAGCGCCACTCGATCACTTGACCTTTTAGCTGGCGCGCCATCATCCACGCAACCATTTCTTGCAACATCGCCGGCATCACGGCATCAACCTCTGCCCAACGGGTCGCAGGCTGTTGCCATTGCCTTTGTATTGCAAACTCGGCTGGCGCCTGCCAAGGTGAGAGCTCAACCGGCTGATCTCCATAGGCCTGATCCAGTATGCGCAGCACGCCTGCGCCCCAACGCCGAGCCACTGAACCCCGCGGTAACCGGCGCAAATCGCCCCAGGTCCGCAAACCCAATGCCTGCCAAACAGACTGGTACCTTTGGGTTTGTGGCAAAGCCGCGAGCGGCAGCTCATCGGTGGTGTGCACCTTCACCGACAAACCCAAGTGCGCGCGCGCCCACGCCTGCCAGGCGGTCGCCCCCCACCCGACGCGCCAAGGCTCTGGCCACGCCGCCCCCCACTGCTCAGCCCAGACGTCACGCATATGGCGCCACAAAGCCTGTGAGCCTCCCCAGTACATGGTGACCGCGCGTGCATCAATCGCCACCACGTTGTCTATCAGGTACACATCTGGCGAAAAGCACAAGCTCCAGTTGGCCACCGAGGCCGCTGTAGGTGGCGGCGCTTCAGGCTGCTTGTCTGAAGGCGTCAGCGCCATCCAGCGCACGGCATTCATCCGCGTACTCCAATGCTTCATCGCGGCGCTCTGCCACCTGCTTTTGCTGAGCCCACATGGCGTGGCTCAGGTCCCCGTGCCACCAAGGCAATTGCAAGATCTCCGGTCGCGGCTGGCCGCGGCGCTTAAGTACCTGCACTTGAAGCGCGGGCGATGCACTTTGGGACGCACTCAAATCCACTGCCAAACGCAATGGCGCAGGCGACGCCTGCACCTGACACGACTGAGGCCGAAACAACCACATCAAAGCCTCGCTTTGCGCCGCAAAGTATTGGATCCGGCGCAACGCCAAGGCGTTCGCCTGCGGCAGCCAAGCCAGTACGGCCACCACGTCCGCGCACTGCAACGCCTGCTCTACCGCCCACGCGCAAGCTTGAGGTCGCTCTGGATGCAGCCAAACCAAGCGCGAGACATCCATTCCCCACGCCGACCACGCCGGCGCAAATGGCGGGTGCACAGGGTTGACCACCACCACCGTGGCAGCCCATGGCGACTCTGCCCCACGCAAAGCCTGCTGTTGTCGCTGCACCAAAGCAGGCGCCACCAATTGCACGTCTGCGCCAACTGCTGGCGCATGCAATATTTCATTGATTTGCCCTGCTGCCCAGCCTTTTTCTGGCAAGGCTTCGTCTAAGTCGGCATACCCAGTTGGCCACACGCCTTGGGTGCTGTGATGGAACTCGCTATCGGGGGTTGGAGCCGCAGTCCAAACGCTCCCTGGTGGGCATTGTTCGATGATGTGGTGAATGTTTTTCATGGTTAAATACTGTGTTTTTGTACAGTATATGTGTGGCATTCAGCCGCTGCAAGTGCCTTTATTTCCCCCAAATAGCAAAGGAAATGGGGGTTGGCTCTTGAAAAGCCACCTTGACACCCCTATCATTAGCACTCTAGTCATCCGAGTGCTAACAACATTCGAATGCTTGATTCCCATGCGGCGCATGACCTTGATAGGGTGCGTCGCTTTTATTGACCTGTGAAATCTACTTCCAAGGAGAAGCCATGAAATTACGCCCTCTGCACGACCGAGTGATCGTCAAGCGCTTAGAAAATGAAACCACGACCGCTTCAGGCATCGTGCTACCCGACAGCGCCGCTGAAAAGCCTGACCAAGGCGAGATCTTGGCCGTCGGCGCCGGCAAAAAGAACGACAAGGGCGAGTTGAGCCCCATGTCCGTTCAAGTCGGTGATCGCGTGCTGTTTGGTAAGTACAGCGGTCAAACCGTCAAAGTTGACGGCGAAGAGCTGCTGGTGATGAAAGAAGACGACCTGTTCGCAGTCGTCGAGAAGTAATTTCTACCCCATTGATCGATGGAGCGCGCTCACACGAGCGCCTCTGAATCGCTAACGCAAAAAGGAATCCAATATGTCAGCAAAAGACGTAATTTTTGGCGGCGAAGCCCGCGCACGCATGGTTGAAGGCGTGAATATTCTGGCCAACGCTGTGAAAACCACCCTGGGCCCCAAAGGTCGCAACGTGGTGCTCGAGCGCTCATTCGGCGCCCCCACAGTGACCAAAGACGGTGTGTCTGTGGCCAAAGAAATTGAACTCAAAGACCGCCTGCAAAACATGGGCGCTCAAATGGTCAAAGAAGTGGCCTCTAAGACCTCAGACAACGCGGGCGACGGCACCACCACCGCCACCGTGTTGGCACAGTCCATCGTGCGTGAAGGCATGAAGTACGTGGCCGCAGGTATGAACCCCATGGACTTGAAGCGCGGTATCGACAAAGCGGTTGAAGCGTTGATCGCGCAACTCAAAGTTGCCTCTAAGCCCACAACCACCAGCAAAGAAATCGCCCAAGTTGGCTCCATCTCTGCCAACAGCGACGCCAGCATTGGTGACATCATCGCCAGCGCCATGGACAAAGTCGGCAAAGAAGGCGTGATCACGGTTGAAGACGGCAAGTCTTTGCAAAACGAACTCGACGTGGTCGAGGGTATGCAATTTGACCGTGGCTATTTGTCGCCTTACTTCATCAACAACCCAGAAAAGCAAGCTGCCGAGCTGGACGATCCTTACATCTTGTTGCACGACAAAAAGATCAGCAACATCCGCGACCTGTTGCCCACGCTAGAAGCTGTGGCTAAAGCTGGTCGCCCCTTGCTGATCATTGCTGAAGACATCGAAGGCGAAGCCCTTGCCACCTTGGTGGTCAACACCATGCGCGGCATCTTGAAAGTCTGCGCCGTCAAGGCACCTGGCTTTGGCGACCGCCGCAAGGCCATGTTGGAAGACATCGCTATCTTGACTGGCGGCAAAGTGATTGCTGAAGAAGTTGGCATGTCTTTGGACAAAGTCACTTTGGCTGACTTGGGTCAGGCCAAGCGCGTCGAAATCGGCAAGGAAAACACCACCCTCATCGATGGCGCTGGTTCAGCCGACGACATCGAAGCTCGCGTCAAGCAAGTTCGCATTCAAATCGAAGAAGCCACCAGCGACTACGACCGCGAAAAGCTGCAAGAGCGCGTGGCCAAATTGGCTGGCGGTGTAGCCGTGATCAAAGTTGGCGCGGCAACAGAAGTCGAAATGAAAGAGAAGAAAGCCCGCGTGGAAGACGCGTTGCACGCAACCCGTGCCGCGGTTGAAGAAGGCATCGTTGCCGGCGGTGGCGTGGCTTTGTTGCGTGCCCGTCAGATGGCTGGCGAGATCCAAGGCGCCAACGCCGATCAAGACGCTGGCATTCGCTTGGTGTTGAAAGCTGTCGAAGCACCCCTGCGCGAAATCGTTTACAACGCCGGTGGCGAGCCCTCAGTGGTCGTCAACGCTGTGTTGGATGGCAAGGGCAACTTTGGCTTCAACGCCGCCAACGACACCTACGGTGACATGATCGAAATGGGTATTTTGGATCCCACGAAAGTGACCCGCACTGCATTGCAAAACGCAGCATCTGTGGCATCACTGATGTTGACCACAGAGTGCATGGTCGCCGACGCACCTAAGGAAGATGCACCTGCCATGGGCGGTGGCATGGACGGTATGGGCGGCATGGGTGGCATGGGTGGCATGGGCGGCATGATGTAAATCACGCGCCTTGCGACCAGCGCCTCTTGCGAGGGGCGCCACCTCCGCAACTGCACCAACCCCTGCGCACGCAAGTGCCAGGGGTTTTTTCATGCCTGAAGCGTTGAAGCACGCCTTGTTCGCCCAAGTACTAATGAGATAAACAATTCATTTTCAAGAATCTAATTCGAATGGATGTTGCGCCATATGCAATTGGATACTTTTCCTGAATTGGGCATTTGAGTGATGCTGGCTACGATTGATTCATCTTTTTGGCGACATCAATCGGGAACCATTCAAATGTCTCAAATCATAAAACTCATCGCAGCATTTTCTTTGTGTGCCAGCGCCCACGTGACTGCCCACGCAGACGACATCACCACCGACCCAGCCTACGTCTACGGAGAGTTGAACAGCCAGAGAGGGGCAATTTTGAAAGACTTGCCTGGTGTGAGCCGTGTGTTTCGAAGGACCTGCATCGATGGTGACTGCGAAAAAGTACTCATCGGATACATAACTAAACGCACTGAAAAATTAAATTAATTAACCGACATTCAATTCGAAACAGAAGGCAATAATTCGCCAAATGAAACCAATTCGGCTAAAGAATTGGCCAACCAAGGCGTGGTGGCAGATATGGCATCCACCACACTCGCTTTATCTCAAGGTGCTCAAGAGCTCAACCCCTTGCTGGGTTCTGCGCCTGGCTTAGGTACGTTGGCTCTTGTGGGACTGGGTCGCTATCAGTTGAACCAATCTCTCGCACAAAGCGCTGACAGCACAGACCTAGAGAAAGTCAAAAGCCTATGTCTGATCTCGGGCATCTCCAACGGTGCCGCCGCCAACAACGTGTTGTTGCTGCTATCGGGCGCGGGCGCTGTGCCCATCGTCGTTGGCATCGTGACCGCCAAAGTGCAACGCGACAAGTGCTTGGCGCGCGCAGAGGAGGCCCGAGAGCTCAGAATAGCGCTTGAAAACAAAGCTCTGCAAACCTATGTGGCTTGGGCCAAATCACAAGAGGCTGAGCGCCTCGCCACCATCGACACCCCGCCGATGCAGCAGATCACAGATACCGAAGCAACTGCACCCAATTCGACCATGCCAATCGGTGCGGCAGCTAACAGCGTGGCCGCACTGTGAGCTGGCACCGAAAGCAGTGAACTTTGGCTGATTCAGGGCAGCTTGGCTTGAATCATCGACTCCAGAACCCGCGTATCTTTGACAAAAGCGCGGATGCCCTCGGAAAGCTTGTCGCTCGCCATGGCATCTTCGTTCAGTGCCAAACGAAACGCCGGCTCGTCGTACGCAACTGCAGCTTCTGGCGCCACTGAGTTGGCGTCCAAGGCACGCTCTATAGGGTCATCGAGCTCAGCAAGGGCGGCCAGCAAATCGGGGCTGATTGTCAACAGGTCGCACCCAGCCAAAGCCACAATTTGCCCCACATTTCGGAAACTCGCCCCCATCACCTCGGTGGCAATGCCGTGGCTTTTGTAGTAGTTGAAAATGCGTCGAACGGACTGTACGCCGGGGTCATTGGCGTGCGACATGGCCTGTTCATCCCAGCTAGCGCCCGCTTGCTTCTTAGCCCAGTCATAGATGCGCCCAACAAAAGGCGAAATCAGTTGAACCTTGGCTTGGGCACACGCCACGGCCTGGACAAATGAAAACAACAAGGTGAGGTTGGTGTGAATGCCATCTTGCTCAAGTTTTGCGGCCGCTTGGATGCCTTCCCAAGTAGCGGCCATCTTGATCAAGACGCGCGCGCGGTCAATGCCATTCGCTTCATACAGAGCAATCAGTTCTCGTGCTTTGGCAACCGTTGCGGCCTCATCGAAACTCAAGCGCGCATCTACCTCAGTGGAAACACGCCCAGGCACGAGATTGAGGATTTCACAGCCCACCCGAACCAACAGTTGATCCATGACGGCGGCTGTGCCAGCACTTCCGTGGGCGGCGACCGCCTCTTCTAACAAGTGCGCATAAGCCGGTTTTTGCACAGCCTTGAGAATGAGCGATGGGTTGGTCGTCGCATCTTGTGGTGTGTAGGCGGCGATCTGATGAAAGTCACCTGTATCGGCCACCACTGTGGTCCATTGCTTGAGGGCTTGAAGCTGATTCATGATTGAGTTACCAAAACTAGACTGAGAGCTGAAACAAAGTTACATTTTATGTTGTCAACAGCCATCGGAAAAACACATGCTAGATCGCATCAAAGCCTCTATTGATTCATTGGCCCCTGCTGAGCAGAGGGTAGCCAAATTGGTGCTTTCGGATCCGCGCAGCTTTGCCAGTTTACCCGTGACTGAGTTGGCCGAGCGCGCCCACGTCAGCAAGCCTACGGTGGTGAGGTTTTGCCGCAGCATGGGGTACGACGGTCTGAGCGATTTCAAGCTCAAGTTGGTTGGCACAGTCAGTGAGGGGGTTCCCTTCATTCACCGCAGTGTGGACTTAGATGACAAGATCAGCGACGTGCTGGTCAAGGTCATTGACAACAATGTGGCCGCCTTCCTCAAGTACCGCAATGACGCGTCGATCAGCGCCATGGAAAAAGCCTCTCAAGCTTTGATCGCCACTTGTAAATCACAAGGGCGAATTGAGTTTTTCGGTGCAGGCAATTCAGGGATCGTGGCGCAAGATGCGCAGCACAAGTTTTTCCGCTTAGGGGTTTCAACCGTGGCCTACAGCGACGGCCACATGCAAGTCATGGCCGCCAGCATGATGGGGCCGGGTGATTGCCTCGTGGTGGTATCCAACTCAGGCCGCACGCGAGATCTGATGGATGCCACCGACATCGCTCGCAAACACGGTGCAACCACCATTGCCATTACCTGCAGTGGCTCGCCACTGGCTTCGGCAGCACACATCCATTTGGCCGCCGATCACCCCGAAGGCTACGACCGCTTCAGTCCCATGACCTCGCGGTTGCTGCACCTCACCATCATCGACGTTTTGGCCACACTGGTTGCGCTCAAGTTAGACGGTGCGCAGTTGCTGCCCAAACTCAAAGACATGAAACAGTACTTGCGAAGCAAGCGTTACGCCTGAAGCCCTGCTTCACCACAAGGCCATAAAAAAACCCACAGGTTACCCTGTGGGTTTCACTCTCAATCGGCACCCAAGGCCAGCGGCATCAACTGTTCGGCCAGACCTTGGCTGTGCGCCTGAATCAGAAGCTGGTGCCAACACCCAAAATCAAACGGCCTGTGCGCGCGGCATCGGCAGCGCTGTTGGTGCCACCTGCCAACGTCGCAGAGAACGTCAATGTGTCATCCATCGCATAGGTCATACCGAGCGCATAGTCATTGAAGCTACCTGCTGCGGCATTGCGAACGCCATAGGTCGCACTCAAACCCACGGCCTCGGACACAGCCAAGTCATAGGTAAAGGACAAGCGGCGCTTGGGGTTGTCACCGTCCTTCGTGGAGCCATTCAACCCGTTGGTGATTTTTGCCGTCAAGCCGGCCATGCTCATGCTGACGTAAAGCTCACCGCCGTTCCAATCGCTCTGACCAGGGTACACATAGTGAGCATAGCCCACGTCATAAGACAGACCACCGCTGAGCTCACCCGCGTAACCGCCGTACAAGTCCACTTCGATGGATGCATCGCCAAACTCGCCGGTTGAGTTCCAGTTGCCAACATACAACCCACCGCCCAAGTCAGCATCCACACCACCCTGAATCGCTGGGCGAGTGGCCTTGTCGAAACCAGCGTCGTTGGCGGTGCTGTAGTCTTGATCCACGCCCGATGCCTTGTACAAGGTCACCGCACTGATGTTGTAAGACAAGTCAGCGGCTGACGTGGCAGTCGCAGCCAGGACCAAGCCAGAAGCTAAAAACACATTTTTGATTTTCATTTTGCACTCCAAGTAAAAAGAAAGACCCTCATTGATCATTTAGTTATCAGCAATATACGTGCCACCCAAAACACCGCGAAAACAACAAACAATTCAGTTTTTGAGGCACTGCTTGCACCAAATTAATGCGCTAGCGAAAGTTTAGCACCCCACAATGAGGCAGATGCCCGAGAGCAGGCGCCAGTGCTACAGGTCACGCGCCCAAGCACAAATCAAAACTGTCATTCAAGCCTGCTTCATTCAACCGCAGAGCCTTTTAGGACGGGCACTTGAAGCCGTTATGATTTGCAAATATACAAGTTCAACAGACCCGAGATTTTCATGGCCCACACCACCCAAAAATTGATTCAGCAGCCGATCGCCATCGCAATCACGTTAACCATGACATGTGCCATGTCAGCCGCGCAGGCGCAGTCAGACAAGGCCATGAAAAACCTTGCGGTCGCCGGTAGCCTGGCTTCCTACGCCTATGCCTACAGCTTAGGTAGCGATTGGGCATGTCAAGACCAATACCGGGTGGGTGCTCGGATGGGTCGCGACGAAGAACTGCGCAGCACCGGCTTACAGTTTTCAATGCTGACCTGTGACCACCCAAGTGCCGCTTTGATACCCGGCCTTGAATTTCGATTCGCGCCGGTTTTTGCAGCGACACAATGGCGCGCCAACGCTGGTCCGTACGCGCGTACCAACGAAGAATTCACCTTGACACCCCAGATTCGCTACATCTATCCGCACAACAGCATGGCCATGGATGTGGGTTTTGGCATTGGGCTCAGCTTGATAAGTGAACCCGACATTGGGACGCGTCAGAAGTCGACGCACTACCAGTTTTCAGATGAGTTCAGTGTGGGACTATCGGATCGCAGTGGCCGATA
>Ga0181560_10002683_pt1 | contig 16524 bp, 14 predicted proteins | sample 011ome_20_FD_133751 | JGI IMG/M metagenome (GOLD analysis project Ga0181560, IMG submission 133751) | Coastal salt marsh microbial communities from the Groves Creek Marsh, Skidaway Island, Georgia - 011509CT metaG (megahit assembly) | ecosystem: Environmental > Aquatic > Marine > Intertidal...
CGCCAGCCGGTCGGGATGGGCGGCCGCGGCCTCGATGGCCTGGGAATTGTCGTCCCCCATCCACATGGGAGGCACGATCACCGCGCGGTCCACCCCGGCTTCGTCCATTTCGGACAGCAGTTCGAGGGCGGTGTATTGCGGGATCTTCCGGTGCCAGGGATTCGCATTCTCCGGGCGGTGGCTCCAGAGATGGACCTGTGAATCTGCAATCATCATGTCGTTTTGCTCCGGTTACTTGTCGCCTGGCTGGACGTGGGTGCCCCGATCCGGTCGCTTGAGCGAGACGATGTTCTCGCTTTCGATCTTGGCATAGTCGAGATAGCCAAGCCGCGCGATCAGTTCCATCTTGTGCACATCCACCATACCGTCCGAAATGATGTCGTCATCGATATGGATGCCGACCACCTGTCCGATGATCATGTGTGACTGACTTGAGACGCCGGGCGGCATGTCGATGGTCTTGTAGTGCTTGCATTCGAGCGCCACGGGAGATGCTTTGACCCGCGGCGGTTTGACGTTGTGGCAGGGCGCGGCCTCGAGGCCTGCGGCTGCCATTTCATCCACACTCGCCGGAGAGTGCGCTGCGCTGGCCATCATCTCATGGCGCAGGCCCCACGTGCACATATTGAACACGAACTCGCCGGTTTCCTGGACGTTCGTGTAGCTGTCCTTCTTTTCGTCTGTGCCCGGTTTGACCGCGTTGGGGCAGTACATGACGCAGGGCGGATCACCGCTCAGGGCATTGAAGAAACTGAAGGGTGCCAGATTGACCACGCCGTCTGCGCTCATCGTCGAAATCCAGCCGATCGGGCGGGGGACGACCAGAGCGTTATAGACCGTGTACTTCAACGGATCGGGTTTCATCCCGACTTCGAGCGGATTGAAAAACATACCTGGCGTCCTTTTGTGGGGTTCTGATCAGTCTTTTTCCATAGGGAGACTCTCGTCCTTGCCCCATTCCTGCATCGATGCGTCATAGAGCGCCACATCTTCGTAGCCGAGCGCCTTCTGGGCGAAGAAGCCCAGCGTGGCGGATATGCCGCCGCCGCAATAGTTCACGATCTTTCGGTCCGGGGTCGCGCCGGCGCCTTCGAACATTCCGCGCAACTTGTCGGCAGGGGCAAAGACCCCGGTCTCCATGTTGCAGACCTGGGCATAGGGCACGTTCACGCTGTTGGCAATCCGGCCCGGACGTCCGAAGGTCATGCCGCCCGATCCGCTGAATTGTTCGGCGGAGAGCGCGTTGACCACGGCCACCTCCGGCTTATCGAGAACCGCGAGCACGTCATCCTTGCCGTAGATCACCTCGCGCCGCGGGCGGGCGGTGAAGGTTGCGGGTTCCAGCGTGCAGGGATCGGTCGAGACCGGATGACCGCCATCGACCCAGGCCTGGTAGCCGCCGTCCAGCACCATCGCGCCGTCGAAGCCCATGGCGTAGAAGGACCACCAGGCGCGCGTGGCCCAGAAAGGCTGGGTGCGGCTATAGAGCACCAGCCGGTTGTCGTTACCAATCCCCAGCGCGCTGGCCCGGCGTGCGAAGTCGTCCGGGTCGGGCAGGGTGAAGCGGAACTCGTGGGGCGTGATAGAAAGGTCGTCCTGACAATTCAGATAGCAGGCGCCCGGGATATGGCCCTTCGACCAGCCCACGCGGTCACCCTCGACCCGGTATTCGAGTTCCGGATCGGGCACGAGTACCGTTGTCGTGTCAAAGACCACAAGGTCCGGATCGTCGAGATGCGCGGCCAGCCATGCGGCATCGACAAGAAGTTCGGGATCGAGTGTTTCCTCAGCCATGTGTACGTGCTCCCGTGCGTGTCAATTCTGAGACAGCAAATGTGCCAGTGTTGTGACGCCGATTGAAGGCGTCGCGTACGCGTTCATGTTGTACTACAGTTGCGTCAACAAGTGTGCGCGCGGTGTGGTCGGGCGACAAATGATTATTGCTGGGGGGAGTTATGTCAGGACGTCTATCGGACAAGGTTTTTGCCATCACGGGCTCGGAATCCGGGCTCGGACGCGCCATGGCGCTGCGGGCGGCCAGCGAAGGCGCGCGGATCGCTGTCGCCGGTTTGGACGAAGCGGGGCTCGATGAGACCGTTGCCGCCATGTCCAATCTGGAAGGCGGCGGGATCGCCATCCCGACCGATGTGACCGACCCGGCGCAGATCACCGCGCTCATGGACGGCAGCGTGGCCGAATTCGGACGCCTGGACGGCGCGATCGCCAATGCAGGCGCTTTCAGTTCGTGGACCGATTTCCAGGACTGGGACCTGGATGACTGGAACCGGGTGCTCGCCGTCAACCTGACCGGGGCGTTCCTGACCCTGCAGGCCGGCGCCCGGGTGCTGATCGCCCAGAGCGAGGGCGGGTCGCTGATGGCGACCGGCTCCTCGACCGCGGTTCGCCCTGCGCCAAACCTGTTGCCCTATGTGTCGAGCAAGGGCGGGGTGCACCAGATGATGCGCGCACTCGCCGTCGAACTGGCCCCCCACAAGATCCGGGTGAACACCATCGTACCGGGCATGGCGCGCACAGCACCCGTGGAGACCGTGGACGGCTATGTGGAAGCTGCGCTGCCGAATATTCCCATGGGTGAGATCGTCGAGCCCGAGGAAATTGCGGCGCTGGTCGCATTTGCCTTGTCCGATGAAGCGCCACATATGACCGGTACCCTTCTGAAGGTGGATGCGGGCCGCACCTCGGCCTAAGCGTCTGCCACCATCCATTCCGCACATGAGAGGAAGTTCCATGGACGTCAAAGCCATTCAGATCGAGAAGCCGGGAGGCGCGTCGGTCATGAAGTGGAAAACCGTGACCGTCGGCAAGCCCAAAAAGGGTGAAGTGACGGTGCGGCATACCGCGGTCGGGTTCAATTTCATCGATATCAACCACCGCACCGGCCGTTATCCGCTGGAAATGCCGACAGGCATCGGGTCGGAAGCCGCCGGCGTGGTTGAAGCTGTCGGCGCCGGGGTCAAGGACCTCAAGGTCGGCCAGCGGGTGGTCTATATCGGCAAGGTCGGTACCTATTCCGAAGCCCAGAACGTCCCGGCGGCGATCTGTGTGCCGATTCCGCGGGACATCTCTGACGAGATTGCCGCTGCGACCCATCTCAAGGGCATGACCGTTGAAATGCTCGTCGAGCGCGTCGGCAAGGTGAAAAAGGGTGACGTCGTGATGATGCACTCGGCATCGGGCGGTGTCGGCCTGCTGCTGTGCCAGTGGGCCAAGTCCCGTGGCGCGGCCGTCATCGGAACGGCATCCTCGGCCGCCAAGTGCAAGGAAATCCTGCGCGCGGGCGCCAAACACGCCATCGACACTTCGAAAAAGGACGTGGTCAAGGAAGTCCAGAAGATCACCAAGGGCGCAGGCGTCGATGTGGTCTTCGATCCGGTCGGCAAGGATACCTATGAAATTTCCCTGGGATGCCTGAAGGAAAGGGGCCTGCTGGCCAGCTTCGGCGGTGCGTCGGGCCCGGTCCCCATGGTCGATCTGAATGAGTTTCGCTACATGGCGAAAGCCTGGTTCCTGACCCGCGCCTCGCTGTTCAACTGGACGGCCAAGCGCGAGGATCTGCTGCACAGTTCCAAGCGCGTGTTCTCGATGATCCGTACCGGCAAGGTGAAGGTGAAGATCAACCAGCGCTATCCGCTGAAAGACGCGGTGAAACTGCACAAGGATATCGAATCCCGGAAACTGACCGGCATCAGCATGCTGGTGCCCTAGGAACTTTGGGGCGTCAAACCTCGTGCTTCGTCAGGCTCGGCATGAGGTTTGATTTAGGGTTCACGCAGATTGCCTCATCCTGAGCCTGACGGAGGATGAGGCGCTTGGGGAGGCCAAGGATTGCGCGTTATCGACTTTTTCGACCGTGGGGCTTTGCTCCATCCGGATCGTGCCTTCATGGTCGCCGAAGACGGCGCAGTCACAACCCATGCCGAGGCCCGCGACCTGTCCCACCGCACGGCCCTGGCCATGATCGATGTCGGGTTCGGATACGGCAAGAAGGCGGCCATCTACAGCCCCAATCACACCCGCGCCTTCGATGCGTTGCTGGGACTCTACCGTGCGGGCGGGGCCTGGGTGCCAATCAACGCACGTAACGCGATCGCTGAGAACGCCTATATTCTCGATCACAATGAAGTAGTGTTCCTGTTCTATAACAGTGAGTTCGAAGGCAATATTGAAGTGATTCGAGAGAAGTGTCCGCGCATCGTCAACTATGTCTGCCTCAATGCGGTGGGTGCAAACGCTTCGTCCTTTGAAGATTTTGTTTCCGGTCACGAAGGGACCGCGCCGGACTTCCCCGACAATCCCGATGATATCTGCGGGATTTTTTCCTCCGGCGGCACCACCGGCCGGCCCAAGGGGATCCTCTGGACCAATCGGCTTTTCGAAACCATGGTTTCGTCCTGGCTGGCCCATTTGCCACCGAAAAAGCCCCCGGTTCACCTCTGTGCTGCGCCGATGACCCATGCCGCTGGTGTCGTCGCGCTGTCTATGATGGCCGAAGGCACAACCAATATCGTCATGAACGGCGTGCAATTGCCCGAGTTGATGCAGAATATCGAGAAATATGGCGTGACGACGCTGTTTCTGCCGCCCACCGCGATTTACGTGATGCTGGCTCACCCGGAAGTCCGGAACTACGACTATTCCTCGCTGGAGTATTTCGTTTATGCCGCCGCGCCCATGTCGGTCGATAAGTTGAAAGAGGCTATCGACGTCTTCGGCCCGGTGATGGCGCAGTCTTACGGTCAGGCGGAAGCCCCGATGATCTGCACCTATATGTCGCCGGAAACCCATATCGAGGCGCTGGAATCCAACAAGGCCCACCGGCTTGCCAGTTGCGGCCAGCCGGCGCTTCTGACCCTGGTCGAAATCATGGATGACGACGAAAACATCATGCCCGTGGGTGAGCGGGGAGAGATTGTCGTGCGCGGTTCTCTCGTGATGGCGGGTTATTTCAAGAACAAGGAAGCCACGGATGAGGTCACAACCTCAAACGGCTGGCACCGGACCGGTGATATCGGCGTGAAGGATGAGGACGGCTTCATCTACATTGTCGATCGCAAGAAGGACATGATCATCACCGGCGGCTTCAACGTCTATCCCTCTGAGATCGAGCAGGTCGTCTGGGGCCATGATGCCGTGCAGGACTGCGCCGTCATCGGCGTGCCAGACGAAAAATGGGGCGAGGCGGTCAAGGCGATCGTCGAACTCAAGCCGGGTCAAACGGCCAGCGAGGACGAGATCATCGCCCTTTGCAAGGACGAGCTTGGGAGTGTGAAAGCTCCCAAAAGCGTGGAATTCTGGGATGAGTTGCCGCGATCCCCTGTGGGGAAGGTCCGCAAGAAGGATATGCGCGAGAAGTTCTGGGAAGGCCGTGACCGGGCGGTCTAGGCTGTGTCGGCCTTGACGAGTTTAATCGCGCGCAGGAACGAAAAGACGCTGGTAAACACCAGCACGCCGATCCCGGCATAGGCCACTTCATAGGACACCGTGGCGACAATCCCGCCAAAGACTGCCGGTCCGATCACAACGGCACCGAAAATGATAAAGCCGATGGCACCGGTCGTACGGCTGACCTCACCGCCGGGCGCGCGACGGGCGGCTTCGGCCAGATAAACTCCGTTCCATCCTGCCGCGCCGGCACCGAACAGCACCCCGACACCATAGATCAGGGCCAGCGGCCAGGATTGGGTGAGAGAGGCGGTCAGGAATGCCGCTGTCGAGGCCAGCAGGGCCAGCATCAGAAGGGTCACAAGCGGCGTGGCCCAGCGGGACGCGATCGCTCCGAAAACGATACGACCGGTACCACCGCTGGCCTGCGCCACGGCCAGAATCGCCCCGGCGGTGATCACCGACAGGCCGATGTCTTCCTGCAGGTAGAGCACGATAAATGTTGTCAGCGCATATTGCGCGATGACCAGCGGGACACAGCCGGCGATCATCCAGCGCAGAACCGGGCTCTTCAACAGAAGGCGGATCGGCCCGATCAGTTCGAGGCGCAGCTGAATTTTTCGGTCGGCATATCGGGCATAGCCACGCACCCAAATCTCGGTCAGGACGGCCGTTGCCAGACAGGCCGCGGCAACCACCATGATGGCAACATGCCAGTCCCACATCAGGGTCAGGGGCGGTCCGACAAATCCCGCGAGCACGCCGCCCAGCGGCACACCTGTCTGTTTGATGGAGAAGACAAGAGGTTGCACCGCTCGCGGGGTCACGCGCGAGAGAATATGCGAACTTGCCGGTGTTGTCGGGCCGAGCGCTGCGCCGATCAGGGCGCTCCCGAGTGCCACGAGCCAAAGGTTTCCCGTGGCGATGCACACGCTGCCGACCGCGCAGAGTAAAACCATGACCTGAGAGGCCCGCATCGGGTTGAAGCGGGCGACCAGACCGGCCGACATCATCGAACTGAAGGTTGCCGCGGTGAACAGGATCGTCGGCTGCATGCCGATCCATGCCGGATCCAGTCCCATATCGGGAAGTGCCTGCTTGGCCAGCACCGGCGGCGCAAAGACCGCCCATGAAATCATGATCTGGATTAGAGTCAGAAGGATCGTTGGCCCGACATATCCACCGGTACCCGGACTCGTTTGTGGATCGCTCAGTTTAGTAATCCGGCATCGAGTAGAGCAGGACACCGGCCTTGGCGCCGATCCGTTCGGCCTCTTCTGCGGCTGGTTTGCGCGGGTCCCAGGGCTTGGCGTCGTAGCGCATGCCGCTGATGTCATTGGTAGCGTCCGACATCAGCCAGACAATCGGCGCCTTCATCAGATCGGCCTCGATCAGGACGGGGTTATCCAGTGTCTTGTCCCGTTCCTTCATCTCATCCGACATGCCGGGCGTTGCGGCACCGGCGCCGGGATTTAGGATGTTGACTGTGACACCGGTACCTTCGAGATCCTTGTGCCAGATCTCTGTGGCACATTCGAGGGCAGCCTTTGACGGGCCATAAGTGCCGCCACCCTGTTTGGTCATGGTCCGGTACATGGTGGTGACGTTGATAATGCGGCCCCAGCCTTGCTCGATCATCAGGGGGGCAACCCGTCGTGCGAGCTTGTCCCCGCCGACGAAGTTGGTGTCCATCACGTTTTGAACGACCTCATCGGTCGCTTCATAAAACTTCGGCATTTCGCCGCGTTCGCGCCATTCGGGCCGTTTGTGACCATCGGGCCAGATATATGTAAACGTCAGTCCGGCATTGTTGACCAGGCCGTCGATCGAGCCGAAGGCCGAGAGGGCTTCGGACACGATACGGTCGCAGTCTTCGGACTTTCGAATATCACCAACAACGCAGTGCACCTTGCCGGTGTTGCCCGCAACCGATGCTTCCAGGGCGGGAAAGTCGTCCGCGATATGTGCGGCGGCCAGCACGTTTGCGCCGGCCTCGGTCAGGGATTGCGTCATCGCCAGCCCGAGCCCGCGGCCCGCGCCGGTCATGATGACATTACGTCCAGTCAAATCGTATTCGGCCATGAATTCTTCCAATTTGATTTGAGTGATTATGGTGTTGAAGCGGCAAGCTATGGCTTGATAGTCCTATTCGCAACTCTTCCCGGATAGGAAAATTTTCGGTTTTATCGCCTTCGCTAGCAAGGATGCGGCCGATCTCCGTGAGAACGATATGGTGAAGAGCTACGACCTAGGCGCCTGAGACCCCCAGGCTAGCTCCGCTGGATATTGCCGCTGCGCTCGGGGGTGCCGAACTCTTCGTGGCAGATTTCTGCCAGCAGGGCCACGCCGTCGCGGATTTCCTGAAGGCTCGGATGTCCGAAGCAAAGGCGCATCTTGTGGCGTCCGGTGTCAGGATCGGCTGACCAGTTCGCGCCGGGGTTCAGCGCAACGCCCCGGGTCCCGGCTTTTTCAGCCAGCAAGGTCGTGTCCACCGCGTCGGGCAGGGTGACCCAGATGAAGATGCCGCCCTTTGGCGCGGCGAATTCCGCAGCCGTACCAAACTCCGCGTTCAGCGCTTCCATGATCGTTTCGCATTTGCCTTTCAGGACCCCCTGAAGCTTGCTGACGTGATCATCGAAATGGGTTGAGCAGTATTCGGCGAGCATCATCTGCTCGAGGGACCCCGAGCCGGCATCGTATTTCACAGCAAGCAATCGGGAGAGGACCTCCCACTCGGCGGTCAGATACCCGACCCGCAGTGCCGGCGCGATCGTCTTCGAGAACGACCCGCAATAGATGACCTGACCTTCGGTATCCAGCGCCCGGATGGCTTTTGGCCGGGCGCCGCCGAAGGTGAGTTCGGCATAGCAGTCGTCCTCGAAGATCGGCACGCCATGGGCGCGGGCGAGGGCGAGGAGTTCCAGGCGCCGGGATTTCGGCATGACCGAGCCGGTCGGGTTCTGCACCGTGGGGATGGTGTAGATATATTTTGGTGTCACGCCCTCGGCTTTCAGGCCGTCGAGGGTTGCGGCAAGGGCGTCCATGCGGATGCCCTCGTTGTCGAGCGGGACGCCGATATAGCGCACTCCGAGGCGCTGCAAGCGTTGCAAAGTTCCTTCATAAGTCGCCGCTTCCACGATCACCGTGTCGCCGGGTTGCAGAAAGACTGCATTGACCAGATCAAGCGCCTGCAGCGAGCCCGAGACGATCATGATGTCGTCTGCGCTCTGTTCCATGCCCGTGCGGCTCTTCAGGGATCGGGCGAGAAATTCCCGCAGCGGGCGGTATCCCTGCGGCCCGCTCGACAGGCCGTAGGTTGAGAGGGTGTGGCCTTCGCGCGCGAGAACGCTTTGCGAGGCAGCGATGAAGTTCTCGACCGGTACAGCCTCGGCATCGTTGTGCCCGCCGATAAAATTGAACTTCGGAAATCCGGTCCAGCGATCCCGTGGTGCGGGCAAGTCTGGACGGTACACAGGCGTGTAATCAAATGTCATCTGGCGCTCGCTGATTGCCGGTGTTCGGAAAGGTGACGGCTAGGCCGCCTTACGTCCCTGCATGATCTGCCAGATACGCTCGGGTGTGGCGGGCATATCGATATGCGCGACATCGTAATCCCGCAACGCATTGGCGATGGCGGCGATCATCACCGGTGGCGCCACAAGTGCCCCGGCTTCGCCCGCACCCTTCACACCCAGGGCGTTGGTGACACAGGGGACTTCGTTGGTGTCCACTTCGATCATCGGGACATGGTCGGCCCGCGGCATGGTGTAGTCCATGAAGGAACTGGTGATCATCTGACCGGTTTCCGGATCATAGACCGTGTTCTCCAGGATTGCCTGGCCGATACCCTGGGCCACACCTCCATGGACCTGCCCGGCGACAAGCATCGGGTTGATCACCTTGCCCACATCGTCCATGGCGCAATAGCGCACGATATGGATCACGCCGGTGTCTTCCTCGATCTCGATCTCGCAGACATGGCAGCCGTTCGGGTAGCTCCAGTGCTCGATGGTGTGAGTGTCGGTACCGCTGAGCGGGCCCTGCAATTCCTCGGGGAGATCCGTGGCCGTACGCGCATGCTTGGCCACATCGAAGAGGGATACCGTGCGGTCGGTTCCGGCGACCCGAAACTGGCCGTCGGCATATTCCACATCGACCGCCGCCGTTTCCAGCATCTCGGAGGCGATAAGCGTTCCCTTGTTGATCATGTCATCAGAGGAATTGACTGCCGCCACGCTGCCGATATGGCTCGTCCGTGAACCGTGGCTACCCCCGCCATTGGGCAGGTTGTCGCTGTCGCTGGTGTCGATGATGACCTTTTCAAAGTCGATCCCGAGTTTGTCGGAGACCAGCTGCATGAAGGAAGTGTCGTGCCCCTGACCCATGGGCTGGGTCCCGACCCGCACGATGACACGGTCGTCAGTCACCTCGACCTCGGCGGTTTCCGTCGGGTTTCCGGCGGTGGTTTCGAGGTACTGGCTGACGGCGATGCCGCTCAGACGACCCCGCTTGCGCGCCTCGGCGCGGCGTTTTTCGTGGCCGTCCCAGTCGGCCATCCTGGCGGCCATGACCATATTGTCCTCGAACGCGCCGCTGTCATAGGTGGTTCCGACGGCATTGGTGTAGGGGAACTGATCCTTGCCGATCAGGTTGCGCCGGCGCAGTTCCACCGGGTCGATCCCCAGATCGTGCGCCGCCACATCGACCAGGCGCTCCATGACATAAACCGCTTCGGGCCGCCCGGCGCCGCGATAGGGGCCGACGGGAGCCGTGTTGGTGACCACGCATTTCACCTCGACATCGGCGACGGGCACGTCATAGACGCTGGTCAGAATCTTCGGACCGATCTGGGTGGGAACCGAAACCCCGGCCGAGCAGGAATAGGCGCCGATATTAGCGATGGTTCGCACGCGTACGCCAAGGAACTTCCCGTCCGCGTCCAGCGCCAGCTCGGAATCGGAGATGTGGTCGCGCCCGTGCAGATCGCTCAGGAAGGCTTCCGTTCGGTCGCTGATCCAGCGGACCGTGCGGCCCAGGCGCCTCGCCGCGACCAGAACCAGTACCTGCTCGTGATAGGGATGGGTCTTCATGCCGAAGCCGCCGCCCACATCGTCCACCAGGACGCGGAGTTGGGTGGGTTCGACCTTCAGGAAGGAGTTTGCGATCCAGTCCCGCAGCAGGTGACGGTTCTGGTTGGAGGTGTAGAGGGTGTAGCGCTCTGAATCCTTGTCATAGCTGCCGATGGCGCCGCGCACTTCCATGGAGTTCTGCACGATGCGCTGGTTGACGAGGCGCACCCTGGCGATATGGGCTGCGTTCTCAAAAGCTTTCGCGGTTGCCTTGGCATCGCCGATCTGAGCCTGGAACAGGAAGTTCTTCGGCACTTCGTCCCATAGCTGAACTTCGCCATCCGCCATGGCCCTGTCCGTCTCGACCACGGCAGGCAGGGGGGCGTAATCGACCTCGATGGCTTCAGCGGCATCGCGTGCCTGTTCGAGGGTTTCCGCGACAACAAAGGCCACCGGGTCGCCGACATAGCGGACCCGGTCCGAAGACAGGGCGAATTGCGGCGGATAGACCAGCGGGGAGCCGTCCGGTTTTGTCAGCGATGCAAAGAAGGGCGGCGGTCCCGGGAAGCCGCCGATCCCGTCATCGGCCAGGTCCTGTCCGGTCAGGATGGCGAGCACACCGGGCATTCCCGAGGCCGCCGATGTGTCGATGCCACGAATATCGGCATGGGCGTGGGGCGAGCGCAGGACGAACCCGATCGCATCGCCGTCGCGGGACACATCGTCGTTGAACTTGCCGCGCCCGGTCAGCAACCGGGGGTCTTCATTGCGGCGAACAGGTTGGCCCACACCGTACTTTGTCATGACATTCCCCCCGGTTTTCGTTGTGTTATGGTCGCTATCTTGGAACGAACAGGCCGCCCGACGCAACGCGTATCGGGTCTGACGAAAAGGACGCCCGCTTATGTCGATTCCCAATCAGCGTACGGTTTACCTGAACGGTGAGTATATTCCCGAGAACGAGGCAAAACTGCCGTTCCGTGACAGGGGTGTGAAATACGGTGATGCGGTGTTCGACACCACGCGCACCTTCGGTCACAAGCCGTTCAAGGTTCGCGAACATCTCGAGCGACTGTATCGCTCGCTGCGCTATGTGGGGATCGATCCGGGCCTGTCGCTGGAGGAAATGGCCGTCATCACCGAGGAGATCGTGGCGCGCAATCTGCCGACGATTGCTGCTGATGAAGACCTCTGGGTCTCCCAGCGAATTACCCGCGGCATTGTCGATCCCAACGAACGCTCGGCCTGGCCGGACTATGTGGGGCCGACCGTGATCGTCGAGAGCTTGCCGTTGCCGTTGGCCAACCGGGCGAAGCTCTACCGGGACGGGATCGACATGATTGTCTCGTCGGTACGCCGGACGGCGCCGGATATGCTCAGTCCCAGGGCAAAAACCCACAACTATCTGAACCTGATCATGGCCGACGAGGAAGTCTCGGCGCAGAATCCCGAGGCCTATGCCCTGATGCTGGACCACAACGGGAATGTGGCCGAAGGCCGGGGCAGCAATGTGTTCTTTGTTTCCGAAGGTCAGCTGGTCACGCCGCAAGAGCGCTATGTGCTGCCCGGGATCAGCCGGCAGACGGTCATGGAACTGGCTGAGAAAATTGGCGTGCCATGTGTCGAGAAGGATTACGACATGTACGACGCCTATAACGCCGATGAAGCCTTCATCACTTCAACGAGTTTCTGCATCTGTCCCTGCCGCAGCGTCAACGGACGCGTGTTTGGTGATGGCGCAATTCCGGGGCCGGTGACCAAACGCCTGATGGATGCCTATGTGGATTTCGTGGAATTCGATTGGGTCTCCCAGTACACCCGCTATCCCATCGGAGATGCCACCCGTCTTTAGAGATCAGGGTGTGTGTTTGGCGAACCAGGCGTCGAGGGTATCCATCGACTTCTCGAATTCCTCCATCAGGAAGAAGTGGCTCGAGTTTTCGAAGATGACCGTTTCGGAATTCGCAATTCCCTGAGACAGTTCGCGCGTGCCTTGCATCGAACAAATTGGATCTTGCCGGCCAGCCATGATCAGGGTGGGGCAGGAAATATTCCCCAACCTGCCGGACGTATCATGGGCGAGAGCGGTGTTGTTCAGGTTTACATAGGAAATCTTGCTGCGGGCTTCGTTGCCGACGAGTGCTTCAATCCGGTCAATAGCCTCGGGGTTGTCGTTGTAGAAGGCGGGAGACACGAACATATGCGCCGAGTGACGGGCCCAATCGACCCAGTTGTCCCGCCATTCCAGAACTTCGCGCATGTTTTCGAGAATACGCCGGCCGATCCGGTCCACTTTTGATGTAGATGCTGCAAGAATCAGGCTTTGCAGTCGGTCTGGCGCCTGAAGAGCCATGTGTTGTCCGATCAATCCGCCAAGGGAGCGACCGACTACATGGGCTTTTTCGATCCCGCAGTTGTCCATCAGGGCAAGCATCGTGTCGGCAAGCTCTTCGGTGGTGGTTGGGGTGTCTACAGATGAACTCTCGCCCGATCCGGGATTGTCCATGGCAACAACCCGGTGACGATTCTTGAAGCGTTCAATCTGGGGAAGCCACGCCGTATGATCACCGGCCAAACCATGGATCAGGACGACCGGGAAACCGTCGCCATTTTCAATGTAGTTCACGTCAAACTGGCCACAATTTACTTTAGGCATTGTAAATTCTCCTCATGCGGAGTTCAGGCGGCGTGCTTTTTGAACCAGGTTTCGAGTGTTGTCATCGCCTTCTGGGCTTCTTCCATCAGGAAGAAGTGGCTCGAGCTCTCGAAGACTTCTATTTCGACATTGGGCAGTTTTTCATACATCCAGTTCTGCGCCGTCATGGAGCAGATCGGGTCGAACCGTCCGCCCATGACGAGAGACGGCGTCTGGATGGCGGACAAGTCGTCGAGCGTGTCGTGCTCAAGACAGGCCGTTGCCAGATGGTCGTAGGAGACCATGTCGCGTCCTTCATCGCTGACCAGCGCGGTGATCTTGGCCATGAGTTCGGCATTCTCGTTGAAGAATTTCGGCGCAACAAAGAGATAAACTGCATGCGGCGCCCACTCAGCCCAGCTTTTTCGCCATGCGAGCAGTTGCTGCAAATTGGTGATGACCTGGGCGCCGACGGGATCGAGTCGGGCGAAGGAGGCCGCGAGCGCCATGGATTGCAGGCGTTCGGGCGCTTTCAGGGCCATGTGTTGGGCCACGGCACCACCCATCGAGCGGCCGACGACATGGGCTTTCTCGATCCCGAGTTGATCCATCAGACCAAGAGTTGCGTCCGCAAGGTCGGCCGTGCGTACCGGATCCGAGACAAGTGAACTGTCACCCGAGCCCGGGTTGTCGAACGCGATCACCCGGTACCTGTCTTTCCAGGCGGCAAGTTGCGGCAGCCAGGCTGTGTGATCCCCGGCAAGGCCATGGATCAGCAGGACCGGAAAGCCTTCGCCTTCCTCGATATAGTTGATGTCGAAACGTCCGGTGTTCACAACGGGCATATTGGCCTCTCTTCGAAAAGACACATGCCGCGGCCCGTAAATTCGGAACGCGGTGCTGGGTGTTACGTCACCTGTTCCGGTCTAGCTTATCCGGTCGCCATTGGCACCGAACAGGAAGATCGCATCATCGGGGAAGGTGATCGTTACCTTTTCGTTCCGCTTGAGGGCCTCCGTGCCTTCAATCACGGCGACGAAGGGGCGCTCGGCCTCGGTTTCGAAATAGAGCAGCGTGTCCTTACCCAGCGGTTCGACAAGTTCAATGGTGCGTTCGATGGTGGCGCCGTTGCCGGAGGAGGCGCCGATTCCGACATTCTCGGGCCGGATACCCAGCGTTCCCTTGCCGGGGGCTGCATTGCTGAATTTCGCCGGGAGCGGAATATCGAAGTGGCCGCTCCGGAATTCCAGGGCATCGCCGTTCTTTACGAATTCCCCTTCGATCAGGTTCATCGCAGGGTTGCCGAAAAAGTCTGCGACAAAATAGGACGCCGGGTTTCCGTAAATTTCCATAGGCGTGCCTTGCTGCACGATTTCACCCTGATTCATCACGATGATCCGGTCGGCCAGAGTCATGGCCTCTTCCTGATCATGGGTGACATAGATGAACGTCTTCTGCAGTTCATCATGGAGCCGGTCACATTCTGCGCGAAGTTCACGGCGCAGCTTAGCGTCCAGGCTGGACAGGGGTTCATCGAGCAGGAAGTTCGATGGTTCCGTTACGAGCGTACGCGCCAGGGCGATTCGTTGGGATTCGCCGCCCGAACACTGGGCGGGCATTTTGCCAAGCAGATGCGTGATCCGCACGAGTTCGGAGACCTCTTGCACTCGCCGTGTCCGTTCCTCCTTGGGCACCTTCTTCATACGCAGGCCGAAGGCAATATTGTCGGCGACGTTCTTATGAGGGAACAGCGCGTGGCTCTGGAACACCATGCCGAGGTCGCGGTCTCTCGGTTCCTTCTCGTTGACGAGAGTACCGTCGATCCGGATTTCACCGTCTGTCGGGTCTTCGAACCCGGCAATCATGCGAAGCGTTGTGGTCTTGCCGCAGCCGGACGGACCCACAAAGACGATGAACTCCCCATCCTCGATCGTCAGATCCATTCCTTTCACCGCAACAACGTTGCCGTATTCCTTGCGCAGGTCCACGAGTTCTATACGCGACATGGCTCGCTTACCTCCTCACCATTCCAAAGCTGAATCCGCGCGCAAGATGCTTGCGGATGATCAATCCCACCACGATGAGCGGGAGGGTTATGCCGACCGAAAGCGCCGCCTGGCGGCCGTAAACGCGTCCTTCGGTCGAACCCTGATATTTCGAGAGTTCCACCGGCAGCGTGACCACCTGAGCCTTCGAAAGGAGCAAGGCCAGCAGATATTCGCTCCAGGTCAGGATCAGTATGAACAAGAAGGTCGCAACCAGACCGGATCGGACCAGCGGCAAGACGACCTCCCAGATTGTACGCCAGCGACTGGCACCAAGTATTTCGGCAGCCTGCTCCATCTCGCGCGGGACTTCATCGATGAAACTCTTCGACATCCAGACCGCGTAGGGCAGAGTCGTCAGAAAATAGAGAATCACAAGCCCTGTGATGGAATCGAGTAGTCCGAGGGCGCTGTACCAGATCGATATGGGTGCCACCAGAACGATGGGAGGCACCATGCGAAGCATCAGCAACTGGAACATTCGTGCTTCAGACAGAATCTTATAACGCGACACGCCATAAGCCAGAACCGAACCGAAGAGGACCGAAAGGGTCGTGGCAATGACGGAAATCAGAGCACTGTTGCCCAGTGCCTGCCACGGGCGCTGCAAGGACTGCGCGTAGGTCTTGATTTCACCTGTTTGCTCATCGACTGAGTGGGAAGATACGTCGGCCCAGACAGCCAGATAGTTCTGGAGCGTTGCGTTCTCGGAAATATAGACAGGCGGCCAGGCAAACCATTCCCGGTCCGGCTTGAAGGATGTCGAAACCATCCAGAAGATGGGAAATGCAACAACCAGCAGCCAGAATGTCAGCACCAAATAGCGAAAGGCTGAAAAGGACATGCGTCGCTGGGATTTTGTCATCGCCATGGATCAGCCCTCCTGCGGCTTGGATTCGTACATCGCGTCGAGACTCTTCTTCTCGCGACGCAGGAGCCAGATCGCGGCCATGACTATCGCACCCATCAGGAAGAGGACGAGATAAGACAGCACGGCGCCATAAGAAATGTCGAAGAACTGCCACGCATGAATGAAGATATAGGCTGGAATGGTTTCGGTCGCGGAGCCGGGGCCGCCCTGCAACAGGCCCCAGGTCTTTGGGAATTCCGCCATGGCTTCCAGGAACCGAAGTATCAGGGCCAGCAGGATCACGGGACGCAGGAGCGGGAGCTGGACTTCCCAGAAGATACGCCACTTGCTCGCTCCCAGAATCTGTGCGGCTTCTTGGGGTTCCTTGGGCAGCGATGCCAGCCCGGCCATCATGATGATGAAGCTGAACGGGGTCCAGTTCCAGATTTCCAGGAACGCGATCGTGAGGAGGGCTGTCTTCTGGTTGTAGAGGAATTGCGCGCGAACTTCTGTGCCCGTCAG
>Ga0181560_10002686_pt1 | contig 16515 bp, 7 predicted proteins | sample 011ome_20_FD_133751 | JGI IMG/M metagenome (GOLD analysis project Ga0181560, IMG submission 133751) | Coastal salt marsh microbial communities from the Groves Creek Marsh, Skidaway Island, Georgia - 011509CT metaG (megahit assembly) | ecosystem: Environmental > Aquatic > Marine > Intertidal zone...
AAACCCTAAACCCTAAACCCTAAACCCTAAACCCTAAACCCTAAACCCTAAACCCTAAACCCTAAACCCTAAACCCTAAACCCTAAAGAAATCAGAACATCGATAAAAAAACGAAGAGTGTAAATTTGTAATAGGTGTTCAGTTTCTGCTCGATACGTAAGACGAGCAGAAACCTTTTATCGTACGAATTTAGCTGCGAACGCGTAATCTATTAAACACATGTTTCTATGTAATCTTCGCAACAATCGCCTGTAGATTCACACAACGAGTCACAGCAGCACACATTGGACTCGTACGTGTAATCACACAGTCCGCATATGCTCGGAAGTTGTACTCTACAACTCCCGGCGTCTGCACTCGTTGGCGGTGGCGAAAGAGCTTGCGGTGGTATTGGTATTGTAGGAGCGGGTGATGGAGGTGATGCGAGCGGCTGAGGGCTCTGCAACTCGACGGACGTTGTTGGTGGCGGTGGCCTCGTTTGATACAGCCAACTAAATTCGGTAACACGCCGCGGAGCTGGAGGTGGCCTGGGAGGAGGAGGAGGAGGTTGTGGCGAGCTTTCTTTAAGAAAAAACTCAAAGTTCGTTTCGTTTCTCTGTTTGTGCAGCAATAGTTTAGAACTGTGATAGCGTCCGATCGGATGTAAAACGCGATCAACGAGAATCAATTTTGCTCCGTTGTGTGCTTGAGCGATGTTCGATTTGATTATCAAAGCCGCGCTTTCAGTCTCCCCAGAAGCAAAGTTTCGACTCGTAAAGGCATTACGCACAACGTTATCCTTTGGGGACTCTTCTCTCGACAGGAAGTATTGTATTGAACAAAAATAAGAAAAGTCGCCACAACAATCACCATTCTGAACGCACGCTTCGTCGCAACAACACGTATTAAGTTCAATATTATCACACGTACCACACCTGTTTAAGCACGTCGAAGACGTCACGTCCAAATTCAAAGCAGAAGAGGAAGACGCGTTTGCGCTAGCGGCTTCGTTTTCCTCATCGAAAGGCATGATATCGATCGGGCGCAACATAATGCGCGCAGATAAAGTTGAATCTTCACAGTATTTTGAAAGTAACGCATTTTTTCCTTCAACTTTGTGCCGAAATGTAAACGAAGCGCACACGCTTGCATCTCTTGGCGAGACTGAACGCAATGGCAAACTCAACGCTTGTCTTTGCACTGCTAAAGCGTGCGCGACTGAACGAGGCTGTGTGTTGATTACTCCATAGTGCGAGAGTAATATTTCGAGAGCTTCCATCTCGCCAAGATTGGAGATCAATTTCTCATCATTTACTATCGTCGAGAGATCAATCGACGATGAAAACACATGAGCCCTTACAACATTTCTCAGCGTCGCTTGGGTAGTCGAAAACGAAGGTTCATCGTACTCCGAGTTATTGCGTCCATTTTGTTCGCTCAGCGTAGAACGAAGAAACAAGAACGCCGCATCAATCGGCGCAAACACCGTCATTGGTTTCTGTAGCGCTTGGAGCCGTAAAATTTCTGCACTCGAATCTAAAACGTTTGAAAATTTCCGTAAATTTCGATTCCGAATGATTTTAGTCGCGATCGAGTCTACGCATCGATACGCGTTCGGAAGTAACATAGATTGACACCATTTGTAGTTATCGTAAAAGCACGAGTGTTGAATGACGTATGCAGTTTTGTTCGATTCCTTCATTTTTTCTTCATCGAGCGTTATTCTTCCACATCTTCCAAACAACGCTCCACCTGTTAAGGCGCTTCCGAAATTAATATCACTGGATTCTACGCGTCTCAGGTTCTGTAACCCATCGAGTGATCGCAACTTTGTCGTTGCTTTTAAATCCAATCTACCTTTGACGACTTGTAAGGACATGAAATTTGAGAGACTTCGGATACTTTCCCCAGAAATCATGAAATCTCCCCCCACTTGGAAGAGGTTACGAAAACATCCAATTTCAAGAACTTTCAAGCTTTTCGTAGCGTTGATCAAGAAAGATCCGCCGACGGATTCTAGGGACGGAAACGCTGTCGATTCGATGTTTCGATGCGATTCAGAGACGTGCAGCTCGAAGTTTTGTCCGATTTTAGCCACAGTAGTTGCAAAGTTGCGTATACTCCTTGTCGAGAGCGAAGAAGTAGATTTTTGCGTATCGATGCACTTAAACGATCCGCGAATGATCCGTAAGTTTGGCAGGACATCGAATCGAGATGATAAAACATCACTGTTCGTAATCGTAAGATCGCCTTTGATATACAGTAAGGAAGAGAGGATATCATTATCTAATCCATAGACATTGAACAGCTCCAAACTATCAACGCTTCTGAGCTTAGCAAATAAAGAGTGTCGTTCATTCCAATCAAACGAGCCAGTCATCGAAAGTTTCCCTGTGATGCGTGTAACGTTACTCGCAATCGCGTCTCGACCGGTATTGTTTTCGATGACATCATCCATGCGGGTCAAAATCATCCGGAAACCGTTTCTCCTACTTGAAGAAACAAACACGTCGCCTTCAAAGGTGAAACTTTCAACGAGCAACAGAGTCGCGAGCATGATGAAACATGCGCATTGCGGCGAAGAACTTAGCAGCCACTTCAATGAAATCTTCCTTGTAATTTTCAGCATCATTTGCGGTATTCTATCGTAAAGTGATCATGATTGGAGTGTGAGAGTTAAAAATGAGAAAATATGCGTTTTTTTATTAAAAGCTTTCTTTCCGAGCAGAAACTGAACACCTAATACAAATTAACACTCTTCGTTTTTTCATCGATGTTTTGATTTCTTCGATCAAACAACTCTATCATTAGATCTGTATGGATGTTATTGATGTCATAAAAGTCTTGATTCTATCGAAAACGGCGCAGATTCGGATTTGACGGACTGTTTGTACACCTTCGTACTCGGTAGAAGTTTTTGTCACAGGTTAGCTGACGATGTACGCTTTTAAATTACAACTTCTCTTCGCTCTCCTCCTTCTTCCTCTTCGTCATCATATCTATGGCGGGCTTTAAATCCTCTTTTTGCACGCGCTTCAAATTTTCTTTCAGCGCTTTGATCTTCCGCAAACGTTCTTCCGGGTTGTCTTCGCTCGTTAATTTACGAACGACGCGACTATCCTTAATCTTTGGATTGGACGTTATTATCTTCTCGGTGACTTTATCGATACCGTCGTTCAGTCTCTTCACCGACGGCTGCAAAACTTCCGGAACGCTCTCTGTTATTTTGGCGCGCGCGCGTTGGATCTTTGGCCCAATCGGCGGAGACGCATCCTCGGATTGAACCTTCATTTCCATTAACCGAACTTTTAAAGTTTTCAACCTCTCCAATTCCTCAATCTGCGACTCTACTTCAGCCATTCTTCGTTTTACGTCCATTACGCGCTCATCCTTCGAAAGTGCTGGTTGTGCGATTGCTTTTTCTCTCGGCGTCGCGACGATATCATCGCTCGTTTTAGTTTTATCCGCGTCTCCTTCTTTTCTAAGAGGTAATAACTTTTGCTCGATTTTTAAATTCGACGACGTCGCCGGCAACAAAAGAGGCCGCGTTACTGGTGGAGGCGAAGGAGATTTTTGAGCGACGGATTCCTCCTCCCTCTTCGCCGTCGTCGTCGTCGTCGTCGTCGTCGGAACTTCGCTTGAGTCTCCTTCGATTTCACCACCTTTCTTTTCTATTCTTTCCTCGCCGGCTTCTTTTTCCCCATTTCTGTTTCGGAATCGCTTAAACAAGTTCCGCACGCGTTGAAATCGAGGCATTTTGGGCCTTTCGATATCATCGGTAGAAGGAGATGATGCATCTTTCGTATCCTCTTCGCTGACAGCACCGTATCGTCTTCCGGCAGAAATGACGATTTTCTTCGCATCTACATCGTCTAGAGATCGTACTCCGGTCAAATCGACCGGTCCGTCCACAAATATAACGAATTTCCCTTTCTTCTGTTCGTCCACCGCGCTTCTTTTCACGCCAGAAGCGCGAAACGTGCGCGGATCGAATCCTCTCGGTGGCGGACGCCAACTCGGTCGACTTTCGTAAATTGGCACCCTGCACACCGGTCCTGCTAAATTTAAGAATGCGCGCAACTTGCCTCGCGAAGTGCGCGAAAGATTACCAACAGCCGGTCCGCCACACGCGTAGACCCAAGGGATCCACGATGGGATTCCAAATATATCTGGATTCGTATACGAGTATAAATGAAACACATTGATCAAGAAAATCTCGATAATGGGTCCACCTATTGCTGCTGCACCTGCTATGACCAGTCCTTGGTACGTTTTGTCAAAGTACGCCCACGCACTCGCCGCCCAGAGCAGTAAAAACACATCGATGGAGTGATAAGGTAAATGCCCTTCGCCGCCGCTGAGGAAATCAAAATCGGGCGATGCCAGCATGCCCGAAGCCGCATATTGCAACGCGAAGAACGAAATTGAAGCAAACGTGAACCCCCATGAAGGTTCCCACCCACCGACAGGTTTCGCGGGAGACGTGGATATTAAAGTCTTCGTTCGCACCGGCTGTAAGTTACCTTCAATTTCTTTAATTCGCCGAGCTTTAACGCCATTTCTGAGAAAAATAGAATCCAGCGTAGTCGTTCCTAATCCCATAATTATTCCTGCGACGCCGAAAAGTGGACCCACCCACCAATCTGTTTCGATCGTTCCAGACTCTCCAACGAAAAAGAATCCGATTGGGCCGGAGAATATGTCTATAAATTGCTCGGATAATGGATTGTGCAGAATTGGAGCGAGTAGTACATTCATATCGAGCGAAATCGGATGTTGGTAGTGCAAAACGTCAAAGCGAGAGTGCTGATGATCTAATAAAGGACCAAGCACGAAGGATGCGGCGAACATAACCAGCGCTTCGTTTGCTAGTGCCGTAGCTTCGCTCGACTTTTCGTTTTCCAACCACTCCCCGCTCAATAACTTTGTTTTCGGTTCGTCTTTGTCGTCTTCGTCGTCTTTTCCTCCTTCTCGCTCCTCATCGTCTAAAATTTTGTTGTAAGATTCCATCCACTCTCGCGGTTGCTCCTCTGATAATCTCTGCAACTCGGACAGCGGCGAGATGTCTTTCTGATTCCTACTCGTCGTTTTGTCACCGCTGCTTCCGCTTTTTATGTTTTTGCCTTCGTTTTCATTCGTCTTCGCTCTCGTTCTTATTGTTGTTGATGTTGAATTTTTTCTCGTTCTTGCTCTTCGTAACGAGAAGCGAGAGGAGGTATACGTAGGACCAGCGCGAGAATGACGGCGGTGACAACGGCGATGCGCTGCCATGAATGCTGCGTCATACGACGTGGACGCGTCCAACGACGAGAGTGCGCGCATGTTGATGCTATCACAAAAGAAGGAAGCGCGCACGAAACGCGCGCTCGCGCCGTGTGTTTGTTTTTCTTTGCGGATTCTCCCCCAAAAAAGAAAAGAAACTTCTTCTCTTCTCTGTCTGTCGTCTGTCACTGTCTGTGCCAACATCCATCTGTCCATCTTCATTTTTCAGCTGCTGCTCTGCTGTGTGTGTAATTCGGACCCGCCCCAAGGGCGGTCTCTCTCTCTCCCTTTTATTTATTATATATATTTGAACGTTAAAAGATGACAACGTCGTCGAGAGATGATGTGAGCGACAGCAGATCGTACTCGCACGACGATGACGACGACGACGACGAACGAAACGAAGAGAAGAAGACGAACAATAAGAAAGGATACAGTTTAAACGATGAGTTCGGCGACGATGACGGGGAAGGGACGAAAAACAACAACAAAAATTCGTCCTCTTCGCCTTCTTCGAAGAAGAAGAAGAAAACTTCCTTCAAAGAAACAGTGTGCGTATTCGTATCGTATTTATTCATCTGTCACGCGTGTTCTCTTTTCTTTTTCTTTTTCTGTCTGTGTGTATTTTCATCTGCTTTGTGCGTGAATGAACGTCACGCAACAGCAACGCGCTTAAATTTTCAGACTCAAAAACCGGGAGAGACCGAAAACAAAAACAAACAAACAAAAACGAACTTTTGAAAACCATCCCCCCAAAAAATGGTGACACGTGTTTGGTGTTTGCGTTTGCTTCTACGTCGCGTCGCTCACTTTTCAACCTCTTCTTTCTCTTACAACAACTGCAGTTCGAACAAACTCAACTTTGACCGATCGCTCGGGTTCTTACAAGCATCGAATCCGTTTCGGATAATGTGCAGTAAAGTCGCGAACTCGGTCTACTTTTCTCGCATGGTTTTATTCGTCGTAATTCTAAACGGCATCCTTGTAGCGTTGGATACTCCAGACCGAGGGGTAGAAATGTATGGAACGAAGCCGCACATTCCCAAAGATGTCACGTTTTGGTTAGGAAACGCGTTCTTAATTTTCTTTGGCTTGGAAGCAATCGTTAAAATAGTAGCTTACGGATTTTTACTGAACGGACCAGAGTCGTACATGTGGTCGTATTGGAACGTGTTCGATTTATTCATCGTCATCACCGGTATTTTGGACGTCATCTTAGACGGAGGCGGCTGGATTACGACGTTGAGATTAATGAAGTGTTTCCAGCCACTCAAAGCGTTGAGTAAGTATAAAGCTGGGAGAATGGTAATGGATACCGCGGAAAAAGCTTTACCGATGATGATGGACGTGGTACTGTTACTCCTATGGTTCGTCATTTTAGCCACAGTTATGGGAGTGATGCTTTTTGGAACGATTATGAGTGGACGAAACTACGAAGACGTTGCGAATTTAGGAGGCGACCCGGAAGAAAGATGTTCATTTCTCGTATCAAATTACGGAAGTGTAGACGGTGTGGGCATATCGCGCTATGATGACGGCGGCGTTCCCGGCGACGAGGAGTTGTGTCTAAACAGTAACGTCAACACGCTCGTGAAAAACACAACCCTACTCGATGGTGTTGATTCGAACGTGTATTGCTGCGATTCTGGCGTTTCACCGTTTGATAATTACTTGAACTTTGATAATTTCGCTCGCGGGATGTTTATCGTTCTTCACGTGATTACGATCGACGGTTGGAACGAACTGGCGTGGCCAGTCGCGAACACAGCAGGGTACGTTCCCGCTATGTCTTATTTTTGTGCCGTCGCCGTATTGGGTGGCTTCTTCGTGTTTCAATTATTTACCGCCGTCATTTGCGCTACGTTGGGTGAAGTCGAAGAAGACGATGATCCTGAAGCGCACGAGAAAGAGATGGAAGAGTTGCGAGAGGCGCACGAGAGAGCTCTGGAGCCGGAGGAAACGTACCCACAAATAGAACACGCGTTCGCGCACAAACCGAGGCAGATGATTTTAGATTTTACTAATCATCCAATCTTCCAAAACTTGATCACATTTACGATTCTCGTAAACACGGGCTTGATGTGCGCTAATCACGTGGATAAAACCAACTCGTTCAAGGATGTTGAATTGATCATAGACCTCACGTGTTCGGGTATCTTTCTTTTTGAATTCATTCTCAAGCACATTGGATTAGGACTAGTGCGATATTGGAAGGATAACTGGAATAAATTAGATGGTTTCGTCGTGCTCGTGAGTATTATTGATTTTTCGTTGACCTACGGGATGTCCAGTTCAGGAGACGAAGAGGGCGGAACACCGGTTGATTTATCTTTTCTAAGAGTATTCCGCGTGTTTCGTATTTTAAGAACGCTCAAAATCGTGCGAAATAACGCGGAGTTTTCGAAAATTGCAAACTCTGCGATTTCAGCGACACAAAACATGTGGGTGTTTTTACTCGTGTGGCTCATGTTCTTGGCTATTTTTGCGATTCTTGGAGTGCAACTGTTCTCCGCAAGAGAAAGTTTCGACGAAGAGCGCTTGAGCTTCAAAAACTTTGGATCGGCTTTGATAACTTTATTTGCAGTATCAACAGGTGAGAATACTTTTGAAGTAGCGTGGAGCTGCATGAAAGTTACGAATATTGCTGCCGGTATTTATATGATCATCTGGTGTTTCATCACCACCGCGGTTTTGGCGTTGATTCTCGGTATTCTGATTGACGCAATCGCGTCGGAGACGTTTTTGATACAGGAAGGCGAGTTTAGCGAAGAAGGGTCGAAAAGTGTCGTCGACGAAATTCGAAAGCGCGCGGCTTCTCAGTCCAAGCTCGTGAAGACGTTTTACGAGGACGAAGATTCCACAGATGACGATGAAGATGGAGGGAATGACTACACCGTGATGAGAAGAGCGGCGGCGAAGAAGAAAGAGATAAGGACAGACGCAAATTTAGGTCACGGTGTGAACGAAACGAAACTGCAGCGTTCAGTTCAAGAAGTTGCCGTTGTTCGACAATGGCTCGTTTCAATTGGATTCGAAAAGCATACCGAGAAGACGTTAAAAATTCAAGAGGCTTTGAGACCAGGCCACGTGGTGCGCGCCCGAAAACGATTAACGTGTTATCGCGAGAGGAGAGTGAAGCAAGCGAGAGAAGAATTAAGAGTCGCACGCGAGCACTTGAACGAAAAACTTGAAACCGTGAGAACAATTCCGCGCGCCGTGTCCTTACGATGTAACGTGATGGATTCAGACGATATTTGGGTCAAGTTTGATGAGGAGAAAATGAATCCGGATTTTGTAAAACCGATCTTCATGCGCGCGCCGGAAAGATTGATGAGTCCACAAATGCGTGACGTTTGCGAAGATAACTGTCAACAAATACGAAATTATCTCGCAATTGATCCCATCACTAGTTGGGGTAACTTTCGATGGAAATGTCTGAAAGTTGCAACGAATTTTTGGTTCGACACGCTCATTTTACTCTTGATCATCGCCTCTTCGGTGATCATGGCGTCGAGCACGCAGAGATGGCCCGTTGAAGGCACGAAAGTTTACGACGCTTACAACTTGATTGATATAATCTTTAACGCTATCTTCACCTTGGAAATGGTGTTGAAAATGATTGGCTATGGTATTTGGAAAGGTCCTGGCGCGTATTTAAAAACAGGCTTCAACCGCCTCGATTGCTTCGTGGTGCTTTCATCTTTGATCACGTACGCAGTTGGAGACGCAATTCCTGTCAAAACACTTCGTATTTTGCGCGTGTTGAGACCGTTAAGAACGATTCAAAGGCTTCCGGGTTTGAAGTTAGTCATTACTGTGATTATGCAATCTCTTCCTGCCATTAAATACGTATGCATAATTGGCGCTGGTATGATGATTGTTTTGGGTATCACGGGTATGGAATTATTTCTCGGTCAAATGGCTTCCTGCACGTTAGCCGGCGGCGAAGAGACCATCGATCCACTCACTGAAAAGAGTAATTTAGACAAAGCAACGTGTCTTCAACAAGGTGGCGTGTGGCGAGCGAACCGCTTTAATTTCGATAACATAGGTCAAGCGATTATCACAATCTTTATCATTTCTACCGGCGATAATTGGCAAGATATCATGTATGTAGCGATGGACTCCACTGGTGAAGATACAGCTCCAGTAAGAGACGCGAACAAAGGCGCCGCTGCATTTTTTGTCTTTTCAATCTTATTTGCCATGATGTTATGGGCGAATCTTTTTGTGAGTGCACTAGTTGATAATTTTACAAGCTTGGCGAACGCCGGCGTCACTTTAACGACGGAGAAACAGCGAGAATGGCAACAAGCCATGTTGATTGCAAACCGCGTGCACACGAATCGCTGGCGAAAAATTGTTCCAAAGAGTCCAATACGAAAGAAAGTTCACTCAATAATTTCGATGGAATGGTTCGATAAACTTTCAATCACAATGATTGTGTTGAATATGTTTGTATTGATTGCTTATCGCGCGAATGGAAGCCAAGCTGAGAACGATTTCCAATCGTACGCCGGATCTATTTTTACTGTTTGGTATTGCTTTGAATCTCTCGTCCTCATCATCGGCATGGGATGGCACTTGTATTGGGAGTCCATGTGGAATAAGATTGACTTTGTTGTCGCGTGGAGCGGTGGGATTGGCGCTATTTTACCGGGTATTTTCCCGTCGAATATCATTCGAATGGTTCGTTTCTTCAGGCTTTTGAAAGTAATTCAGGTTTTTAAAGGTTTGAGAACGCTCGTGATTACTGCGGTATCAGCCATACCCGGAGTGATCAACGTCTCCGCGTTATCGTTGTTGGTTATTTTCATATTCTCATGTCTAGGCATTTCTTTGTTTGGAGACGATACCGGTCCTTTCGATGGTAATGCAATCGGAGAATACTCGAATTTCAGTAACTTTCAACGCGCGTTCACGGCGCTCTTCATCGCGTTTTCAGGGAATTGGCAAGGTTTCTTTAACGACTTGTACGTGAAGGAAGAATGCTTTTCTGTTGATGCGCCGGAGCCAGGTTCTGAGCCGAAATGTTCCCCAGATATTGCAAGTGCATTCTTCTTTGTGATCTATGTCATTCTGTCGATATTTCTTTTTGGTAACTTATTCGTGGCCATTTTATTAGAACGCTTTACGTTTGCTCACGGGGAGGAAATTGATGATGACTATGACGATGATGACGACGAAGAAGGAATAGACGGGAAAAGTGGTAAAAAAGACGAACCATACGATAGCGGGCCAATTCAGGTCATCATAGCTTCGGTGCGCCTGAGACAAATTTTGCGAATGTTTTCGCAAAAGATTAAATCGAAACAAGAGTTCCATTTGAAAAGCCTAAAAGAAGGTGGCGGCAGCTTCTCGCAACTGAAACGATCGATGAACGAGGAGGTAAACAACAAGACGTTCGGAGACGTTGCTTCTTCGGTACCTCCATCGGCAGGTGGAAGCAATAAGAAAGTTCTCGTTTCATCGTCATCCTTCTCTCGGTCTTTTACGATGCGCTCAAGTGCCGAAACGCCGAAAGCGAACGAAAGCTACGAGGCATGGAAGGCACGAAAGAAGAAAGCGGCTGCTGCTTCGTAGGAAACTTATTCATTATAGTCACTATTCCATTTTGGACTTTTTTTATTTTATGCGCTTAAAAAATTCTTGAACTAAAATTGAAAATCCTAACTACACGTACTAGTTTGTTTGTTGTTGTTGTTGTTGTTGTTGTTGTTGTTGTTGTTGTTGTTGTTGTTGTTGTTGTTATTGTTGTTGTTGTTGTTGTTGAATTTGCCGCTGCTGCTGCTGTTGTTGAATACGCAATTGCACTTGTTGTTGGTGCTGCGCAGCAACAGCTGCTTTTGACGCGAGCGCAAATGCAGTTTCGGCTTTACGCACATCTGTCATCTTCTGCCGCTCTTCCTGGGCAATTTTACGAAGCTCGCTCGATTTAACATCGAGAGCAATTCGATTTTCTTCTGATACGAGACGTTCTATTAAGAACTCTTCGGCTTTGGACAAAACGTTCGCCGATGTTGAGTCTTCGTCCGAGTGTCTTTGCAACCGCGCGCAACTTTGTTCACACACTTTGAGTGCTTTATGTAATGTTCGCAGCTCTCTGAGCATACCTTCATCATTTCTATTCATGCGTAACGCGGCACCACTACGTAAAACGTTCTCTTCCGTGAGCAAAGCGTACGCTTCGTTCAACCGTCTTCTCTTTATTTTCTGTTCATCTTCGTTGTTCTCATTTTTGTTTCCTTTATCGTTTTTGCCTTCTTCTTCTTCTTCTTCTTTGTTTGTGATGAATCCTTCCTTCTCTGCTATTAACATCCCGACAGCCTCGCGCAACAATCGCAATTTCTTCCTCCTCGCGTTCTTGTTTTCACTTGCATCGCCTCCGTCGTCGTCGTTATCGATGTAAGAGGAAGAAGAGTCAAATTGAAACAAACCTCTTTGGTCTGCAAACGCATGAAACGGCATCAACGTTTCGAGCACGTCCTTCGCCGTCCGAAAGAATTCATCTTTTCTTTTACCAGCTTCTTTTCCTCCTTTGTTTCTAAAATGCAAACGCACAGAGATGGCTTTCTTGGCGTCAATCAGAGCTCTTTCTGAGGCAATCGCCGCCGCTTTGCTCACGTCATTCGGGTTTGGAATCATCTTTCGTTGAGGTTGAAGTTGTTGTTGTTGTTGAGGAGGAGGAGGAGCATGAGGAGGCGCTGCGCTTGTATTTGCAACTGCAACTGCGGGAGACGGCGCGGCAGGAGGAGGAGCAGGTGCCGGGTCCACTTCCATCATCGTTTGTTCTTTCTCGCGAGTTTCGTCCTTTTCTTGTTGCTGTTCCTCCTCTTCGTCTTTGGCGTCGACGGTGGACATCCTCTTCTTTTCTCTCTCTCTCTCTTTCGGAGAGAGAATTCGTTGCGTGTGTTTTGTGGATTGTGTTGGATTGTGTGTACGAGCGTACTTGGACAAAAAATTCCCCCTCCTCTGCTCGCACCTCTGCTCCCACACAAACACAAAACAGACAAACTGCCTCGCGCACGACGAGACAAGTATACTCACGCACACGCTCTCATAAAAAAAGGAAAGAACTTCGAGCGCGCACGCACATCATGACGTCATTTTTAGCGTCGACCTTGTCGTCGTCGTTCGCGGCTTCTTCTTCTTCTTCTTCTTCTTCTTCTCTTTTCTTTCGCGCGCGCGAACCGAAGCTGATTATCCGAAACTGTCGACGACGACGTCGTCGGGAAAACGCGGGAAGCGCGCAACGAAGTAGCGGTAACAGCAGCCTCGACGAAGGAGTGATGAAATCAGATGAGGGAAGTGAAAGCAGGGATGAACAAGGTACCATCGATGACGCAGAAGCTCTGTTGATGTCTGATTCGTTCGATGAAGCCGATTTGCAAGCACGCCAAAGGCAAATTCCGAGAACGCCGGAAGAAGTGAAAGCGAGTCTGGTACAAGATGGAAAGCCAAATTCGGAGAAAAGTAACAGCAGTAGCGATGGAGGATTGAAGAAAAATCTCGCCTCGGTAACGGATGAAAATGAACTGAACATGCTTTTACGAGTGTTACCATCGAGAATACGCGAGCAATTGCATAAACACGAGAGGAAACTTGAACTCATTGAAGTCGTGATGGACGTGGGGAGAGTGCCCTTGGCTCGATTCCCCGAAGGCCCCGCAGAACCGTTGTACTCAAAAGATAGCTTGAAAAAATTCGACGTCTGGGACGCAGAAAGTTCAAAAATTACTATGGATGATATTGACGAGGCCGTGAGCTTACTCGGTGAAGTTGGTGGAGATAACAGAGCTGGGATTGATGGTACTTTACACCGAATCTCCATGATAAGAAACAGAAGAGGAACGGTGATTGGTTTGACGTGCAGAGTTGGAAGAGCAGTGAAAGGTGCGGCTGAATTGTGTAAAGACTTAGTAAGCTCGGAAGAAACGAGTTCAGTATTATTATTAGGCCCGCCCGGTGTGGGTAAAACGACGGCTATTCGAGAAATGTCGAGATTGTTATCGGCGGATTTCAATCAAAGAGTTGTAATCGTAGACACGTCGAACGAGATCGGTGGGGATGGCGACGTAGCACATCCTGGCGTAGGAAACTCGCGGCGCATGCAAGTAGCGGATCCGAAACTCCAACACGCCGTGCTAATAGAGGCGGTAGAAAATCACACGCCGCAAGTCGTTATTGTCGACGAGATTGGTACGGAGGAAGAGGCAGTAGCTGCGAGAACTATTTCTGAACGTGGTGTAAAAATGATTGCCACCGCGCACGGTCACACGTTGGAAAACGTTTTGAAGAATCCCTCTCTATGTGATTTAGTTGGTGGTGTCCAATCCGTCACGCTCGGTGACGACGAGGCAAGGAGGAGACGCGGGCAAAAAACAATTTTAGAGCGAGAAGGTCCGCCAACCTTCAGCATCGCAGTAGAAATGCTCGATATCGGACTCTGGAGGGTGCATACGGACGTTGCATCCTCCGTGGATGCACTTTTAGCTGGGCAAGCTCCGTTTACCGAATTGCGAGCGCTTCGAGAAGACGGTGTAGTTGTACAAGTTCCCGAGTTTCGTGAAAACTCCCGGTCGTATGCATCCAATAACGGGATTGGAGCGTCTGCTCCCAAATTTGGTGTCGGTGCTATGCAAAGTCGATCCCGTCCAGGGTCGGCCGCAACATCTAGTTCTTACGGAAGCCGATCATCTTTGGCGACTGAAGCCGCAGTTTTAAAGCAGTTTACCACGTCCCCGAATATTAACGAAGCTTACGGGTCGTCTGGATACTTGGGTGCAGATGAAAGAGATTCTGGATTACGACGGAAAGTGCCTCGTCCATCCGCACCTCCACCATTAACCTCTGCTGGATATGTGGCGCAAGAGATTGCCAACGCAGCACTTCTTCGAGAACGTAAATCTTCCGCATCAGAGAAAGCTGATGCTATGATGAAACGGCGTCTCAGCGGGGATCGTTCAGTCAAAGGGAGTATGGAAGATAACGAGGAAGACGAGGATGACGAGGATGACGAGGACGACGACTTTTCAAGCGAAAAAAGCGACGAAGAGGCAGTGCTGTGTGTCTTCCCATTTGAGTTGAACGAAAACGAAGTAAGAAAGGTTTTCTTAGAGCTCGGATTCGAAACTTTAATTCATCTGGTGAGTCGTTTAGAGGACGCAGATGCGATTTTGGGCGTAAAAACTCGCGTAAAGAGTGCGAAGTGGTTGCGCCACGCGGCCAGATCGAGAGGGATTCCAATTTATGCCATGAAAACGGAACGCCCGGTGAGTTTAATAAAGGCTGCGCGTGCGATGCTAGGCGAATCAGATATCAGCGCGTCAGAAGACGACGCGCATTAGCGTTCGAAATCGTTTTTTTAGTCGTAGAGATTTATTCAATTGTCTATTCAATTGTTGTACATGTATCTAAAAATCAGTGTGTCTGCTAATTATGAAGACAGTTCTTTCCGTTTTCTCGCAAGGTAACGCTCACGAGCACTCCTAGCCTTCTCTTCCCTATCTATCTTTTGCACCATAACTTTTTCCTCACTTGCTTCTTTTTGCGCTTCATCTATACTCTTGTCTTGTTCTCGTCTATTATCATCATCTGCGGTTGTTTCTATCGAATTTAATGGTAATTCTCCCACATCTTCGCGAGAAAATTCCGTCTTTCGTTGAACATTTTCTTTCGCGACTCCCGTCGCCTTTTCTTCTTCCTTCTTTTCGTTTTGCAAAAGCACGCCTGGTGAATCCGAGTCAGCTTTTGGTTCTGGTGCTTTCCTGGAGTGAGTCGCGGTATCACCCCCAGTAGCTACGTTTCTATTCATCAAGTTAGCATAGAACGATGTCATGTCTGATTTTCCGTGTACTTCTCGTTCCTTTTCTCTCCGCTCGCGCTCAAGTTCTTCCTTCTTCCATTTTTCGTCTTCTTCCAACTTCTTTCTATATGCTGAAGTTATGAACTTTTCTTTGTCGCCATACAGCTCGTCCTCTTTTTCGCGCTCTTTCATCAAGCGTCGCTCATACGTAACATCCTGTTCTCGCTTTCTGAAATCAGCCGCTTCTTTCAGTTGTGCGATGTACCTCGATTTCCGCTCTATTTTCTCCCCGTCTTGCTCTCGCAAAGTGGCTTCTCTTCCTTTTTGAATATCGGTTAGTGCGTCGTCGTACGCAAAGGCATTCGGGTCTTCTTTCAAAGCTTGCTCGTAGATTTCCTTTGCTTCGGCATCCCCCTTTGCTTTTGCCGCTTCTTGTTGTCGTTTAATCTCTTCGTTGTGTCGTTTTTTCGCTCTCTCTGCTTCGCTCATCACGCCGTCGTTTTCTTCTTCGCTTTCGCTGTCGTCGTCGTTGGCGAAAAGATTCACCAGCGGTTTCTTTTTCTTTTTCGTGGAAGCTTTCGCTGCGGCGGGGTTCAAACCATACTTTAATTTTGTCTTAAACTCCATGTTATTCGCGCTGTTCTTCTTGTTGTTGTTGTTGTTGTTGTTGTTGTTGTTGCAACGAGCCTCGAGTGCATCTGAAGTGTATGTGTAAATGATGTTTTTTTTTTGAAAAACTCTTCTCATTTCCACTCACAACAACACAACTCGTTTGGTCCAGTAATTTGATGATGATAAAAGTACAACACTCGACGCCAGCGACAGCAAAATCCCACTGTTATCAACCGACGTTAGTTTTGCGCAAGCATCCGTTCCGTCCTTCGCTTCGGTCTCGCGCTTTGTTTTCCTCTTTGAGAAAGCAAAAAAGAACATCTTCAGCAGAAAAAAAAGTAGTTACGGCAACAAAAAGTGAACCTGAAAGCGAACCAGCAGAAACGAGGACAAATAAATACGACGAACAGAAGAGGAAACGATTGAATCACATGCCGTGGTTATACGACATCGAGAAGCACAAAGCGTTTGCCATGCAGTGGCAGAAAGATGTGCAAGAAAAGTTGATGGAATTAGAGACTATTGAGTTTATCGGAGCTGACACGTTTATTGCCGACGTGAACGTGAATGTTTTCGCAGAGCGGGGTAGAAAAATAGTAGTGAACAATAACTGTCGCATAGCAGCCAACGTGTATTTACACGGGCCCATAGAAGTCGGAGAAAACGTTTCGATCAATCAGCACTGTCACATGGAAGGACCTATTTGGATAGGATCGGATACGAGGATAGGACCTTCGACTTCAATTTTTGCGTTTAATCATAACTTTGACGACGCGGAAACGCCCGTTCGATTGCAGAAAGTAAAATCAGAAGGAGTACACATCGGGAAGGATGTGTGGATAGGCGCGAATGTATCG
>Ga0181560_10002688_pt1 | contig 16509 bp, 15 predicted proteins | sample 011ome_20_FD_133751 | JGI IMG/M metagenome (GOLD analysis project Ga0181560, IMG submission 133751) | Coastal salt marsh microbial communities from the Groves Creek Marsh, Skidaway Island, Georgia - 011509CT metaG (megahit assembly) | ecosystem: Environmental > Aquatic > Marine > Intertidal...
CCAGGTTACTGGTAGCGCGGTTGCTTTGATTCTTGGAGTTCAGTTACTCCTCTCGTTTCTCTCCTATGATGTTCAGTCGGAGCCTCGAATCCCAAGACAGAGAAGATAAGTCATGCTTGCACCGGCAATTTCTAAAGTTCGTGAGTTTTTGAGTTCATGGAAAAATCTGCTTGCTATTGGCACCCTCCCGCTCTTGGGAGCTTGGATTTTCAGCAGGGTTTGGATGGTGAATCCAGCAATTCTGGGTGATGAGTACCTCTACTCCATGAACGCCCGCAAAGTTGGACCTTGGGACCCTCCGGTGGCTGGAGATTTCTCGAATTATCTCTTTAATTTTGTGTATCAGGGCACGAATCTTTGCGGCGATGCTTTCTATGCCTGCGGAAAGATCTTCAACATCGTTTTCTTCCTTGGGTTCATTTTCACAATCTTCATCCTTGCACTCAGATTTCTGCCATTTTGGGGAGCCTACGCGTTCATGATTGCAGCCGCGTTGTCCCCTCTTAGCGTGTACACCTCAATGTTTTTGCCTGAGTCCATGTACTTTTTCTTTATTGGGCTAGTTCTCGTGGCTGTCTTGAGGGCAATGAGAGCCTTCACCTGGCAGAACTGGGCCTTAGCGGGTGCAGCTATCGGTATCGCTTCACTAGTAAAGCCGCACGCTTGGCTGTCTGCAATCGCAGTGGGCATCACGATGCTAACAGTGGGCCTTTTCAACAAGGAAATTGGGTTCAGAAGGACTTTTCTTTCAGGAATAGGACTAGTTCTTGGCGCGGTGTTGGCTCGTGTTGCGTTGGGACTGTTGGTGGCAGGGCCCAAAGCCCTGAGCTTTTTCGGTGCTTACCTCAGACCGTCAACAATTGAGAAAGTTATTGAAGGGACCAGCGAAGCAGGCCAGACAACTGGTCAGATTCTGACACCAATAGACGGCGTTGTCGCTTTATTCGCTTCCCAACTCACCATTCACGTACTGGTAGTCACAGCCTTGATGGCCCTTGCTCTTGCTGGCTTGATTGCGGGAATTGTTGAAGTTCTCCGGGAGAAAAGGCTGAGCCCAGCAAGCGGATTAGCATTATTTGGATTCATTTGGCTAGTAAGCATGACCTTAGAAATTGTTATGTTCACTGGATGGGTAACTGGTAGTGGCGATGATCACACCACTCGTGTTCTGATTCGCTACTACGATTTTTTGTTTGTTGTTATTCCTCTAGCTGGCCTATCAGCGCTTGCCGCTGGATTCGGAGAACGCCTAAATGTCTTTATCCGCTGGCTAACCGCAGGGGTTTTTGCTGCTCTAATTACGCCTGCCTTTTCGGGCTTTTTTGGCACTCTAGCGATTCAGATTGCAGATGCCCCGACCCTTGCGGGGTTGGTTGTCAACGCAGAGGTGTTCAACGCTGCTGCTCTCCTGGGATTCTCCTCCCTTCTTTTGTTCGCTACTTTCCCTCGCTGGAGCCCTTTGGCATTTGCTGCGTTGCTTCCAGTCACCATGATTGGGACCGGGTGGCAAATTCAGGATCAGTACCAAGGGTTCCGTGGATCGCTGAATGCAGCGGATGTTGTCGGTCAGCAGATAGCCCGGGACTTCACAACGGAAGAACTCTCAAAAACATGGGTGATTGGAACCTCCAGATTTGAAGCAACCAACGTTGCTATCTGGGCAGACAATGAAGATTTGAATTACGAATTCTTTGGTCCCGGTTCGCGGCTAAATGCATCTATGGCCCCAGAGGGCACAAAAAAGATAGTTGTCGCAGGAGACCTTCAAATTACTGAAGGAGCGTCACTCGATTACTCTGGTGAGGGTTACGCAATCTATAGCGTTGACTAGGCCGGATTTTGAGAATTCTGTTTTTGCACGAAGTCGGCTACCTTGAGAAGCCGATATTTGAAATGCACGAATTCCCGGAGCACTTGGCTGCGAATGGGCATGAGGTAGCCTTTGCAGACTATCCAGAAACACCAAACAATCACAATTTTTCAAGACTTGGTGATGTCATTCAGGGGCGTGTCTTAAACGGCGCGAGCCTCAGGCTTTATAGCCAGAAAGCAGTATTTCCCGGAATTGCTGGGAGGCTATTTGCGGTCTTTCTCTTTCCATTCTTTTTTCACAGAGTCTTAAATCACTTCAGGCCCGACATAGTGGTTAGCTTTGCAGTTCCAACTTCGGGATGGCAAGCAGCAATAATTTGCAGAGTGCTAAGGAAGCCGCTTTTATTCCGGGCATTGGATGTAAGTCACAAAATACGCAGAAGCTCGTTTGGTCCTCTCATTAAGCTTGCCGAGAGGATTGTCTATTCAAGTGCCTCTTGGGTTTCTTGCAATAACCCAGCAATGCTGGATTACTGCACTTCGCTCGGAGCTAAGGCCGATAAATCGTCTGTTGAGTACCCCCCTCTGGACCTTTCGCATTTTGTCGAGAGGGCATCCAAGAAAGTCATACGGAGCAAACTCGGTATCCCTATGGACTCTCAGGTTGTTGTCTACATGGGAAGCTTTTTCTACTTCTCTGGGCTAGCCGATGTCCTAATAGACCTCGCCCGAATGAGTGAAAGGCCAGTACTTGTTTTGATCGGCGGGGGTGAGCAGGACGCCGACTTGCGCACCATGACTGAGAAACTCCACCTAGAAGATTGTGTCAAGTTTACGGGATTCGTCGAATTCGGGGAATTGCCCTTGTACCTTTCCATGGCCGACGTTGCCATAAACCCTATGGTGCCTTCCATTGTTTCCAATACGGCGCTTCCGAATAAAGTGCTTCAATACATGGCTTCTGGCTTGCCTGTTGTAACTACAAAATTGGACGGATTGTCATCCATTTTTGAACACCAAGCTGGAGTCCAGGCAGTCTCGGACTCATCTCAGGTTCTAGCTGCTGCAGTTTCGATGTTAGAGAACGCTGAGCGTGAGATGCTGGGTAACGCAAACAGAGTTGCCGTAGCAAGGAAATTTGATGTCAAGAATGCGGTACAAAACCTCGAGCAAAGGCTACTAACTTTGGCATCAGAGTCATGAAAAGGACCAAAGTACTTGTTATTGGCTCTACGGGAATGTTGGGTTCCGCAGTAACTGCGCAGCTTTTACTGTCAGATCTAGACATTCTTGAAGCATCGAGAACCAAAGGGTTACTATTTGACGCTGAACGTGACTCATCTGAGGATCTGCTTCTCGCAGCTGGTCTGACGTCCAATGACTATGTCGTCAATTGCGTAGGACTTACCAAGACGCACATCAATGAGGCTCATCCTTCGACCGTGGAACGCGCTGTTCGACTCAACATCTTGTTTCCGATTTCTTTGGCTCGGGCAGCCGAAAAATCCGGTGTCCGAATAATCCAAGTGGCGACAGACTGCGTCTTCTCCGGAGAGGACGGTAAGTACATCGAACCGAGCCCTCACGACGCGCATGATGTCTATGGCAAGTCAAAAAGTATGGGGGAAGTTCGGTCAGCAAACGTTCTGCACCTCCGATGCTCAATTGTCGGGCCAGAACTCGATAGTCGTAAGAGCCTTTTCTTCGAGTGGGTGCGGACCTTAAATCAGGGCGCAATTGTTGATGGTTTCGTCGACCACAGATGGAACGGACTTACTTCTGAAGCATTCGGTTCGATTGTTCGCGGGATTGTAGAGGCTGAAGCTTTTTTTTCAGGCATCCAACATCTCGTCCCGGCAGACTCTCTAGCAAAATTTGAACTTGTGAAGATGGAGCTAGACCTTCTGGGTAGAGACGACGTAACCGTGCAAGAGGCCATCACCGGTACCAAGGTAGACCGCACATTGGACACCGAAAACCCGGCGCAGAACGAATTAATGTTTAAGTTGGGTGGTTTTCATGTCAGACCAACAATTCGTGAAATGATGGAGCGTCTGGATTGGGCAGAGTTGAGGGCTAGGTGAATATGTCGAACAGTTTCGCTGGGAAAATAGTTCTAGTAACTGGCGGTACCGGTTCTTTTGGATCGACCATGGCTGCACATGCCCTCACGAATGGGGTTGAAGAGCTTCGAATTTTTAGCCGCGATGAGGCTAAACAGGACGCAATGCGCCACCGTTTCGGTGATAAGCGGGTCAAATATATCATCGGGGATACCAGGGATGAACAATCAGTCAGTCGAGCCATGAGAGGGGTGAATCTTGTATTCCACGCGGCAGCTATGAAACAAGTGCCCTCAGCAGAGTTTTTTCCATTACAGGCCGTCAAGACAAACATCAGCGGTTCTGCCAACGTACTCCAATCGGCAGTTGATTCAAATGTATCTTCCGTAGTTTGCCTGAGCACCGATAAAGCTGTCTATCCAATTAATGCTATGGGAATGTCGAAAGCGCTTATGGAAAAGACAGCACAGGCTTTTGCAAGGGACTTCCTGGATTCCGATACGACGATTTCGATAACAAGGTATGGAAATGTCATGTACTCAAGGGGTTCTGTTATCCCGTTGTTCATCTCACAAATTAGGAACGGCGGCCCCGTAACCATCACGGACCCTCATATGACTCGCTTCCTCATGTCCCTGTCTGAGTCAGTGGATTTGGTGGAGCATGCCTTTACCCACGCCGAGACAGGCGACTTGTTTGTGAGAAAAGCTCCAGCCTCCACCATTCAACAGTTGGCTCGAGTATTAATTGAGATGTTTGGCACTGGTGAGGTGACGATAAATGAGCTTGGTTTCCGCCACGGCGAAAAGTTATTTGAGTCGCTCTTGAGTGTGGAGGAGCGTGCCAGCGCTGAGGACCTAGGGGACTACTTCAGGGTTCCAATGGACACACGAGACCTAAATTATGAGGAGTATTTTAGTAGGGGCACTTCAAGGGATACGGGCCTCGAAGCTTACACTTCTCACAGTGCCGAGAGATTATCCGATGATGAGCTCATTGATACTCTGAAGAGACTGCCTGAAATTTCAGAGGAGCTGGGAAAGTGAAGAAGCTCAAGGTTGTCACGGTTGTAGGCACGAGACCTGAGTTGATAAGGCTGTCGAGGTTGATTCCCCTACTGGATGAGCATTGTGAGCATCGACTTGTCCATACTGGCCAGAACAGTGATCCAAACTTGAAGGACGTTTTTTTTCGTGATCTGCGAGTCAGGCAACCTGACTACTATTTAGAGGCTGACACGAGCTCCTTCACACGTTTGATGGCAGACACAATGGTGGGGTGCGAGCAAATTTTCCACGACGAAAATCCAGATGCAGTAATGATTCTTGGGGACACAAATTCTTCAATTGCGGCAGTCGTGTCTGAACGAATGGGCATTCCCGTGTATCACATGGAGGCCGGCAATAGGTCTTTTGATAAAAATGTCCCCGAGGAACTCAATCGGAAAATGATTGACCACGTTGCGACATTCAATCTCCCTTATAACAGTTACTCGGAGAAAAACCTGAAGGATGAGGGTCTCCACAGTCGGTTCCTGATGAAAAGCGGATCACCAATGCGCGAGGTATTGTCGTACTACGCGTCGGACATCAAGCAAAGCCAAGTACTGGCGAGGCTCGGACTGGAGCCAAAGTCCTACATACTGGTCAGCATTCACCGACAGGAGAATGTTGACACTGGACCCAGATTGGGCCAGCTACTTGATTCCCTAAAGGCACTCCATGAGGCTTATGGAGTTCGCATTGTTATCTCCACTCACCCGCGTACACGCGAGAGCATCAGAAAAAACAAACTTATTCCGGACCCAGCTTTGGAGTTTTTGGACCCCTTTGGCTTCTTGGACTATTGCAAACTGCAAATGGAGGCGAAGCTTGTCGTTTCAGACTCCGGAACAATTAGTGAAGAAAGTGCAGTTCTCGGTTTCCCTGCAATCACACCCAGAGATTCTATGGAAAGGCCCGAAGCGTTGGAGGTCGGCTCAATAACACTGACCGGACTCGAGCCTGAAAGCATTCTCAGAGGTTCAGCCCGTGCAGTGCGGCTCGAAAACCTATCAAATAGAATGCCAGAGGGGTACGAAGTGGACAACTTTGCTGAGCGGGTGCTTAATTTTGTCCTATCGACGGCACCGCTAGCGGAAAAGTGGACAGGCCGGGTGCGACGCGGAGCGCCAAACGACAATCGCTAATCAGTGGAGCCCTTAGACAGCCCACAAGGTTTGTCGCGACCCGAAATTGTTTGCTCGGTGGTTGTTGGTGAGCAACGAAGTTTTAGTGAGTTCACCGTGTCAAAATCATGTTGGCTTGATTCCAGAAATCCGAAGCGGAGTTGGAGTCGCTCTGGGACGCGTTGAGCTCGACGACGATTTTTTGTCAGCCGAACTTGAGTGTAGTTTGCTTGATGCGGGCAAGTACTGCTCGCCATCCGAAACCTTTCTCGCCGGGGTTACTCGCTTTTGCCTCGACCTAAGACCAAAAGTGAAATGATAGGAACATGGAATCAACTCTTGCGAATCTAGATGCCAATGTACAAATCCTTGATTGCACTTTTCGAGATGGTGGCTACCACAACAATTGGGATTTTCCCGACTCGTTGTTCATGGACTATCTCAACGTTCTCCGCAGAACCAACGTTAAGTACCTCGAGGTAGGTTTTCGCGTGCCTCAAAGCCGTGGCTTCAGGGGCGCTCACGCTTATACGACGGACTCCTATATCAGCAGCTTTGAAATCCCAAGTGAAAAGTCGCTTGGGGTGATGATTAATGCATCGGACGTGAACGCATTTGAGTCGCCAGAGTCTTTCATCGACCTTTTTTTTGCGAGGGCTGACAAGAGTCCCATTGACTTCGTGAGGATCGCTTCTCATCAGGCCGAAATTCGTGACTCTCGAGAAATAGCCCAACTCTTGATTGAGAAAGGATATTCCGTTGCAGTAAACCTCATGCAGATATCCGAGGTTGAGCTGAGAGATTTGACGAGCATCGCCAAAGAACTATCATCTTTGCCACTTATGTGTTTTTACGTTGCGGACAGCCTGGGAAGCGTAAAACCGGGGGAGATTGAGCAAATTTTTAGTGCCCTCCTGGAGTCCACCAACCTTCCACTCGGTCTGCACGCACATGACAATCTCGGACTTGCCCTTCAAAATAGCATGGTTGCCGTGGCAAAAGGTGCGCGATTCGTAGACGGCACAATGCGCGGTATGGGCAGAGGTCCAGGAAATACGAAGACAGAAGAGCTGGCCCTCGCTTTGCACAGCTCAGATAGCGACTTTGTGGGAGCGGTGGAACTTGGTCGTTTTTCGGAAACGACATGGGCAAGACTGCAGGACGATCTGGAGTGGGGACGGAATCTCGCTTATTTGGCAGCAGGTTTATTCCGGGTTCACCCCACATATGTGCAGGAGTTGCTAGTGGATAGTCGACAGGATGAGTCCTCGATTCTGAATGTCGTTCGGAATCTGTCCCGAATGGGTGCAACGCGTTTTGATGAGGAGAAGTTGAAGGATGCCGGAGCTGAAGAAACGCAAACAACCTCCAATAATGCTGGAGCCAAAAAGTTCCGAAATTGGAAGCCAAGCTCTCATGAAGAGGCGATCATTCTTGGTCCTGGACCGAGTTTGAAACATTACCAAAGAGCACTTTCATTATTTGTGGCTCAAAACCCTGAGGCTCTAATCCTGTCAGTCAATGACGCTGACCTTAGAGTATCGACCCCTAATTGCTTTCGGGTAATAAGTCATCGACGTCAGGTTGATCCCAATAAGAGCTACTTCTCCACCCGAGGATGCAAAATAATAATGCCTGTCATGAGGCTCGCTGACGTTTTGCCTCAGCAGATCTCCGCCGAATGCCTAAATGTTGATTTTCTCGATTCAAGCCACCTCGACAGCAAAGAAGGGAGAGTCACTAGCCCGGTGGATAATGTTTTTGCTTACGCTGTTGGGTTAGCTCATCTTGCTGGGACCAAGAGAATACTGGTTGCGGGGTTCGATGGCATCGGGGGTGGCGACAGACGAGATTTTGATATGGTGCAAACACTAGGAGATGTAAGGAGAGGCCTTGGAATCGACGTATTGTCACTAACTCCGACAAAGCTCCCGCTTGACACTGTATCTCCGCTAGTCCTTTCTAGGCTCTCCAGTGAATCCTGATGTAATTATTCCTGCTCGCATGGGGTCTTCAAGGTTCCCGGGTAAACCACTGGTGAAGATTGCTGGGATTCCTCTTGTCGTCCGAGTTTGTCAAAGAGCGGAAGAGGCATTTGACAGAGCCAAGATATACGTAGCGACAGAGAGTCGGCAAATAGGTGACGTCGTGAGACAACATGGATTCCAAGTTGTTTACACTTCCCCAGACTGCGAAACTGGAACCGATCGAATTGCGGAAGCCGCGAAGGCGATAGGTTCGACACAGGTCATTAACTTGCAAGGCGACGAGCCGCTGGTGCGTGCTGAACATCTCAACACAGTATTGGAAGCAGCAAGAAAGCAACCGGAAATTACCCACAACTGTTACACGCAAGTTGGGTCTTTGGATGAGATGCGGAGCTTAAACGTACCGAAAGTTGTTGTGAGCAATTCCGGAAGGCTACTTTATGCATCCAGGGCGCCGATTCCGCTTGGAAAAAATACTGCTAATCCGGTCCTTGGCTTGAAACAGGTATGCATCTACTACTTTCCAAAATCCCATTTGCAATTGTTTGGTGTGGGAAGAAGAAAGACGCCATTGGAACTTGTCGAGGATATTGAGATTCTTAGGCTCCTAGAGACTGCTAATGCTGTGGAGATGCACAAACTTCTTGGAGAATTCCAAGCGGTTGATGAAATTGCGGACGTGGCAAGAGTAGAGAAGCTTCTAAACGATGGTTACTAATGAAGCGATAGTCACCTATCAGCAGGCCAGTATCGTACTCTTTGATTTTGATGGAGTTCTAGTGGACTCCAACGCTGCAAAATTGGACTGTTTCTGCGAGTTGGCTGCGTTGTTTGGTTCTGCAGCCGTTAGCAGATTGAAAGCTTTGCTTGCAAACCGTCCACATGCCAACAGATTCGAAATTGTGGACTTCATTCTTGAGGGTAATGAAATCAGAGGCTCAATTACGAGGGATGGACTGCTGCATCGTTTCTCAGAGTGCAGTAAGTCAAGAGTCCTGCAGCTAAGAGTCTCGCCTGCATTGGCAACCTTGAGAGCGGCAGACTCGAGACCTTGGGCGATAATTTCTGCTACCGAGCAACGCGACATGCAAGAAATAGCACTCCGTCTAGGTATTTCGGAATATTTTGAGGCGGGTGTGTTTGGTAGTCCGAAAACAAAGTTTGAGCACATTCGTGATGTTGGAGAGGCTCGAGGTCTCAACGGAAGTGACATGGTCCTTTTGGGGGACAGAATTAGCGATTTACAAGCAGCACTCAAAGCTGGAATTGGTTTTATCTTTGTCTCTGATTGGTCTGATTCTTCGTCCTCAGATTTGGCAGCCCTTAGGTTGAAGCCAACTGTTGAATCGTTGTCAAACATCGTCGAGAGTATTGGGAGCTTGGATTGAAATTTGCACTTGTAGAGTCACGCGACCAAGTTGTGGAGGGTGCCTCCAAGTATGAAGCTGTATTTGTGTTGGAGGAAAGTTTTGACAAGCGTGACAATCTAATCTCTTTGCCGGCTGCGCTGAATGGAAGCGACTCTAAATTCAGGAATCACTACCTTTCTCTGTTGGGACAGCACATAAATGTGGAGCGGCTCGATCAGCTCTTCGGAAGCGTCTCTAGAAATTTAGGAGTAAGACCGAGTGAAGTATTTTCTGTCTTCGAGTTGAATATTTTTTCCCGACATCCAGAACTATCTGACCTAGCGAAAGCAAGCTACGTGCTGGATGTAATGTCTGAATATCCCAACTCCGAGCTGATTTCTTTCCTCCAGGTGCATCCTCACGTCAACGACTTCCTTGGAGAAATGCTTGGTGATGGGGACTTTCGAAAACATGTGCGATGGCCTTACGAGATTGCTTCAAGAATCAAGCGCCTAGTCTTGCCGCTCGTTGAAATCGCAAAGGGACAGGCCTGGTTGCTTGCTCTCTTGCTCAGATCTATGAGTTCGAACTTTATGGACAGCTCTTTATATTTAGGTAGAAATATATTTTTTCGCCCAGCTAGCTCAACGCAAGCTAAAGATGATGTGCCGTGGGGCAATTACTGGCTGGGACTAAAAAAAATTTATAGTTTTTTCGCAGAGAAACCGATAACGGCCTGTTTTCAGAGTGGGTTCTTCTTTGACTCTAACGGGCGCAGAGTCAGACCATTTCGTGTTGGCTCATCCGTCAGCTTACTGGTCTCCATTCAATGGTCTGTCGCAAAGTCTTTGTGGCTTAGGGTGCGATTCTCCCTAGAGAAACAATTCCCAACACGAGCGGAACGGGCTTTCGCGAAAGGACTTAGCGAGGTCTATTGGCGCTCAATGACAGGGCCCTCTTTTGTGCAAAGTCTTTGGGAGCATCACCAATTCAGTTTCTTTTTCGGCCAGGCGAAGCCTAAATCTGTTTTTTTTCTCTGTGAAGGGCAGCCCTGGGAAACGGCACTAGTAGCCCAAGGCCGTCGAATGAGCCCTAACAGCTATTATTTAGGGGTATCTCATACAGCCATCCGCCCCTGGGACTTAAGGTACTTTCGGCCCCACAGCTGGAAGCTGGGGCCTGTTCAGGGTGGTTCATCTGCGCCTGATTTCTTCCTCGTGACTTCACAATTCTGCCTCGAGAGACTCACCAAGTTTTATGGTGAGTCACTAAAAATCCGGCTCGTCGAGACTTTGAGGTACGAAAGTCCAACTCCTGCACCGGCGACGGCGACGACACCGGTGATAACAGTTGCGACGACCTACAGCAAGGCGGAGAACCTGGGGCTCTTGAGTTTTGTTGAGGCGCTTACTAAGGATGAGAAGTTGCGCGAAATGGTCAGAGTTAGGAGTCATCCATTAAGGCCTATGAACTTGAAAGTTCAAGAATTTGACAAGAAGTCCGAGTTTCCGATACTCACTATTTGTGATTCGACCTCAACTGTCGGAGTTGAACTAGCGGAGTCTGGCCACCGGTTTGTCACAATTCACGTGGGGTCTTTACCCAACTTAAGCCCTCTTTCAGACTTGAAAGAGTTTGGCAAAAGGTTTGCATTTCCGAATCCTCAACTAGTTCAGAGGATTCGACACGCAAAAAGAGAGTTTGCTAACACGGGGTTTAGTTATTACCAACGTGACGCAAATTGGAACTCCTGGCGCGCCTTGATTACGGAGATCAAGCTATGATCCGTCGTCCGTTAGTCACCATAATTATCAATACCTACAATGATGCGCCACTATTGCCATCTGCCATCGAGTCCGCTCTTTCCCAGACTTGGCCAAACTTGCAAATTCTCGTTTACAACAATGCATCAACCGATAACACCTCCTCCATAGTAAGAAAAGTGGGAGACTCTCGCGTCGAATTGATTGAGTCAAAGGCTCACGTCAACCTATCAACTGCTCGAAATCTTGCTCTGGCGTTCGCGAGAGGTGAACTTGTTTGTTTCCTGGATTCGGATGACACTTGGCATCCAAAAAAGGTTGAAATTCAAGTCGATGTCATGCGTAAATCAAACGCTGATCTTTCTTTTACAAACTTCCGCTTTCGCGATGCGAATCATTTGAGGCCGCCCACCTTCAGGTTTGCCAATCTAGACGCAATTGCCCATTCCCTTCCTCTGGAGATTTCTTATCCCGCAGCACTTTCCACAATCATGTTCAAGATATCTGCTTTGGCAGGAAATCCTTTTTACGAGAGCACGCACATTACTGGTGATTATCGTCTTGTGACGAGCCTGGCTCGCCACTGCAAGTGGAAGATGATTCCCCAGTCTTTGGTGACGATTGCACGAAGGTCTTCTGGGGAGAGCGCCACTAAGGTACAACTCATGGTCCAAGAATTGGCTGATTACTCGAATTTCTTAAGAACTGAAGGGGAGTCTTCCGCTAGTGCTTACGTAGCCCTAAGGGTTCTGGAAATTGGGCTATACAGAGGAAGAGGGAAATTCGTGACGAGCCCTCTCTTTCGTCAGCTGATCTTTGATCCAAGATTATTCCCGTGGCTACCCAGCTATTTGTTCTATCGTTTGAAGCATTCTATCCTTCTGACAAGGTAGGTTATTCGCATGGAAAAGCGAACCCCCGTCGTAATTTTCGCTGGAGGGGTGGGAAGTCGGCTCGGCGAGCACACAACAACATTGCCCAAACCTCTGGTGAGCGTGGGTGGAATTCCGATGCTCTATCGAATCATGGATCTCTACAGTGGGTTTGGCTTTAACGACTTCATCATTCTGGGCGGGTACTTATTCGATGTCATGCGGTCGCGATTGCTGCTTGATTCGAAAGGAGTAGGTGACGTGGAGATAGATTTCGGGTCAGGAAGCTCCAAGCCCATTGGTGAACTTGGGGACATAGATTGGAAAGTTCAACTAATTGATACTGGAGCCAAGAGTGAAACTGGACGACGCCTCGCCCTAGCAGAGCCATACCTGGAGGATGCCGACTCTTTCTTCTTGACTTACGGCGATGGTCTGTCGGACATAAATTTTGAGATTCAACTCTCGCATCACTTAGCCAGCAAAAAAGTCGCCACCGTAACTGCTGTGCGCAGCCCGAGCAAATATGGCCATTTGGAAATCTCGGAAACTGGGGACGTGACCGAATTCGTAGAGAAGCCAAGTGATGAGGGTCCATGGATAAATGGGGGGTTTTTTGTAATGCAGAAAAAAGTTTTCCAGCATCTGGACACCGAGGCAAACAAACCACTCGAGCAAGGACTTCTTCCGCATCTCGCGGCCACCGGTGAACTGAATGCGTTTACCCATTCGGGTTTTTGGAAGTCTATGGACTCCCCCAAAGACAAGGCTGAGCTGGACGCGCTAGCAGAAAGTTCTGGCCTTCCTGGCCGGTGACACCACATGGGTAATAAGGACTTTCGCGGGGCCCGCGTTCTAATTACCGGGCACTCAGGCTTTAAGGGTAGCTGGGCAGCGGTGTTGCTTGAGCAGTTGGGCGCAGACGTCTACGGAGCTTCAATTGATTCACCTGATGACCACAAGCACGTTTTTCACGAGTATTCCGTAGCGTCCGTAGTGAAATTGGGCAATGAATTAAACTTTGATGTTTCAAAGCAGTCAGAGGTGGAGAGACTCTTGACTGAGAACGAGTTTGACTACATCTTTCACTTTGCAGCGCAGGCGATTGTTTCAAACTCCATAATCGACCCAATTTCCACGTTTCAAACCAATGTGATTGGTGCGGGTAACATTCTCCATTTTTCGAGGCTTCTCCAGCCAGATGCAACTGTAATTCTTGTGACCAGCGACAAGTGCTACGAGCCAGATCAAGAAGCCCTTCCTTACAATGAGGCCCACACACTTGGCGGGGACGATCCATACTCTGGCTCAAAGGCCGCAGCTGAAATACTATTCGCAAGCTTTATGAGGACTTATAAGCCGGGAAGCTGGCGAAATGGAGTCGCTACCGTCCGAGCGGGGAATGTATTCGGGGGAGGCGACTGGTCTCCCAAGAGGCTTGCACCTGATTTAGTGCGAAATGCGATGCTGGGGATTCCGACAAGATTGAGGCTGCCAAACGCTACAAGGCCATGGACTTACGTCCTAGACATAGTTTATGGATACCTCCTGCTGGCTTTGAAATTGAGATCTGGTCAGGTGCAAAGCGGGGAAAGTTGGAATTTTGCTTCTGGGGAGAGGCTTACCGTTATTGAGTTTGCGGAACTGCTGTCAAGTCACTTGGGAGGGGATATAGACGGGAACTCGATGGAAGAGTTTGAGGAAGTCGGATTTCTGGAGTTAGACGCCAAAAAAGCCCGACAAGAACTTGGCTGGGCACCTCAATTTGACTTAGAAACCGCTCTCGACATAACTTCACAGTGGTATGCGAAACCAAATATTCGCGCCGATAAGTCCATGTTTCTCGAGTCATATTTGAGGGCACTAGGGGATGGCTAGCCGGGTACTAGTTTTTGGGGCCCAGGGGTACCTTGGTCGGGTCATTACCAAGCAATTATTGAGCCAGAACATCGAACCGGTTCAAATCTTCCGTCGAGGCAAGACGTTATTGGTCATGATGGGCGGCGAGGTTAGAGAGCATAAGAACTTCGAAACTTTAGGAAAGTCCCTCCTGAGAGATTCGAAGCCGCTCGCGGCTGTGAACGCGGCTGCTCTGACCACCAAGGAGGATTCGCAGCTCGCAATCCAAAATCTCGTTGAGTCGAACGTCGCACTCCCAGCTCACATAGCGAAAATTTGTGTAGATATCGGCATTGAGAGATTGGTCCACTTCGGGACGTACTCAACAAGCGTGGACGGCATGAACCCTGCTCCTCAGACTTTTTACGCGGCTTCCAAATCTGCAGGCTATGAAGTGCTCCGCTACTTTACAAGTTCAGAAAACTTGAAGGTTGTCGTACTTGAACCATTTGACATTTATGCTGCTGATCACCCGCACGGAAAGATTATTTCGACTCTCGTTGAGTCCCTAGCGAAAGGACGCGAACTCTCACTGAGCAAAGGGGAACAGGAATTAGCTCCTATACATGCTTTGGATGTCGCCGCGGCTGCAATTGAGGCCATCACCATTCCCATCGAGGAGCGGCACTCGATTTGGTCTCTTCCTGGGCCTGATGTGCTAACTCTGAAGCAAATCGCTACCGAGATCGCAATTGCATTGGGGAAGGAAAGCAACTTGAACCGACTGACTTTTGAAAACCCGTATCGCACAAATGAAATCATGACGGTCAGACCAAGGTTTGCTGAATTTCCGCGGGAGCCGTTGTATCGGGTTAGAGACGGTGTTCTAGTCGCTGCATTGGAAGGGTCCGAGCCTTTTTAGTTAACGCAAAAAGGCGCATAAGGGTAGAAGTAGTTCTAGACAGCGATAGTGTTACAGCGATGAAAATCTTGGCGGTTGGGATGGCTGACTCGGTTCATTTCGGTCGCTGGCTTGAACACTTTAGAGATGGTGAGCATGAGTTCCTGATCTTTCCCTCATCACCCCACCGAAAAATTCATCCCAAAGTTCGGGGCTTGATGGAGCGCCAGCCCGACAGGTTCAAAATGCCCGCACTCATGAGGTCCTTGGCCTTACCTCTATGGGTTCTAGACCGATTCTTCGACAACTGGTTTCGAGGACTTCTGTTCGCACATTACTCCGTTGGTTTCAAGCCAGATCTAATTCATGTTCTCGAGTTCCAAAATGCGGGCTATACCTATCTCAAAGCACGAAAGTTAAATTCGTCCATTGCCAACGTTCGCCTGTTACTCACTCCCTATGGCTCAGATATGTATTGGTTTGCGAGGTTTCCAAAACATGAGCGGCTCTTAAGGCAACTGGTTAGTTCCTCTGCAGCGATGTCATGCGAGTGCGCACGAGATGAAAAAATAGCCACCAGCTTGGGTTTCACTGGTGAGTTTATGCCTCGGGTGCCCGCGTTTGGCCATGTTGAATTAAACCGACGAACAAAAGAGCTAGTCCGAGACAAAATTATGGTCAAGGGTTATCAAAACAAATGGGGCCAAGCTTCCAAGGCAATTGCAGCACTAAAAATCGCTGCACCTCATCTCCAAAAAATAGAAATTCATTTTTTTTCTTGCAACTACTCAACTATTTGGAGGGCAAGAATTCTTGCCTGGCAAACGGGTTTGAATGTAATTACTCACCGCAAAGGGGCCCTTGCGCACAATGAAGTTCAAGACCTATTCGCATCAAGTCTGATTTATGTGGGCCTCTCGAAGTCAGATGGTATTTCTGCCTCGATGATAGAAGCTATGGCAAGCGGAGCGGTTCCGATTCAGTCGAACACATCTTGTTGTGAAGAGTGGCTGAAAGACGGTGAGGGCGGATACTTGGTAGATTTTGATGACACTCCCACTGTAGCTCAACACCTAATTAACCTCGTAACATCGCCTGAGAAAGCGGAAAGGGCGAGAGAGAGAAATTTCTCAGACCTCCTCGAGAATCTCGAACCCGCCACGACAAAGCGAGCAGTTCATGAAACGTATGAAAAACTTGCCTAGTAAATTCTGTTTCTTCATTGGTCGCCTGCAATGAGCAGTTGGCAAGCGCAGTTGCATAGCCATTACGCAACCGAAACCCGATTGTTGCCATGAAAGTCAAGAACATCAACATTTCGGGGTTCAAGTCATTTGCCAAAGGCGTTAGCGCTGACTTTGCGGCAGGGGTTTCCGTAGTTGTGGGACCGAACGGTTCGGGTAAGTCAAATATCGTAGATGCTCTTGCTTGGGTAATGGGCGAGCAGGCCCCCTCAAGCCTTCGTGGATCAAAGATGGAAGATGTAATCTTTGCTGGAACCGCAGGCGCTCCACCTCTCGGACGTGCTCAAGTGACGGTAAACCTCGATAACTCATCGGGAATCCTCTCCAGCCAATACTCTGAAATCGCTTTATCGAGAGTTCTCTATCGCAATGGAGTGAGCGAGTACTCAATCAATGGGGAAAAGTGTCGACTTCTCGATGTGCAGGAGCTCTTGAGCGATGCAGGTCTTGGCCGAGAGATGCACTCAATCGTGGGACAAGGCCAGCTTGACAGCGTATTGAAGGCAACCCC
>Ga0181560_10002692_pt1 | contig 16495 bp, 15 predicted proteins | sample 011ome_20_FD_133751 | JGI IMG/M metagenome (GOLD analysis project Ga0181560, IMG submission 133751) | Coastal salt marsh microbial communities from the Groves Creek Marsh, Skidaway Island, Georgia - 011509CT metaG (megahit assembly) | ecosystem: Environmental > Aquatic > Marine > Intertidal...
AATACCAAACGGAACGAACACCAAACGAAGTTTCCCGCGCCCGTCCGTCGTCAGTACGTCCCCCTGTACGCGTTCCAGCCTATCCTCGCCTGCGTCACGAGCGGCATCGTCCCTCGTATCAACCCAGGGTCGAACACGTCGAAGTCCCTCTTCTCCAGCGCGTCCAGATACGCCCCCGTGCCCACCGCGGGAAGCAACACTGCCGCCGCCGTCGCCGCGTCTTCCCTATACGAGCGAACGTCGGGGTGGCGTTCAAAGGCGTCAGAAGCGGAGTTGAAAGGCGTCGCGGTGTGTCGGGATTGAAAGCGATGGACCCTGGGCGGAGAGAAACGCGCGCCGGGAAAGAAAGTCCTTAAGGATCGGCGTTCACCGCGCGAACGCGGTCGTATGGGGACCGGCGTGAGATAGAAAGAACGCGCCTCGAACACTTCGCCGCGATCCGCTCGCGCATCCCTCGCGCGGTGTTCAGATGCGCCATCGCCGCGGACGCCACCTCGTGCACCGCGTTCCTCAGCGCCTCCGTGCTGTTCCCGCGGTACACGTCCTCGGTGCTGACGCCGTGCTTCGCGCAGAGGTCGACCGGGATGTAACTCCGGGTCGTTCCATACAAGCGAACGTCGGGGTGGAGTTGAAAGGCGTCAGATGGAGTTGAAAGGCGTCAGATGGAGTTGAAAGGCGTCGAGGGCGGGGATTGAAAGCGAGGGGTGGGCGGAGAGACACGCCGGGCAAAAGTCCTTAAGGATCGGCGTTCACCACGCGAACGGGGTCGTATGGGGACCAGTGTATAGAACGCACCTCCGTCTCTGCTTCGAGTGCGCGTGCGTCCCGCGCAGTAAATTCGCGACGCCGATCGCCTTCCCCAAGTGCGCGCACGCGTGGTCCGTCTCCGCGTCGCGAACGCCCCCCGCGAGGTCCATGATGGCGTACAACAAGCTGCCGTTCGTGTCGTGCGCGTACGCTTCCAGGTACGCGATCCCGAGTGGGGGCGCGCCGTCGGACGCCGCGTCCTCGAGGGTCGTTCCATACGAGCGAACGTCGGGGTGGAGTTGAAAGGCGTCAGAAGCGGAGTTGAAAGGCGTCGATGGCGGGGATTGAAAGCGAGGTGTGGGCGGAGAGAGACGAATGCAAAAGTCCTTAAGGAACGGCGTTCACCACGCGAACGCGGTCGTATGGGAACCAGTGTATAGAACGCACCTTCATTCGCGCGTCGACGATCGAATTCAGCCATCGCTTCGCGCGCGCGCCGCCCGCGGGGAGGACGCGCGACAGCGCGACCGCGACCGGGTGCCGGTGTTTGCTCGCGTCCCCCGCGTGGATCGCGGGGAGGGCGTCGCGCCAGAACTGCAGGCGCATCGACGCGAGGTGCGGCTCCGAGGCGGCGCCGAGCGCGTTCGCGGTCTCGACGTTGAAGGCGCGAAGCGCGAGCGCGACGTGCCTCGCGCGCGTCGGGAGCGCGAGCGTGCAGAGGTAGTTTTCGTAGTCGTGCGCGCGGACGAGGTCGAGGCAGTACTTGAACGCCGCGCGGTCGTCCAGCGGCGGCGCGGAGGAGGAGGGTGAGGAGGAGGAGGAGGAGGATGAGGAGGAGGATGAGGAGGAGGAGGAGGAGGATGAGGAGGAGGATGAGGAGGATGAGGACGAGAAGTCGGCACGAGACGACGACGCGCGAGATCCGCTCGCGATCGATCGTCGCGCGGACGCCCGCGCGTCCGCCGCCGCGGTCGTCGTCGTCGCCGTCGTCGCCGTCGTCGTCGTCGTCGTCCACGGACGCGTCGCCTCGCGCGCGAGCGCGCGGCGGCATCGCGAGCTCACGGCGCGGATCATGACGTACCTCCCGGCGCGCGCGCGGGGCCAACTGATGACATTTGCGAGCCACCGCCAGGCTCAGCTGAGTGCTCCGTCGTCTCCCGAACAGAAAGTCCGAAACAAACGCCCCTAAATAACGCTAACGCGCGAGATCCCTTCCGGCCGCCGCGCACTCGAGACCGCGCTTCGACGCGCCTCGCGCCTTCACCCGCCGCGATGCCGTCCCCCGATGGGGTGGACCACACCGAGGTCATCGTCCACGCGCGCGACGCCGCGGACGCGAAAGCGCACGCGTCGTCCCGGGCTGGAGTCGTCGTCGTCGCGAAAGATTTGACCTACGACGTCGCGTCGTTCAAGGACAAGGGCGTCAAGGCGAGGCTCCTGTCTGACGTCAACGGTTTATTCAACCCCGGGGAGATGACTGCGTTGTTGGGCCCGTCCGGGAGCGGGAAGACGACGTTCCTGGACGTCCTCGCGGGGCGGAAGACCGTCGGGGAGACGACCGGGGAGGTGCTCTTCGGAGGGAAGGCGCCGTCGGTAAAATTCCTTCGACGGCACACGGGGTACGTGGAGCAGTTCGACACGCTCATCGCGGCTTTGACCGTGCGAGAGATGCTCTGCTACACCGCGGAACTGAAACGCCCGATGAACGAGCCGTTAGCATCCAAAGAAACGGCCGTGGACAAGCTGTTACGCGACCTCGGTCTATGGGACGCGCGCGACGTCGTCGTCGGGAGCCAGATGGTCAAGGGGATATCCGGCGGCCAGGCGAAGCGAACGAACATCGCGATCGCGCTCATCACGGACCCTTCCGTCTTATTCCTGGACGAACCCACGAGCGGGTTGGACAGCTTCACCGCGAACGAGGTCATGTCCGTGGTGAAGTCGCTGGTGACGGACGAAGTCACGATACTCGCGACGATTCACTCGCCGACGGCGTACGCGTTTTCGCTCTTCGACAACGCGATGATCCTCTGCGGCGGCAGACAGGTACGTTCTGATTCACACTGGTCCCCATACGACCCCGTTCGCGTGGTGAACGCCGTTCCTTGAGGACTTTTCCCGGCGTATCTCTCCGCCCACTCCTCGCGACTCGTGACATGATGATAAAAATGACCGATACGACGCGTTATTTATCACGTGTACGCGTACTCACCACCGCCGTCCGTCGCAGGTGTACTTTGGACCGACGGGGAAAGGGTTGGTGCAATACGCCGCGACGTCGCTGCCGGGCGTGACCCCGAAAGAGAAAGACTCCGGGCACAGCGACATCGAGTGGCTCATCGACGTCTTCACGGAGGCGGACCGCCGAGGCGACGCCGTCGCGTTCGCGGACGTGTACGAGACGTCGTCGCTGAAGAAGGCGTGCGACGCGTCCACGCGCGCCGCCGTCGCCGCCGAGAAGACGCGCCGGCGGCGGCGCGGCAGCGAGGAGAGCCTCGCGGACGGCGTCACGACGCAAAGCCTCGCGGACACGAAGCTGAACACGACATCGTCCACGGTAACGCCGGGGTGGTGGGCGTTTTACGTCATGCTGAAATACCGAACGAGGAAAAACTACCGAGACCCGGAGTACCTCGGCCCGCGGCTCGGAGACAAAATCTTCCTCTCGTTCATCATCACGACGCTCTACCTCGGCAGAGGCAACGACTTCGGCGCGGACAACGTGATCAACATATCCTCCGCGCTGTTCATGTGGAGCACGCTCCCCGCGTTCGGCGCCGCGGCGTACATCCCGCAGATAGTGTTGGAGAGGTCGCTGTACATGCGCGAGCGCGCGGACGGTCTGTACAACCCGCTGACGTACGTCGTCGCGAAAATTTGCGACGAGATGCTCCTCCTCGTCTTCGTGACACTTTGTATCGCGGTCGTCGTCTTCTTCGCCGTCGACCTCGCCGGGTCGTTCTGGCTGTTCTGGCTGACGTATTACATCACGCTCGGGAACGGCATCGTCCTCGCGTACCTCGTCGCGGCGGCGGCGCCGAACATGGAAGCCGCGAACGCCATCCTCCCAACCTACGTCGTCACGCTCCTCTTTTTCGCGGGGTTTTTGATCACGCCCGAGGACACGCCGTCGTACTGGAAGTGGTACTCGTACGTCGACCTCATGAAGTACGCGTGGGGGGCGCTGATGATCAATCAGTGGGACGGGAACGACCCGGTGTTGTTCGCCGGCGGGGAGACGCTGCTCGAGACGTACGAGCTCGACGACGTGAACAAGTGGGGGTACGTCGGGTATCTATTGCTCTTCTTTTGCGCGTTTTTCGTCCTCGCGTTTTTAGCGCTCAAGCACATCAACCACAGCAAGCGTTAATATACAGTATGATTAAGTTAGCGATTTGTCTCTTATTATCATATGTACACGCGTCCACCGTGGCACCGTCTTCCTCTCCTCCAAACGCGCATCGCATTCGCATCGCCCTCCAGTCCTCCTCCGTCCGTCCGACCGTCGCGTCGCGTCACATGCCCTCGTCCGCGTCCAAGGATTGCAACACGTCACGAATCGCCGTGACGTCCGCGTGATTCGGTCCCAGCGCCTTCTGCTGCAGCACCAGCGCGCGCTCCAGCAGAGGCCGCCCGACGCCGTTGTGCCCCTGGTCGAGGTGGCAGATCGCGAGGTCCGTCAACGTCTGCACCGTGTCCTGGTGGTCCTTCCCGAGCGCCTTCTCTTGGATCCTCAGCGCTCGTTCGTACAACGGCTGCGCCTCCGCGAATCGCTCCTCCTCGCTGTGCAACGCCGCGAGGTCCGTGAGCGCGACGGCGACGTCCGGGTGCGTCTTGCCAACCTCCTTCTCGCGCGCGGCGATCTCAGCCTTGAGCTCGCGCGCGTTCGGCGCGCCGTGCGAAGCCGCGGGCGCGGGGCGCGTGGGCGTCGTCGCCTTGGGCGGCGGCGCCGGTTTCCTCGCCGCCGCCGCCGGTTTCTTCGCCGCCGCCGCCGGCGCGGGCGCGGCGCCGCCGAGCCCTTCGTCGATGATCTCCCGGATCGCCGGTTTCAAGTTCCTCGGGAGGAACTTCTCCACGGCGCGTCCCGCGATCGCGCAGCACTCCAGCGTGACCTTCACCGCCGCGGACCGCACGTCCCCGTTGGGGCTCTCAAACGCCTTCGCCGTGAACTCCATCACCGACTCGAGCGATAAGCCTTGGTTCGAATCCTTCGCGAGGCCGTGCCGCGGGATCAGCGCGTGCATGATCGTGAGCCTCCCGAGGACGACCCTCCACACGCTCTGCGACCTTACAGGCTTCGTCAGCGGCTTCGCGACGAGCGACATCTCGCTCCCGGCGAGGTCCATCACGGAAGCGTGCGCCGCGTCTCTCACCTTGACGTGGGTGAACGCGTGGGTCAGTCGAACGTCTTACCGGTCAAACGTACGTTGAAAGGGAAGCGCGGGTGAAGAGTGACGACGGGAAAAGTCCTCAAGGAACGGCGTTCACCACGCGAACGGGGTCGTACGGGGAGCAGTCTCACCTTGACGTGCGCGTCCCCGAGTCTCTCGAGGAGGAGCACGACGAGCGGCGAGACTTCGCTGTGAACCTCCCTCGGGCCTAAGCTCGGGCCCATCTTCCGCGTCGCGGAGGTGAGCAGCTTGCACGTCGCCGCGAACACGTTCGCGACTTTGTCTTTGAACAGCCGCCCGAAATGTTGGCACAAGACGCGGAAAATCTCCCTCTGGTCTCCCTTGACGTCGCCGCTCGAAACCTTCTTCTCCATGTCCGCGAGCGCGGCTTCGCGGTGCATCCAGTTCTTGCTGTACAGGCACATCGCGCAGTACTCCCCGAACGCCTCCACGATCGGCCGCGCGTCGCCCTCCATCGACGGCGGGATCGGATCCGGCGCGGGAAGGTCGTCGCCGCCGCCGAACCCCGGCGGCTTGGGCGGCGCGTCCGCGTTGCCGCCGCCTCCTCCTCCTCCTCCTCCGCCCATCATCTCGTCCTCGCTGAACTGGTTCCCACCGCGCCCCGTCGCGAGCGCGGGGACCTCGTCGTTGTTCGCCCCGAGCGCGGACGGGTCGTTATCCCGGAACCGCGTCGGCGTCGGAAGCCCGCCGTCGCCTTGCATCTGCGCCGCCGCCGCTTTGCTCACCGCCGGTCGTTCGTCGTAGTCGCGCCCGCCGTAGGTGTTCGACGCCGCGGGGGGGACGTCGTCCGGGCCCGCCGTCGCCCTGAGCTGCTTCAGCTGCGCGGGGGACAGACCCCCGGCGTCGTAGTAGTCGTTCTGCGGCGGCCCCGGGGGACCCGGATCCGGCATCGGCGCGCTCGTCTGCGTCGGGTCTTCGTACCGGTCGTCGTCTTCGTACGCGTCCGCGGCGGCGTCCGGGCCGTGGTCGGTGAATTCCATCACCGGCGCGGGCTGCTGCGGCTGCTTCGGCGGGGACATCGGGTTCGCGCCGTGCGCGTCGAGCGCGCGGTTGAAGATCTGATCGGCCGGCTCATTCTCGCGTTCGCGGTACGATCCCCGCACGCCGACGCTCTCTCCCAGCGCGGTGACGCCTCCGGCTTCGCGAAGCTTATCGATCTCAACCTTGATGAGCTTCGCCGCGTCGTAGTCCTCCGCCTCGATCGCGCTGGACTTCTTCGCTTCCAGCTGCGCAACCTTCGCGCCGACGGCTTTCAGGCGGTTGATGCCGTCCTTCAGTCGCTTCGCCTCGTCGTAATCCTCGCGAGCCACCGCGGCTTCTTTGAGCGCGTAGATCTCGCGGATCTTCATCGCCGTCACCGGGTCCACGTCCAAGTCCAGCGCGACGTCCGCGAGGCCGGCGTGCCGCGGCCGCCCGTGCGGGTCCGCCTGCTGCGCCATGTACCCGGCGCCGCCGCCGTCCGGGGTTATCGGCTCGCCGATGACGTTCAGCGCGACCACGCCGACCTGGTTGTAGATGTTGAGCTTGTTCACGTGGCACTGTAGGCGGCACGTTCCGTACGAGCGATGATTTCGGGGTGGAGTTGAAAGGCGTCAGAAGCGGAGTTGAAAGGCGTCGAGGTGTGTGCGTCGGGATTGAAAGCAGCGAGGGGTGATGGGCGCAGAGACACGCCGGGAAGTAAAGTCCTTAAGGATCGGCGTTCACCACGCCGACGCGGTCGTACGGGGACCGGTGTGAGATAGAACGCACCTTGTGAATGACGAGGCGCAGCACCGCGGCGTCGACGTTCACGTGCACCGACTTGAGCTCGCGGGCTTGATGCCCGCTGGATAGGTTCGAGTCGAAGGACAGGTGCCCGAGGCGGCGCATCACCGCGCGGTCCAGGGAGCTCTCCCCCGGTGGGAGGAGGCCGGTGTAGAGCTCCACTTTTGTGGCGATCTTATACTCGTGCGAGAGGATCTGAATCTGATGGATGCGCGCGGGGTGGTCCAGGCGCAGGACGAGCTCCTGGGGGAACTTGGAGAAGCGCGCGCACTGCCATCCGCGCGTCTGCGGGGTGTGGAAGTGGAGCTCGCGCGCGGGGTAGTCCTCGTCCTGTGGAGAGGAAGACGGGGGAGAGGGAAGGACGGGACGATGAGTGGGCGCCCCGAGCAGAAAGACGAGAAGGAAGAAGAAATAAATAATTTGAAATCGTCCGTCGTCTCGGACGGACGGCGGGACGCGTCCGCGCGCGTACCTCGCCGGAGACGTGCGCGACGGTGAAGCGGAGCTTGCTCCCCGCTAAGTGCGGACGTGCCATGGTGCTTGCGACGCGTGTGCGTCGCGCGTTGCGTTCACGGTCTGACCGACGCGCCGCTCGTGTGTGGTCAACGAACACACACCACCGTTCAAAAAAAGTGGGTCAAACGGCCAGGTTATGGGTCACACGGAGATCGCGCGTGGGGTAAAAAAAATAGTCGGAAAGGGCCTGGTTTGATAGGGTCCGATAGGGTCCGATGGTCTATCGGACCCTTTCAAATTTGGCCCGTTCCGGCTCGCAGAACGGAAGCGCGCGGCCGCGTCGAGGAGCTGTCGCACTCATCCATCATCATCGTTCGTCGTCGTCAGTCTTCGACCGCACCGCGACGACCGACGAACGCGATGGCGATGCTTCTCTCGACGTTCTCCCGCCCATCATCCGGCCGCGCGCGCGTCTTCGTCGCGCTTCTCGTCGCTCTCCTCCTTCTCGGCGTGAACGGCGCGGACGCGAAGAAGAAGAAGAAGGGACCGAAGATCACGCACACGGTGTTCTTCGACGTCGCCATCGCGGGCGAGCCCGCGGGTCGGATCGAGATGGGGCTGTACGGGAAGACGACGCCGAAGACGGCGGAGAACTTCCGCGCGCTCGCGACGGGGGAGAAAGGATTCGGGTTCAAAGGGTCCTCGTTCCATCGCGTCATCAAAGGTGCGCGCGCGCGCGCGTCGTCGTCGTCGTCGTCGTCGTCGTCGTCTTCGCGGCTCGATCGACCGATCGACAAATCGAACGAACGCCGATCGTCGTGGTGATGACATCTTCTGATCGTCGTCCGCGGCCTCCCTGCTCTTCCTCCTCCTCCTCCTCCTCCTCGCAGACTTCATGATCCAAGGCGGCGACTTCACGAACGGCGACGGCACCGGCGGGAAGAGCATCTACGGCGAGACGTTCCCGGACGAAAACTTCAAGCTCAAGCACACGGGACCGGGCACGCTCTCCATGGCAAAGTGCGTCTTCGTTTCGCGGAGTTTCGCTTCCGTTTCGCGTCGTTCCCTCGTCTTCCGCCCCGTCGCCACTCCTCGACCCGCGTCGTCCGTCCGTCCGTCCGTCCGTCCAACCCGACCCAACCCGCGCGAGAGAGGGAAGGGAAGGGAAGTCGAGTCGAGTCGTCGATGATGCTCGACCGCGTTCCAAGGTCCTGAACGGAGGACAATGGTCAACGGTGAAACAGATGTTCAATGCATTCAGGGTCCCTCGCGCGTTTCGACGCTTCGGAGGACCCGCCTGTGCAATCGCTTTGAAACACCTGAGACGACTCGACGCTTCATCTCCTCGTCCCCTCACCCGCACGCACGCATCAAAGTCTAACCCTAACCCTAACCCTAACACTGACGCTCTTCGAACGATGCCACCCCCGACGCACCCCACCGAACGCGACAGCGCTGGCCCCGACACGAACGGCTCGCAGTTTTTCATCTGCACGGTGAAAACCTCGTGGCTCGACGGCCGACACGTCGTGTTCGGCAAAGTCACGAACGGGATGGACGTCGTGAAGGCGATCGAAGCACTGGACGGGACGCCGCCGAAGCAAGAAGTCACGATCGTGGACGCCGGGGAGATCCCGATGGACGAGCCGAAGCAGGAGGAGATCGACGCGTGAGCGAGCGGCGCGAAGGCGAAGGCGACTTTGGCGACTTTTGTTCGGCGACTTTTTTTTTTTTTCGCGCGCGCTTCGATCGACGTTGATACGACGACGAACGAGACGTTCGATTCTTCTACGTTTAGTTTCTGTTTCTTCTTCTACGCGTCCACCTCGCCGCCCTCAGCAGCCTCCGGACTCGGACTCGGACTCGGACTCTCGCCCTTGCCGCCTCTGAAGAGCCCGCCGAACATCCGCCCTAAATTCCACGCGCCGCGACCCGGCGCGGTCTCCGCCGGCGTCGCCGGCGTCGCCGGCGGCGTCGCCGACATCGCCTTCGCGTGCTCCTCCTTCTTACTCCGCGCCCTCGGCGCCGCCGGCGGGGTTTCCTCGGTGGGCGCGTCGATCGACGTTTTATCTTCCGCCGCCGCCGCCGCCGCCGGGGGCTTCGGCGGGGAAGACTTCAACGAAGACGACGACGAGCTCGTCGACCCGGCGCTCATCCCGACAGCTCGTCTCACCTGCGCCCACATCGCGCCGAGTCCGCCGCCGCCGCCCGTCCTCTCGCCGTCGCTCCCATCTCCGCCCCCCACGTCGAACTCGCCCCTCCTCCCCAACCGCTTCGCGTCCGCCTCCGATAACATGGCCACCGCGTCGGCGTAGACGTCGTACCCTCCCGGGCCGTACACCCTGACCTCCTCCGCGAAGAGATCCTCCCAGCGTTCGGACGCGACTTTCTCTCTCTCCGCCGCCGCGACGACGGCGTTCATCGCGGACATGTACACCATGGGGATGTGGTCCGTCATCATCCGCGTCGAGAGCGGGATCTCCGTGAACGCCGTGGGATGCCGCTCCTCCGCGGTGGGGCCGTCGTCTGATGAGAGCCGTTCCGTGCGAAAAGAGTTCGTCGGTCAGTCGAAAGGAGACGCGATCGATCACGTGTCGTTTGTTGAAACCGATGGACGGGCGAAATGAAATAAATTCGTGTGTACAGAACAGAACGCACCCGAGCTGAGGTGACGCAGGTGGATGACGCGCCCCGGTTGGACGAGGAAGTCGCCCGCGCCGTGGTCTCTGAGCTCGAGCCCGGTGACGCCCTCGAGGTCGTCCCAGTGCGCCTGGCAGCGGTCCAGCCCCGACGCCGCCGTCGCGGACGTCGCCGCTTTGACCGCGGCGACTTGCCGCGCTCTCTGCTTGCGCTTCTCTTCGCGCTCGCGCTCCGACGGCGCGCGCGGCTGCGCCTTCGCGAGCGTCGCCGCCGCCGCCGCGCCGTCGCCGTCGGGCGGTTTCGGCGGCGGCGCGTTTGAAGCCGATCGGTCCGTCTCGTCCGGGGCAAGATCCGATTCCGATTCATCCGCGTCGCGCGGCTCCGGCTCGGGGATCTTCGGCTTATCCGACGCCGTCGGCGCGTGGAAGTCGTGCAGCGCGCTCATCCGTCCGGTAATCTCCGCCTCGTCCTCTTCGTACGCTCTCGCGTCCTCCTCCGCGACGTAGAGCGGCGACTCGTCTCCGTCTCCGTCCCCGCCCCCGCCGCGTCGACCGATCCCTTGCGATCCCCCCTTATCCCGCCCCCCCAACGCGTTACTGATCGCGCGCATCATCGGCTGCGACGGCGCGGCGCTGTTTAACCGCCGTAACAGCCGCCGCACGCTGCCGTAGCACAAGCGTGGGATGACGTCCTTACCCGCGACCACCGCGGTGACGTACTCGCGCGCGGCGTTCGACAGATCGAGCGAACACGTGCTCGGCGCGGCGAAGCAGTGGCAGATGGCGCGCGTGACGTTTCGCGTCGCCGCGGCCGCGCCCTCCTCGCTCGCGCCGTCCTCGTCCACGGCTTTTCGTATCCCCTCGCTCGCGGCGGCGAGGACGTCGGCGTCGCCGAGACGCAGAAGCATCGCGATGCACGCGGCGACGCCCGCGCCCATGCTGTGCCCCGTCAGCAGCAGCTCGAACGTCGGGTTGTTCGCCATCGCCCTCGCGGCGGGCGCGATCTGCGTCTGCACCACCTGCCACGCGCTCGCGACGACGCCCGCGTGCGCCCACCCGCCGCAGAACGGCACGGACGTGCAACACGCGTCGGTGAGTAAATCTTCGAGCTGCGCGGTGCCGCGAATCGCGACGACGACCGTCTTCGCGCCGCGGTCGATGGCGACGTACGACGCGGGCGAAAACGTGAGCGTGCTCCAGTTCGCGCTCACGATGTCCGCGGGGTCGATCCCCGCGCTTCTCGCCGCGGCCGCGGTGACGTCGTCCCCCGCGCTCTTAAACCCGGACATGACCTCGTGTTTCAGTCCCCCCACGAATCCCTTCTGCATGATCACCGCGAGCGCGCCGTAGACGGCTACGCTGTGCTTCATCCCCAAAATCAGCGGCTTCAAGTCCGGCGTCGGCGGCGGGTCCTCGTTCGGGTACAGCTCCGCGCGCGCTCGGCGCCGCGCGGCCGCGGCTTTCCTTTGCTCGCGCCACAGCATGATGCCCGCGATCGGATCAAACGTCGCCACGCCCTCCATCCCCAACGGTTTCATCTCTTTGATCAGCAGGTTCACGACGCGGACGAGCGCGCGCTCAGCCTCCCACCACCCTCTCGTTTTGAGCCGTATCGCCGCCTTCTTCGCGTCGTCGGCGACAGGCGGCGCTGTTGAAGGCGGCGCTGTTGAAGGCGGCGCGGGCGGCGCTGTTGAAGGCGGTTCGATCCCCGGCGCCGCCGAAACCGCCTCGGCGTCCGCGTCCACCGCGTCCACCGCGTCCGCCTCCTCCTCCTCCTCGTCGCTCGTCGACCGCGGCGCGCGCGTCCGTCGCGCGATCCCTGGCACCACGCGGCGCGCGCGGCGTCCGGGCGATCCTCCCGGGAAGGGGAAGCCGCCGCCGCCGCCGCCTTCGAGCCCTGCCGCCGCGTCCGGATCGCGCGCGCGACGGCTCGCGACGTGATGCAGATCGCTCGGCGCGACGGGCGCCGCCGCCGTCGTCGTCGTCGTCGTCGTCGTCGTCATCACGACGGACGTCGGCGGGTCGTGGTCCCCGCGCGGCGGCGGCGGCGTCGCCGCGTCGCCGCGGTCGCCGTCGAAGTACGACGACGTCGCGCTCGAGATCGAGACGGATCGCGAGCGACGGCGCGGCGGTTCGACGGCGACGGCGTCGTCGTCGGTCGCGTCGTCGTTAAACCATCGCCACGCGTGCTCGACCGCGCCCAGCGTGGCGTCCGCGCTCGCGCTCGCGCTCGACGCGACGCGGGGTTCGTCGGTCGTCGGGACCCCGAACGGATCCAAGTCGGCGCTGCGGTGATGGGACGCGGCGGAGGGAGGGAGGGAGGGAGGGAGTTTCGAGGGATGGGGCGGTGAGGGAATCGGCGACGCGGAGGAGGAGGGAGGATTGATTCCACGCGCTCGGTGCCGTAATTCATTCGTTCATTCGCGCGTCCCGACGCGAGATCGGACGCGCGACGACGCGGACGACGACGACGCGCGCACCTGCTCCGACGCTCGTGCCGCTGCCCCCCCCGCGCGCGCGGGGGGGGAGGAGCCCCGATCTCCGGGGGCTCCTCGCTCGGCGCCGACATCGCCACCGCCCCGGCGCGCGAGCGACGACTGGCTGGGCCGCGGCCCGACGAGTCTCGTCACGCTTCGAAATTTCGAGTCGTCCGATGAGCGCGCGCGGATGATGTTTGAAATTGGCGATTTGAGCCTGGAAACGCGATTTTCAACCTACCGTCCCTGGTTTCGTCCGAGCCTCGCCGCGCGCTGTCCTCCGGACACGTGTGGTCAGAGATCTGAAGGGTCGCGACTCTTCGGGACTGGTTATCGCTCGCTTTACGCTTCAAACTCGCGCGCGCGCGCTCGGTGAACGAACGACGCCGCTTCACCCCCCTGATAACGCATCTCCGCGCGCGCGATGGCGGACACCACTCCCGCGGACAGAGACGCGACGATGGAGCTCAACGCGCGCCTCGCGAGGTTCGGCGTTGAGGTCGTAACGCGCGAGGGCCGCGGGCGCTGCCTCGTCGCGACGAGATCGCTGACCCCGGGGACGCTCGCGCTGTCGTCGCTGCCGCTCGCGTGCGCGCCGTTCCAGGAGCTCACGCGGCAGCGATGCGGCGCGTGCTTCGAGCGCCCGCCGATCGTGCGGCGATGCGGCGCGTGCGACCGCGCGCTGTTCTGCGACCGCGCGTGCCAGGCTGCCGCGTGGGTGGCGGGGCATTCGAGGTGCGCGCCGGACGACGCCGGACGTTCGTTCCCGCGCTATTTATCCGTCGCGTCGTCTCGCGTCGCGTCGCACCATTCCGTTCCTCCTCCTCGCGCCTCCTCGCGTCGCGTCGCGCGTCCGCGCGTGATGCCCTCGCGAACGACGCGACGCGTCGCTGACGCGCCGTCCCAAATCCTCCGAACGACACGACACGAATCTCGCGCAGGGAGTGCGAGAAGGCGAAGGAGCTCGAGAAGCTGCCGACGGCCGTCGCGTCCGAGGCACTGCTCGTCTCGCGCGTCCTCTGGGCCGCGCACGACGCCGCGAAAAAATTATCGCGCTCGCGCGCCGACGCCGACGCCGACGCCGACGCCGACGCCGAATCGCCGCCTCGCCGCGGCCCCTCTCCCGGCCTCGTCCGCCCTCCCTCCTCCGACGCCGGGCTCGAACCGCTCGAATCGCTCGCGTCCGACGTCGAGTCGATGACGCGATGGACGATCGGCGACGACGCGCCGGCCGAGTACGACGCGACGACGGAGCCGAAAGAGATCCCGGTGAGCGACCGGTGGAAGTTCAAGAACCAGGAGACGCCGACGGCGTTCGACGACATCGCGTACCGCGAGCGGTGGGCGAAGAAGCAGGCGAAGGCGGCCGCGGAGAAGCCCGGGACGATCGAGGAGATGGTCGAGGCGATCACCGCGCTGGAGCTGCACCCGCCGGGCGCGGATGCTAAGACGATCACGGACGCGGTGGCGACTGGGCGAAGAAATAACTTCGCGGTGACGGACTCTCTGCTCGCGCCCGTCGCGAGCGGGTGCTACCCGCTCGGCGCGCTGCTCAACCACTCGTGCGCGCCGAACGCCGTGATATCGTACCGGCTCCGTAATGACCATAACGGCGGCGGAAGACCCAGGGAGGACAGCGCCGCGGATCTCCACGCGGCGGATCGAAACGCGAACGTCGACTGGATGATCGGAGGCGGCGGGGTCTGGGCGCAGGAGTTTCGAGTCGTGAAGCACGTCGCCGCGGGGGAGGAGCTGACGCACGCGTACGTGGACGCGTCGGATCCGATAGCCGCGCGCCAGAAGATCCTCACGACGCGATACGGGTTCAAGTGTTTGTGCGCGCGTTGCGGCGAGGGGAAGCCGATGACCGGATGCCGCGGCGGCAAGTTGAACCGCCCGAACACCGCGGTGTACGAGAGAGCGCTGGAGATCATCGAAGAGGCGATGTACGAGAAGGATCTGGACAGAGAGAAAGAGAAAGCGCACCAGGCTGTGCACGTCCTCGCGGTCGCGATGGACGACATGGGCGAAGGCGAATACGGCCCCTCGATGAGTTTCGAGTTGAAAGACGTCGACCCCGAGGAGCTCGCGACGAGGTACGGCCCTTCGCCGACCGTCAGCGCGCGCGTCAGGGCGCTGCACATCGCGTTCAACGCCGCGATGCTGGAAGGGGATTGGCCGTACGCGAGAGGGTTGGGCGCGAGCCTGATTTTAGGGAGAGAGGCTGCGTTCGGGACCGCGTATCATCCGAGGGTGGGATTGGATCTCGTCACGCTCGCGGGCGTCGCCGCGGAGGCCGGCGATTACTTCGCCGCGAAAGAGACGCTGCACAAAGCCCAGGAGATCTTGGAAATCACGTGTGGGAAGAACTCGAAGCTGTTCAAGGACACGTTGGTTCTGTACGACAGGATCGTGGAGGTGGAGACGGAGCGAACGATGACGCCGACGACGCCGTCGCCGATGCCGCCGTTGGTGGACAACAAGGCGAACTGAGCGAGCGAATACGACCGTTCGTTCGTCGTACGGAAGTGTACTGTACGTGTACCATAAGTTGCCTATTCATTCTAGTAGTTCTACCTACGAAGGTACACGTGAAGCGCGCGTCACTCGACGCCGCGTTGGACGTACACTTTCGTGTTCTCGAGCCCGCCGCGCGAGGACGTCCGCAGCGAGATCGAAACGAACGGCGTTTCCTTTTCTTTTCCGCCGCCGTCTCCGGCGCCGTCGCCGCCGCCGTCGCCGTCGCCGGCGCCGTCTTTCCTCCTCCACCGCCGCTTCACGTCCAGACCCCACTCGACGCCGAGGTCCGCGTCGCCGCCGCACGTCAACGCCCACGACACCCCCGCGCCGCGCCGCGTCAGTCGCGCGAACGCGCCCTGAGGGCCCGCGAAGCCCCGGCTTCGTTCAGCGCGCGCGCCTGAAATTTTCGCATCCACGACGTACCGCCGCCGCCGCGACGGGTCCCCGACGTCGACGTCGCCGCCGATCCCGACGCTCCGCCCCCTCTCGCTGCTGAACGATATCCCCACGCACGTCTTCGGCTCGCCGCCGCTCCAACGCCGTCGTGGCGCGGACGCGGTGGGAAGAACGTCGACCCGCGCGTCGTTTCGATCTCTCCACGCGCGCGTCATCCTGACGCGTTCCGTTGAAGCGACGGCAGTCGGGGCGGCGTCGAAAGGCGTCAGACGGCGTCGTGAGGCGTCGAGGCGCGTCGGGATTCAAAGCGAGGGGCTCGCGGGCGGAGAGAGACGCGCGCCGCCGGGAGAGAAAGTCCTTAAGGATCGGCGTTCACCACGCCAACGCGGTCGTATGAGGACCAGTGTAAATATGAACGCGCCTCCAGAGCAAATCCTGCGGCACCGTCGACTCCGCGACCACCTCCACCTCGCCGAACGAAAAGAACGGCGCGCTGAGGAAAGACCGCAAACGATTATCGCGCACGAAGTCCGTCGTCAGGCGGTGCCGGACGTGCGCCACCCCGCGCCCGTCCGAAAGCGCGTCGGTCGCTCTGTTCTCGAACGTTAGGAATCTTCTGAGCGGCCGCCCGTTCGCGTCGCGGTCGGCGGAGAGCTTGAGGGCCGTTCCATACGAAGCGATGTCGGGGTGGAGGTCAAAGGCGTCAGGTGGAGTTGAAAGGCGCCGAGGGCGGGGATTGAAAGCGAGGGACCCTAGGCGGAGAGAAACGCCGGGCGAAGTCCTTAAGAAACGGCGTTCACCACGCCGACGCGGTCGTATGGGGACCAGTGTATAGAACGCGCCTTGGCGCGAAAGGAAATCGGGACGCCGCCGCGCGCGCGGCCGCCGAGCTCGCCGACGACGGCGCAGTCCGTCGTCTTCCTCGTCGTCCTCGCCGCGACGGCGGCGTCGCCGTCGTCCGCCTCCAGGTTCCAGACGTTCGCGACGCTCAAGGAGGACACGCGCGGGATCCACTGATCCCACCATCGCGGCGGCGGCGGCGGCTTCGAGTTCGAGTTCGAGTTCGAGTTCGAGTTCGAGTTCG
>Ga0181560_10002700_pt1 | contig 16484 bp, 9 predicted proteins | sample 011ome_20_FD_133751 | JGI IMG/M metagenome (GOLD analysis project Ga0181560, IMG submission 133751) | Coastal salt marsh microbial communities from the Groves Creek Marsh, Skidaway Island, Georgia - 011509CT metaG (megahit assembly) | ecosystem: Environmental > Aquatic > Marine > Intertidal zone...
GAAGGCCGAGAAGGCCGCCGCCGCCAAGGCCGAGAGGGACGCCGCCGCCGCCGAGAAGGCCGCCGCCAGAGAGGCGGCGAAGGCTGAGAAGGCTGCGGCCGCGCCCGATGCCGAGGCGAAGGCTGCTGCCGCCGCCGCCAAGGCTGAGGAGAAGGCTGCCGCTGCCGCTGCCAAGGCAGAGAAGGATGCCGAGGCCGCCGCCGCCAAGGCCGAGAAGGACGCTGAGGCTGCCGCCGCGCGCGAAGCCGCCGCCCAGGAGAGGGCTGAGAAGGCTGCCGCCGCCAAGGCCGAGCGCGAGGCCGCCGCCGCGGAGCGCGCCGCCGCCAGACCTGCCAAGGCCGCCAAGGCTACCAAGTCTGAACCCTCGGGTGACTCGACTCCCCTCCTCGCCGGCGCGGCGCTCGTCGTGGCCGCGGGCGCTGCGACTCTTGGGGGCAAGAAGGAGCCCGAGCCCGAGCCCGAGCCCGAGCCCGAGCCCGAGCCCGAGCTGCCCAACTTTTTCTCCTTCTTCGCCCCGAAGGAGCCCGAGCCCGAGCCCGAGCCCGAGCCCGTGAAGAAGTCCTTCTTCGGCGGCAAGAAGGCGGCGGTCAACAAGGAGCCCCCGGTGGACATCCCCCAGAAGAAGGTTTTCTCCTTCGGCGCCAAGAAGGCGGCTCCCGAGCCCGAGCCTGAGCCCGAGCCGGTCAAGAAACCCATGTTCTCCTTCGGCGGCACCATGAAGATGAAGCGCGCGCCCGAGCCCGAGCCCGAGCCCGAGCCCGAGCCGGTGCAGAAGAAGCCCATGTTCTCCTTCGGCGGCACCGTGAAGATGAAGCGCGCGCCCGAGCCCGAACCCGAGGACGAGTACGAGCCCGAGCCGGCCAAGCCCAAGTTCACCCTGTTCAAGAAGGCGCCCGAGCCTGAGCCCGAGGAGGACTACGTGCCCGAAACCGCGGAGGAGCGCATTGCGCTCGCCACCCAGGAAGCGGAAGAGAACGTCGCCGCCGCGTACGAGGTTGCGGAGGAAGCCGCCGGCGATGCCGCCGAGGCGGCGGAAGAGCTCGAACTCGCCAAGGAGGCGTTTGAAGCCGCGGAGGGTGCCGAAAAGAAGGCGGCCCGCGTCGAATTCAACCGCGCCCAGAAGGTGGCTCGCGAGGCGGACTCGGTCGCCAAGGTCACCGCCACGCGCGCCATCAACGCCGCCAAGAACGAGGAGCGCTCCATCATCACCATGCTCTCCGCCGCGGACCGCAAGGTGTACAAGGCGACCGCCGCGCCCAAGAAGGTTGCCCCGCCCCCGGTGAGGGCCCCTGAGCCCGACACCGAGCCCGAGCCCGAGCCCGAGCCGGTGAAGGCGGCGCCCAAGAACCCGTTCGCCGGGTTCAGCTTCCCCAAGATCAACCTCCCCGGCCGCAGAGTGACCCCCACGAAGCAGGCGGCGCAGGTCCAGGAGGAGGTCGAGGAGGAGGTCGTCGAGGACAACGGCTCTCTTATCGAGGAGATTGCCATCCCGGTCGAGTCGGAGGCGGAAATCTTCGCGCGCGTCATGGCCGAGAAGGAGGCTGCCGAGAAGGCGGAGGCGGCCAAGGCGGCCAAGGCCAGGGCTGCCGCGCTCGAGAAGACCCAGAAGGAGGCTGAGTCTGCCAAGAAGGCTGCCGCTGCCGCCGCCAAAAAGGCTGCCGACGCGAAGATTGCCGCGCAGAAGGAGAAGATCGAGGCGTACGAGAAGGAACAGGCGGACAAGAAGGCGGCGGCGGAGGCCAAGGTGGCCGCCGCGAAGAAGGCGAACGAGGAGAGAAAGGCCGCGGCCGAGGCCAAGAAGGCCGAGGCGATCAAGGCGAGGGAGGAGAAGAAGGCTGCCAAGGCTGCCAAGGGCGGTATGTTCTCCTTCGGCAAGAAGGAAGCCGCCCCCGCCGCGAAGGCTGCCCCCGCTGCCAAGGCTGCCGCCCCCGCCGCGGGTGTCAGCGATGCCGCCGCCAACGCCGCCGACGCCCAGAAGTGGATCGACGCGTGGACGGCGGGCGGTTCCTCCGCGCCCGCGCCCGCAGCTTCCGCTGCCAGCGACCCCGCCGCCAACGCGGCGGACGCGCAGAAGTGGATCGACGGGTGGCAGTCGGGAGGTTCCTCCGCGCCCGCGCCGCCCGCCGCCAGCGACGCCGCCGCGAACGCCGCTGACGCCCAGAAGTGGATTGACGCGTGGACGGCGGGCGGGGCTTCCGCCCCCGCCGCCCCCAAGGCGGCGGCCCCCAAGGCGGCGGCCCCCAAGTCTGAGAAGAAGGAGGCTGCGGCGGCACCCGCTGAGAAGAAGGCGCCTTTCTCGTTCCTCTTCAACAAGCCCAAGGACCCCAAGCTTCCCGAGGGCATGAAGGTCACCGAGCTGCCCCCGAAGGCGGCGGCGAAGGCGGCGGCGCCCGCGGCGTCCGCCGCGAGCGACGCGGCCGGCAACGCGAAGGACGCGCAGAAGTGGATCGACTCGTGGAAGAAGAACGCACCCGCTACCGGCAGCGACGCGGCTGGTAACGCGAAGGAGGCTCAGGAGTGGATCGACGCGTGGATGAAGAACAAGTGAGCGACGCGAATGAACCGTCGATGCGATTGAAATATCATCATTTATGAAGGCGAGGCGAGAGGCGTCTCCCGCGCGCCCTTTTTCTATAGGAGCACGAAGCATAATGTACACGAGAGATGTGAGGGTGAACCATTTCCGTCCTTCACGCCGCGATGACGGTCTCGAGCTCCTGGCCGTTCACGAGCTCCGCCTCGACCATGCCCTTCTCCAGGCGCTCCAGGAGGCGGGCGTTGTATTCGCCCGCCGGGTAAGGGTCGCGCGACTCGGCGCCCGCCGGCATGCGCGCCTTGGGCGCCCACTGCTCCTCCGGGACGTACGTGCCGAGCACGTGGTCCATACCGGGGCAGCACACGTTGTAGTTAACGCGGCCGCTCATCACGTGGTGGCCGGTGTGGTTCTTGTACAGCCAGTCGTAGTAGCTCGTCTTGCGCAGCGCCTTTCCGAGCCAGAGCGGGAAGTTGAGCCCGTCGGAGAGGGGGATGTCCTCCATGCCGTGCATCGCGGGGTGCAGCGAGTTCCAGACCAGCGCGTGCAGCGCGGTGGCGCCGAGGATCAGACCGACCATCGCGGGCAGGCTGAAGCCCATCAGCGCCAGCACGGGCACGGACGTGGGAATCATCTGCATCACCATCAGGCCGGTGACGTCGTACTCAAACGCCGTGCCGCGGTACTTGGAGTTCTCAAGCATCTTGGCGGGGCCGGACTGGAGCCACTTGGGGTCGGTCTTCAGGGACATATCGTCCAGCGTTTCGGCGTGGTGCTCGATGTGCCCGCCGCCGTCGCACCGGGGCGCCTCCTTCTTGCCGGTCATCAGGCACACCAGCTTCTTCATCCAGTCCGTCTTGTTGAACTCGGCGTGCTGGTAGTACCTGTGCGTGACGTACTCGTTGAAGGAGACGATCGCGTACATGGTGGGCGCGGCGAGGATCCAGCGCACGGCGGTGGCGCTGATGGCGTCCGCGCCGGCCATGGCGACCACCTTGGTGCCGGAGCGGCGGCCGGAGGAGGCGCGCATCTGGCGCACGGAGGATTTCTTGGCGACGACGGGCACGCCGACGAGCGCCTTGCCCATCGTGGAGGCGGCTGCGAAAGACATCGCGCTTGGGTACTCGAGACGAGCGCGGTGGGACGAGTGCTGGGCTCGAACGGAGGTGGACGCGAGGCGGACGCTCGTGCGTGCGCTTACGAGGGGGAGGTGGATCGTGTGCGGAAGAGTGCGGGCCGGCGACAGCGCGGTCGCGACACCGCCTCGCGTCGAATCGCGTTTCGGGCGATAAAACGCGACGTCGACGTCAGTCAGATCGCGAATGGTTGGCCGTGCTTCAACGTCGTGAACCGGCGCCGTGGAGGCCGTGGAGAAGTCGTGAGTGACTTTTTGGTCTCAGAATTCTGCATAACGGGCTTTTTGGCGCGAACACGGCCACGAAAACGTCGAACTGTCCGACCGACGCGAGAATGTTTTGAGTAAAGAAACTCTCTAATACCTCTCGCTACGGAATACCCCCCGCGAAGCCCCACACGTGTTCACGCGAACGTCTGCGTGTTCGCGGCGTTCCCCCGCCCCGGCATGTAGTCGAAGTTGGAGGGGATCCCCGGCATGCTCTCGTACCCCGCGTCCCGCCACTCCTTGAACGTGAACAGCGCGGAGACGCACGTCGCCGCCCAGGTGAGGAAGGCAAACGCCACCGACGCCTTGGCGCCCGTCGCGCGCTTGCACACCGGGTACTCCGGGTCCACGATGGTGGTGTTGCACTCCGTCACGCACGCCACGAACGCCGCGAACAGCAGCACGTTGAACAGCGCGTAGCACCCGAACTCCGTCACCGCCGGCGGGACCTTCTGCAGCAGGTACGCGCCCATCGCGAGAAGCGTGAAGACGAAGTACAGCGCGAAGATGGCCACCATGTACTTGAACGAGCCGAACTCTGAGTACCCGCACCCCAGCGGGCCGCACTCCTCCAGGGTCATCGCGTCGGGACCAGCCAGGCCGCGGTTCTGCGACGCCATCGCGCCAAACGTCGTGACCGCGAAAAGCTAGGTCGGAGGAGAGGGAGGGGACGGACGGACGAGGCGCGCGCGCGAAGGAAAAAGAGGGTCAGTCGTCTCGTCGTAGGGATGGGGGCACGCGGGGGGCGGCTCGCGCGCTCGCGGGGAGATGCGCCGCGTGAAGACGGGCGGAACCGAGGCGTGCGGTGTCGAACATGCGCGGGGGGGCGTCCCGGGGGCGTGGCCTCGACCTCGCAGCACGCAGCACGCGGGTAACACCCGCACCGCGCGTCTCGATCGGTGCTCGTTCCCAACACGCGGTTCGCGCGCGGGTCTCCCGGGGGTTCGGGTCGGGGACGCACGCATTGCACGGCAATCAGCCTGAACTTTGGCGAGTTCATGGCAGTGGGGTCGATGTCCGCCGCGGTGATCATGGCGACAGACGAGAGACGCGGTGCCTGGTCGGGCGGCGACTGCGATTGTGGGTGGCGCCGACGGTTAACGCGTTCGGGAGTATTGGTCGTGGAAAATCGCGCTCGAGTGCGATTCGCCAGTCGTGTCCCGAAACCGAGCGCCCTTAAACTCGCTCCCGCGTGATTTTGGCCATTCCCCCACCGTCAACCACCACGCGTGAGCGCCGCGACATAAGGTCCCGGCTTCGTGTGCGGTAGGTGACGGCGGAACAAGGGATTCATAAAGTCGGTAGGGGGCTGCCGCTTTATTTTTGGGGGGAAGAGAAGGGGTTCGGGGTGAAGTGTTAAGCAAGAGGGCGGGAAAAACGAATGGCAATGGCGGGTCTCCCGCGAAGTGGCCACGTCGGAGGGACGCTCCTCGACCGGAACGTCGAGAAGATTCTCTCCGAGCCGTGGGGTGCCGCGAAAGCCGGCGTGCACTACAACAAAGAGACTCTCGAGTCGCTCTGTGACCAGTTCGCGCGGCTGGAGCCGCAGGCGCGAAGAGGCGCGCTGCAAGGTACCCTGTTCATGCGGCAAAGTCAGCGCGTGAGCTTAAGCGAGGACATTCGTGTGCTCGTGGATCTCGCCGTGGACGACAAGGACCAGTGGGTGAGCCTCATCGCTCGCGCGCTGGGAGGGTTGAAGGAACGATTCGACTTGCGACAGCTTCAGCAGGACGTCCCTGCGGTACGTTCGTCGACGTCGCGTCAGCGTTTCGTCTCCGGTCTCCGTCGCGCGAACCCTAATTCGGACCGCGAGTCGCCGCGACGTTTGTTCCCGCAATGCGAACGACGAACGGCAGACTGATGTCCTCCTCTCCTCCTTTCTCGTAAAGGTTGCGGACGCGCTCGCGTCCATCAGAAGCAAGATTCAGGCAGAGGGCACGCCGGACACGTTCCGACCGCTCGAGGTGAATGCCCGACCGACTCACGGCTGCCCGTCTCCGCGCGTCGTTTTCGCGACACGAGGCGTTTTTCGACCGACCTCGATTCCCAAACCTCGACGCGGTCACGTCGACGCAGCGCCTCCGACGTGAACGGCCGTGAGACGAACCCCCATCGATTCGCCGGTCGCTCAACCCGTGGTATCCCCCCGCGCGCTCGCGATTGCAGGAAACGTACCTGTCGCCCCGCCTGCTCGCCGCGGCGGGCGCGCCGGCGCCCGACGCGGCGCCGGCGCACGCGCACTTCACGCTCCGCACGCGCCGCGAGCCCAAGCGCAGGCTGCCCACGGTGAGCTCCCACAAGGGCAGCCTCGCGCACGCCATCAGCAACCCCGACCTCGCCGCGCGTGCGGCGTCCGCGAACGCCGTGCGCCGCCCAGCCTCGAGCGCAGCGGCGTCGATGTTCGCGCCGCCCGCGCGCAAGCCCGGAGCGTCGTTTCTGCGCGACTCGGCGCCGCGGCGCGGCGGCGCGGCTTCCGCGAAGTCGTTCCTGTCGCGCGCGCGCGAGGGCTCGACGAAGACGATGCTCATCGACGTCAGCGAGGCGGCGCAGCTGGGCACGGTGAAGGGCGAGGACCTGCGCGCCGAGCAGGCGCGCAGGGAGAAGGAGGATGCTGCGCGCGAGCGCGAGCTGAAGCGAGCGCGCGAGCAGGAAGAAAGACAGGAACGCGTCCGCAAGATGATGGAGGAACGCGAGACGAAGAAGAAGCGAGAGGCTGAGCGCAAGCGCGCGCGCGACGAAGAGACCACGAGGCGCAAAGCCGAGATGGCCTCCAAGCGCGCGCGCACGGAGGAGCCGCGTGACGAGGGCACGGCGACGCCTTCGCCCAAGGAGCCGGAGCCCATCCACGGCTGAGCGACTCGCCCGCTCCGCTCCGACTCGCTTCTTCCCTCGTCGGGGTGTACCAGAGCTGTGAACAAAACGCGAAGATACATACGGAGAGAAAGCACGAAAACGAACCGAGGATGTGGGATGTTGAATCCGCCGAACGAAGAAAGGAATAGCCGCTTTGGACGGCGCGCTCCTACGCGCGCGCGGATGGACGGATGACTGACTACTAGATTGAGCGGCGCGACGCGACAAACGAAAGCGCGCGCCGCGCGAAAGGGGCTGCCCCCGACCAAAAAAATAGAAGAAATAGCAGAAAACTAAACTAAAACCAACTACTGGTACTAACACGACGTATCCAGTATACGAAGCATCGTGTGTCTCGTGCTCTCGCGACGTCGCCTCGACTCGCCCTGTTCCCGCTTTGATATCGCGCTCGACGCTACGAGACGGAGAGATGTTTGCGTGAGTCGACGCCCCGGGGAGAGAGACGACGGACAGTCTGAAGGTTCGCCGCGCGAAAACGGGACGGTTGTCCGAATGACGCTCATTTTTTCTCTCTCATCAGCGAGGCGCCTCTGCGAGCCGTCGGCTTCCAGCCACCCGGGAGGGGCGGGGCTGCGCGACGGCGGAGTCGCCCCAGTCTGATAAGATCAAGTTATTTGGTAATCATCGAGTCATGGACGTTGAAAAACGAGCGCCGGTTGGTGACGGATCCGAAGCGAAGCACGGGGGTGGGCACGAGACGTACCGTGAGTGTGAACGACGCTACGCCCGCGGTTGTCTTGGATAGCGTCGCCGTCTTTGGTGTTGCACTGCAGGAGCGTCACGACTGGCGAAACGAGAAAAAACAACACGTCGTCTCGAGGTATCGACTCCACTCCACAACGGCCCGGTGAACCCAGCGGGGTCATCGCCGACCACGCCACAGGGCGCCATCCGCGCCGCAGCCATCGCAGACGCCGACAGCGCGACCCGCGACACACCCCCGGTCGCCCCCGCGCCTTCGAACTGCCGCACGAAGCGGGAGTTCGTCTGGTTTTTCGTCGGCGGGAGCGGTCAATGTGATGATGACGGGAGTGGCGGTGTGTCGTTTTCGCGTCGACGTCGGTCTGTTTGTGGCGCATATCATCAAGAACAACTACGCGCGCGCGGCACGCTACCCCCTCTCGATGCGCCTCCCCCCTCACAGCCCCCTCACAGCCTCGCTCGTCGCGCCGTCCCGCCGCTCTCGTCCCGTCACTTGACGTACATCTTGGCGAAGTCGGCAACGGCGTGGTCGAGCGCGTCGGCGCCGGCGACGTCGACGGTTTGCTTCGCCTTCATCGCCGCCTGCATCACCGCGTGGTGCGCCTTGAGCGCGTCGACGTAGTCCTCGGGCGAGGCGAAGACCGTGCCGTCGTTCTTGACGCGCTGGCACAGGCCGTACTCTGCCACCTTGGAGATGATTTTCCCGCAGTGCTCCTCCTTGGTCATCACCCAGCGCGTGCTCTGGTTCAGCGCCGCGGGCGTCGACGCGCCGAGCTCGGTGATCTGCACCATCGCTTTGCGGATGGTGGCGCACGCCTCCTTGATCTCGGCGACGAACGCGGGGTCGTCGAAGATGCCGCACGGGACCTGGCAGTGCCCGCCTCGGAGGCGCAGCACCAGGTGCAGGGTGGACTCCTTCTGGATGTTGTAGTCCGCGAGCGTGCGGCCGTCCTCGAGCTGCTTGCCGGCGAAGATCAGGCGCTGCTGGTCGGGGGGGATGCCCTCCTTGTCCTGGATCTTCGCCTTGACGTTGTCGATCGTGTCCGAGGACTCAACCTCCAGGGTGATGGTCTTGCCGGTGACTGCGTTCGATGGACGGTCGTCGATCGAGGGGGCGTGCCGCGCGGGGGAATCGAACGGACGGTCAGCGGGGGTCACCGCGCGGTGGCGCGCGGTCGTCGCGCTAAGCGCGAATGCGCGAGGGGACGCAATTGACGCGCGGTCGAAGATGCTACGATCCGTCTCGGAAAGGTCGACCGAGACGCGGGCGGTGGCCGCGCCGCGGTGGAGGTGAAGCGGAGGTTACACGGAGTTCTCGATGGAAAGACGGGGGATGGACGCACGAGTCTTGACGAAAATCTGCATGGTGTGAGCTGGTGGGTGTCGTGCTGAGCGCTCGAAAAGTGACGCGACGATTGGTTCCGAAAGTTCTTGCAAAAGCGCTTTTCGGGCAAGAATCCGAGACAGAAAAAAAAAAATCTTGTATTTTTTTATGACTGCGTGTCGCTGTCGATTTTCGGATTTTGTAGACTCTATTTCCATTCGCGTAAGCCTCAAAGTAGATAGAGGTAGAGCGGCGACGATCTGTGGCCGCTGACAGCTGTTGACGACGAGAAATCGAGGCATAACGCGAGCACAGCGCTCCTCGCGAGCCCTCGCGCGGAGCGTCACCTCGTTCGGGACCGGCAGCGACAGCGACAGGCGCGCGTCGAGCTCGGCGGCGCTCGAGGAATCCGCGTGTTTCGGGACGCGGCATCGGACGCAGCGGCGCGCGTAGTCCTCCAGACCGCACCGGCCGGCCACTTTCCTCGGCTACTTTGACCGAGCACCAGATGGACTTCGCGCAGTGAGACCCAGATCCGTTGTGGAGGAGAGAGGATGTCGTTTAAGTCGTCGGGGGCGCGCAAGCGTCCCCCCCCGCCCCCCCCCGTGCCTCCCGCGGACGGTAAGACCGAGGTGCTCCTTCGTTTCTTCGAGAGCGAGCACTTCGACGAGTGGGTCGCGATATCCAACCTGTGGCGCACGAACAACGACGGCGTGGTTGACTACTTGTGCAACCGACTGCTGTCGCTCTCGGACGAACGCGTGGAGCGGTACTTGAACCAAATCATCACCCTGCAGATCTTGCGCCCGAACAAAAGCCTGGAACGCGCCATCGTGCGCGCGTGCGCGCGGAGCATACGACTCGGGACGCAGACCTGCTGGCTGCTCGCCGCGGCGGCCGGGGATTCCAAAAAGCCGGGACCCATCATGGCGCTGCGCGACGCGTGCGAACAAGCCGCGCTCGCGGGGGAGTGGCGCCCGCCGTTCGCGGCGATGTCCCCCATGCTGGACCAACCGCTTCGCATGGACGATGTCGCGGGGCGCGCATCCGCGCGGCTCTCGGGTATGGCGCGCGTCAGGGCAGCCTCCGCGGACGCCGCCGACGCCTTCTCCGAGGAGCCGGAGTCGCCGTCGCGCGCGCTCGCCGCGGGGGTCGCCCAGGTGAGTTTCTCCGGGCGGGAGGAGAGCCGGACGCCGGACACACTGGATGACACAGAGCCAGAAACGACGTCCTCGCAGCGCGTGGACACGTTCGCGTCCACCCTAAAACTCGCGGAGGACCTGTGCGGGCTGTCCACGAAGCTCAGCGCGGTGTTCCCGCCCGAGGGGCGCCACAGGCAGCTGCGCGCGGGCATAGAGAGCGTCTCGGACGCGCTCATCGAGGGCCACGCACCGGGCGCGGGCGTGATGTTTCCCATGGGCGAGACGCACGCGCGCGTGGTGCGCATCCCCGCGAGCGAGGCTGTGCTGCTCAACTCGCGCGAGAAGGCGCCGTACCTGCTGTGCCTGGAGGTGATTGCCGCGCCCGGCGAGGAGTGGAGTCACGACGAAAGCCCCGTGAGCCGGCGGACGAGGAGCACGCCGCGCCACTCGCGGGAATCGAGCGACTCGCTGCCGCTGCATGACATGTCCGCCCCTCTGTGGTCGACGCACGACTTTCTGGCGGGCGCGAACGGGTCGGGCGGACACGACCCCGCGGAGATGAGGACATCCAGCTCGGCGGCGTCCACGTTTTCCTCCGCGAACAGCGGGCCGCTGCACCCGGGCTTGAACGCCTTCGCCGGCGGGCTGGCGCCGCGGCGAGACGGGGGCAGGGGGCTGACCCGAAACGGCAGCTCGTTCAGTAGTCTGTCGGACGCGCACGACTCCATCGACGAGGACGCCGCGACCGCGCCGCACGAGGGCGCGGAGGCGCCGAGGCGAACGAGCCAAACCAGCTCGACGCTGAACCCGAACTGGAAACCTCCGCTGTCGCCGGCGTCGACGACGGCGACGGCGTCGCCCACCGCCGCCGTCGCGGCGGCGCGGGGCGCCGGCATCTTCTCCGGCGGCGCCGCGGGGGTCAAGCCCTCGCACTTCCGCACGAAGTCGTTCGAGAGCATTTCCAAGAAGGTGGACGTCGCGCTGGCGCAGGTGTGGCGGGGGGACGAGCCCATCGTCCGCGCGTCCATCGCGCTCGCCAGCGGGCGGAACAGCGCGGCGAGCTCGTTGTCGGGGAAGAGCGACGACGACCCGCGCGACGACGCCCGCGCCGTGCGCGTGACGCTGTTCGTGGAGAACCCCGCGCCCCCGAAGGGGGCGCCCGGGCAGCCCAAGCTCGGCGGGCACCACCGCACGCCCTCGGACGTGGGCCTGGCGGAGATGGCGACCCGCGTCAACCTGCCGGGCGGGCGGAGCTCGTGGGCGCCGCCCGCGGGGGCGCGCGACGCGACGGCGCCGCCCGTGGCGGCGCCCTCGTCGCCTCCGCGCCCCCGGAGCGCGGCTGGTCCTGGCGAGAAGCACGCCGTGCCCTCGCCCTGGAAGCGCAGCGCCGGTGGGCTCGGCGAGCGGTGGGAAGACAAAGTCGAGCGCGTGCGCGCGTCGAGTCCGTACGGGAACTTGCCCGGATGGGCGCTGAAGCCGGTGATCATCAAGGCGGGCGATAACTGCCGCCAGGAGCTCTTGGCGCTGCAGATGACGCGCGCGTTCGCGAAGATCTACGCGGACTCGGGTTTGCCTCTGTGGTTACGGCCGTTCAACGTCATCGCGACGAGCACGACGACGGCGTTCATCGAGGCGGTGACGGACGCGCCCTCCATCCACGCGGTGAAGAGCCGCGCGCCGCGCGACACGTCGCTGCGCGCGCACTTCGAGGCGAAGTTCGGGAAGAGCGGCACGCCGGGGTTCCGCACCGCGCAGAGGAACTTCGTGGAGAGCCTGGCTGGGTACAGCGTGCTGACGTACATCCTGCAGGTGAAGGACCGGCACAACGGCAACATCCTGCTGCACGACGACGGGCACCTGATCCACATCGACTTCAACTTCATGCTGAGCACGAGCCCGGGCGGCATCAACTTCGAGAGCGCGCCGTTCAAGCTGACGCGCGAGTACCTGGAGGTGATGGACTCCGACGACACCGGCATGGCCTCCGAGGCGTTCAACTACTACAAGGTGCTGTGCATCCAGGGGTACCTCGCCGTGCGCAAGCACGCGGAGCGCATAATCACTCTGGTGGAGATGATGAGCGCGTCGGGGTGTCCGTGCTTCAAAGCGGGGCCAAAGGTGCTGAGCAACCTGCGGCGGCGGTTCAACCTGGGGAACACGGAGGAGCAGTGCGTGGAGATCATGCTGTCCATGGTCTCGGACTCGATGGACGCGTGGTGCACGCGGCAGTACGACTTCTACCAGAGGGTGCTGAACGGGATTTTGTAGCCAATGCGCGGCGCATTCGCTCGCGACGGCGCGAACGGCGAGAACGTAGCTACAGTACGTACAGTAAACACTGTGACTCTTTTTGAATCGCGCACGCCATATCGTCGACCTATAAAAACCGCGCCAAGTCGCCTCGTTCGTTTCCAAAGATCCAAGTGTACGCGATCGCTCGTCGCCTGGCCACAACAGCCGCAGGCGTCTTTGGGCGGACCCCAGAGGTTTGCTCGCGCTCGCGCTCGCAACGGAACAGAGCAAAGGCATCCGGTGACCTCGCCCGCGCGGTCACGGAGCAGCCATGGTGCAGCCGTATTTCATCGCCGCTCCCGTGGGCCTCGGAGCGTTGGTGCTGCAGAGGACGTTCCGGCGTAAGAAGGGCCCGCGGGACGAGGAGGTCCGGCGGAGGGACGGGGACGGAGACGAGACCGCGTTCGCGTGCGAGCGCGTGTGCTCGTCCGACCGCCTGATTAAGCGGCTCGGGTACCTGTCGAAGGTGCGTCTGCGGCTCGATGCTTCGTCTCATCCGAACGTCGCAGATATTTTTGAATAGGGTTGGTCCCAAGCGTCGCGGCGACGTCGCCGCGGGACCGGCAAACGTGAGGCGCCTGGATGCGCGCCCCCTCATCTCTCGCGTTTCCTTCCGTGCGTACGTTTCGTAGTAGGGAAGCGCGCGATACTGACCGCGATCCGTTTCTGTCTGGAACCCGCGCGCGACTCGACGTCGTCGACAGGATCCCACGCCGAACACGTGCGTGACGGTGTGCGGCTCCTCCGGCACCGACGCGTGCACGGAGGCGTGCCAGCGGAGCGTGTGCAGCATGCCGCACTCGGTGCCGTCCTGGAACGACCAGTGCGCCAAGAGGTGCACCTCGGAGTGCCTCAGAGGGCGCACGTGAGCGTGCGAGGAAGCGAGAGAACGCGAAGGTTCGCGGCGGCGGAGGCGCGAAGGATCCTCCGCTCGTCGACGAGCGCGTCGACGCGCCGCGAAGCCAAACCCTTTCAATTACATCCCGCCGCGCGTCTCGAACACACCCTCGCGCCCGACGCGTCGCGTCTCTGCTCGTCATCACAAATCCGGCAAGTACTGGCTCGGGACCTGGTCCGCGGGCAGGAAATCGTGCTCGGCGGCTCTGTGCATGGCGAGCATGTCGTTCTCGAGCGGGTGCGTCTCGCCCACCAGCACCATGCTGTGCAGCGGCCCGCCCATGTCGATGTTGCACATCTCCTTCAGCGTGCACGTCTTGATGAGCTCGTCATCCTGGCCCATGCGCGCGACCGCGACGCACATGCTGTCCGGGCCGTACACCTTCTCGCCGCGCGTCTCCTCCACCTCCATCATCTGGCGCGCGCACGTCGCGCACGACATGAAGCGCGGCGGCTCGTACTCCTTCTTCCCGCGGCACAGCGCCTCGACGCTCGGCTCCTTGACCCGGATGTCCAGCAGCAGGAGCGTGTGCAGCCCCAGCTGCGCGTTTTCCCGAATGCGGTCGTAGAACGAGTCCGGCCGCCAGGTCTCGGTGAAGAACACCACGGACACCGCCTGGCCGAAGCGGTAGAGCTGCAGCCCGCACCCCGCGACGGCGTTCATGATGCTCGCGTTGTAGATGTGCTTCACCTTGCACCCGAGCCCCTTGGCACGCAACACCAGGTCGCTGTGCGTCGTGGCGGCGAACGCGTCGCCAACGACCAGGAACGCCACGTCCGTGGTCAGCGCCTCGTTGAGCATGCCGTCGATGCCCTGCTCGACAAACTCGCGGTCCGCCACCACCACCTCGCGTCCGTAAATGGCCTCCAGGCGCTCCTTGGGCACGCCAAGGATGGAGGTGTACGCCTCGAGGTACACGCGCTCGCACTTCTTCACCGCCTCGAGGCCGTTCACGGTGATATCCTTCTCGTCGCCGAGGCCGAGGCCCACGACGTACAGCATGGCGCGGAGTCGCGCGACCACCGGGAGAGAGAGCGCGGCGGCGGCGCGCTGAAAACACTGAACTGGCGGCGGTGGCGCTGACGAAAACGACGGGCGTCGGCAGTGGGTTTTGGAGAGAAAAGCCTTCCTTCCGCGGGCCTAAGCAGTCTTCCTCCTGGACGATGCCTGCGCCACTCCACGCAGACGTCGTCCCCGCGACGAGTGTATCGCGACGAACCGACCTTCGAGAGATGGCGGCGACCGATGGCGGCGCTTCCTCATCGGCGACGCCGGCGTGGCCGGGCACCGTGAGTCGCCGCTTGAACGGTGTCTGGAGACTCCAGACGCCGCCGGCGCGCGGCTCGAGCGTCGCCCCCGAGACCCTGCAGATATGCTTCCGGAACCGCGGGGACGGATCCGTCGCGCGCGTGGCGGAGCTCGCGGTGATGGCGAGCGGACAGCGCCTGGAGAGCGTCGAGCTGGAGTGCGTTCCGAGCTCACGACCCCCCGACGCGCGCGAGACGAGGCGTCGGCGTGTTCTCTCGTTTTAAAGCAGCCAGACGTCTGATACCCCCTCCCGTCCCTCTTTCCTCACGCAGCGCCAGGCCCGGGCGAGGCGACGCGCTCGTGGCGCGCACGCCGAATCTCTGGGCGCTCCTCGTCGTGGGCCCGACCACGCTCTCCCCGAGGCAGAGGCAGAACGAGCGTCTGTGTTCCTTCGGCGAGACCCGCGTGTGCGAGGCGCGCGAACGCGTCATGTTCGCGTTTCAGTTTTCCAACCCGGACGACGCCGAGCGGTGCTTCGACGCGCTGCGTCCCTGGCTGAGCGCGACCGTCGCCGGAGGCGCGTTCGAGACGCGCGCGTCTCTCCGGGCGATGCTTGGGATATCTCCGGAGCCGGCGATCCAGACGGCGTCGCGCGATCGGGACCCGGGCGGAACGAGGGACGCGGACCTGGAGGTCCTCGAGCGACCGCCCGCGGTCCCCTCGGAAGCCGAACGCTCGCGAGCCGAGCTCATGACCACCGCGGAGGTGATGGCCGTGATGGAGACGGTGACCGTATCCGCGATGACTATATCCGGTTCTGCCACGGTGGATACACCCGCGAGGGCCGCCGGCGACGCGCCCGAACCCGGTGCGTCCGCGGAAACGGAGCGGATAAAGAGCGCCGACGCGGAACCCGAGCCGGAGACGGTTGCGAACGCGAGCGCGACTGAGACGCGAGAAACCCAGACGAGCCTCGATGAGCCCGATGAGCGGTCGGCGGTCGAGCCCTGGATGTGGTCCTCCGGAATATCCCCCGACGTCCCCGACGAGACCGCGCGCGCGCACGTGCGAGAGATGTTGCGCGAGTGCCTGGCTCCCGGCAACGGCGCCGCCTCCGGCGCCGCCGCCGCGTTCGCGCGCGCGCCCCTCGGCGCGGGCATGCCGTTCGACCGGTACGCGCGGCTCGTCGGCGAGGCGATGGACGAGATGATACGCACGGGTGAGATCGTCGTGGAGGAGGCACGAGACGAGAGCGACGATGACGACGACGAAGAGTCCTCTTAAAGGCTGGACGAAGAGTCCTGTTAAAGGCGCGCCGCGCCGCGCTTTCTTTCGCTCGCCGCGCGCCGGAAGAGCGAAGGGCGCTACATCTGCATCATGAGCCTCCTGAACGCGTCCTGCACGTTCGGCGGCCACGATTCCGGGAAGTTCTTCTTCTTCAGCAACCCGCACTGCACCAGTGCCGCCTTGTCGGCGTCTCCCAGGCCTTCCTTCGCGATGCGCTCGAGCGCCGCCGCGCTCTCCTCCGGCGTGCGCGCGTCCCGGAGCTCCGCCAACGGCGCGACGTACCCGTCCGGCCCTTTGTCCCCCTCCAGCCCGTTCTTCGCCGCGTGCCCCTCCGCGTTCGCGATCAGCGGGTCCGCGCCGCAGCTCACCAAGAAGTCCGCGCACTCGTCGTAGTCGTACCCCAGCGCCATGTGCAGCCCGGTGTTCCCCTTGGCGTTCACCGCGTCGATCTCGGCGCCCTTCGCGACGAGCAGCTTGCAAATCGGCGTGAAGCCGTTCTGCGCGGCGATGTGTATCGGCCGGTTGCCGTTCCTCGGGTCCTCGCAGTTGGCGCGCTCGGCGTCCGTCACCAGCGACGCGAGCTCGCCAAGCGGCTTGTTCCAACGGATCGCGCTGTGGATCTTCTTGGTTTCGTCTTCCGACAACGCGCGCGAGTTCACGGCGGGCGCCTTCGCGCCGCGTTCCCGCGACTCTGACGCCGCGCGCCGGCGAACCTCCGCGTCCTTTTCTCGCGCCGACGCAGACTCCGCAGCGTCCTCATCCTTCTCTCGCGCCTCGCGCTC
>Ga0181560_10002701_pt1 | contig 16482 bp, 13 predicted proteins | sample 011ome_20_FD_133751 | JGI IMG/M metagenome (GOLD analysis project Ga0181560, IMG submission 133751) | Coastal salt marsh microbial communities from the Groves Creek Marsh, Skidaway Island, Georgia - 011509CT metaG (megahit assembly) | ecosystem: Environmental > Aquatic > Marine > Intertidal...
AGGATCGGGTTACGCCCATTCCGCAATAACATCTCTTATTTCGGCATAGATGCAGATCAATTAATGGTGGAAAAACCCGCACTTGCTGAACGGGTATTCAAAGAACTGATGTCGATTTTTGAAGAAGGCGCTCTGCGCCCACTTCCTTACCGAGTGTTTAATGCCATACGAGCCGAGGAAGCTTTCCGCTATATGCAACAGGCACGCCAGATTGGCAAAATCCTGATCAACTATGAAGACCTGCCTAAGGTTAAATGCCCAGTAAAAGAACAGCGTGACAGTCTCCAACTTGATCCCGAAGCGACCTATCTGGTTACTGGAGGTTTGGGTGGATTTGGTTTGGAAACGGCAAAGTTTCTGGCAAGCAAGGGTGCCAAACATTTAACCCTCATAAGTCGTTCCGGAACTTCACCGGAAAGTTCTATCGCGTCCTTCAATGAATTATCCCAGATGGATATTGAATTGAGCTGTCACTCCATTGATGTCACTAATCATGAACAGTTATCCGAGCTATTTGAAGATTTTGGCTCTTCTTTGCCCCCTCTGAAAGGCATTGTTCATGCCGCTACCGTATTCGATGATGGACTATTGCAAAATCTGGATGCAACTCGCATGCGCAATGTCCTTGACCCTAAAGTCATAGGTGGATGGAATTTGCACGAACTAAGCAAACCTCTCGACCTGGACATGTTCATTGTCTACAGCTCGGTAACTACCTATTTTGGCAACCCAGGCCAAGGCAACTACGTTGCTGCAAACAGCGCCTTGGAAGGTCTGGTGGAGCTGCGAAAAAATCAGGGGTTAAAGGGTTTGTTCGTCGCGTGGGGAGCCATCAATGATGCAGGCTTCCTTACCAGAAACGAAGATGTAAAAGATGCTTTACAAGCCCGACTGGGTGGTTCTTCTCTAACATCCAAACATGCGCTATCAATTTTGGAAGAATTACTTTTAAGTGATCGCACAGGTTGTGCCGTAATGGATATTAACTGGGGACCAATGAAGCGTTTTCTACCCATATCCAGCTCTAATCAATACCGCATCCTCAACTGGCAGGCTGCCAGACAAGGTGGCGACGATGATCAGGGTGAAGATATCCGCGAATTGCTCAAAGGATTGGACCATGAAGACGCGCTGGCGAAGGTAGCGGAATTACTTTCACGAGAAATTGGACATATCCTGCGAATACCTGCCGACAAACTTGATCAGCAGACGTCTGTTTTCGATCTAGGCATGGATTCACTCATGGGAGTGGAACTGGCTATGGCCGTTGAAAAACGTTTCAACGTGAATATGCCGGCTATGGCACTTTCTGAGGGTCCTTCAATCCTGCGACTATCGGAGCGCATAATTCAGAAGCTCATGGGTGCCGAAACCGAGCAGGAAGACAACCAAGATACAGACAGCGTTCGACGACTTGCCAATGTCCACAACGAGAACCTCGGTGAAGAAGGACTGGAAGAGTTGAGCAACAAAATGAAGTCCTCTGACAAAAACAGCAGTATTCTGTAACAGGAATTTAAGGCCTAAAGAATGAGCAAAGAAAAAAAATCGCTATTCGGCCTCTCGGGCCAGGCCAAGGAACGCCTGATTCAGGCGGCTCTGGATAAGCGAAGTGAGTCTTCAGGGAGACAACAACCAGAAGATGATGCTCATTCCAGGTTTTCCAGTGAACGTCGACTAAAGATTGACCCTTCGCTCTGTCGTTTCGACAGTTATCCTAATTACAAGGATATGCTGATCCAGAAAGCGGCATCTGAACAACTTGGATTAGAAAACCCCTTTTTTAGAGTCCATGAGGGCATTGCAGCAGACACTTCGGTCGTCAATGGTAAGGAATGCATTAACTTCAGCAGCTATAACTATTTGGGGCTCAGTGGAGATCCCCGAGTTATGGATGCAGCCAAGAAAGCCATTGATCAATACGGAACTTCTGCCTCTGCCAGCCGCCCAGTATCCGGGGAACGGCCAGTTCAAAGGCAATTAGAGCAAAAACTTGCAGAGTTATATGGAACTGAGGATTGTGTCGTTTTTGTCAGCGGACATGCAACTAACGTCTCAACCATCGGTTACCTTTTTGGCCCTAACGACCTGATTATCCACGACTCGTTGATACACAATAGCGTGCTGATGGGCATTCAGCTCTCTGGCGCTTTTAGGTTGTCTTTTCCTCATAATGACTGGAAAGCCCTCGACCGAATTCTTTCCGAACGCCGCAAAGATTATCAACGGGTACTGATTGTTACGGAAGGCATCTACAGCATGGATGGCGACTTCCCCGACCTTCCCAAATTCATCGATATCAAAAAACGCCACAAGGCATTCTTGATGGTGGATGAAGCTCACTCTCTGGGGATTATGGGGGAACGCGGCAAGGGGATAGCCGAGCACTTTGGGATTTCCGGAAACGATGTAGATATCTGGATGGGAACACTCAGTAAAACCTTGGGAAGTTGTGGTGGCTACATTGCAGGAGAAACAGCACTGGTGAACCATCTTAAATTCGCAGCGCCGGGTTTTCTTTACAGTGTCGGTATCTCACCGCCTCTTGCAGCGGCATCGCTCAAGGCTCTGGAGATACTGGAGCAGGAGCCACATCGAGTTCGCCACATTCAACACAATGGCGAATTTTTCAAAAAACGCGCTGATGAGGCCGGTCTGGATACAGGTTTAAGCATGGGTTTATCCATTACACCCTTAATCATAGGCAGTTCCATTAAAGCAACGCGCTTGTCCAACCTGCTCTTTGAAAAGGGTATCAATGTACAACCAATTATTTATCCTGCGGTCGAAGAACGCGCCGCTCGTTTACGATTCTTTATTTGCGCCAGTCATACTGAAGAACAAATAGAATCCACAGTCAAAATCGTTCAAGATCAACTGGCAAAAATTTAGGGCTAGTCCCGAGGATAGGCAGCTGTGACCAAAGCTCGTGTGCTGCTTTGCACCAGCGGTGGCATTTGTGCCACTTTGAGTCTCCAGGCTTTACTGGCAATTGATGAGGTAGCCGTCGCGGGCGTATTTCTTTCGACCCGTGCTCGCACAAAAAACGGCAGTTTTACCGGTGATGTGCTTCGAATCATTCGCACTTCCGGCCTCAGTTACGCTAGTTATCTGGCTATGGGAACAACCATTTTTGACTGCTTTCGTTTACCCGGAACGTTGCCCACAGTAAATAAGCTGGCCAAGCTGCACAAAATCCCTTTTTTCTGCTCAAATGATATCAACTCTACTGATTCGCACACCTGGTTGTCGAAACAATTCCCGGATATTCTGTTATCGAGCTTTTTTAACTTGAAACTCTCACCCGCCACAATAGCTATTCCCTCGCAGACTGCTATTAACTTACATCCGGCCCTTTTACCCGCCTATAAAGGCGTCGACCCTGTTTTCTATTATTTTTCGAATAACGAAAATATTTTTGGGGTCAGTCTGCACAAAATAGCGGAAGAATTTGATACTGGAGAAATAATCGCACAAAAAAGCATGTCTAAAAATCCGGACAAAAGTGTTTTTTGGCACAACATCGAACTGTTTCGCCATGGCCTAGAACTTTTTCACGCATGGATATCTTCCCCATCGCCAGCTACAAACATCGAAAATACAGATATCAACGATCAATATGATTCATGGCCATCACCAGATCAGGTAAAAAAACTAGGCCATCCTCTCTACAGTTTTTCTGACTTTCTGGAACAAAGCAGAAGACCTTTTGGATTATGATAATCCGGTTCGACTAACGGCTTTTGGTCGTCGCCTGATAGTGCTTATTGACCTGTTTAACGCAAGGCGGTCTAAACATCGCCACCCTGGAATAGGCAAAAGCAGAAAGGGATTTATTCGATTACTAAACGCCATGGATAGCCGGGTGCTATTCGCCGAGGCTTCTCCCCGACGATGAAAACCAAAAGTATCGGCAACAACCAAGGTATTCGCCTTGACTTCCAATGATCGAATCGGCCCATAACCCAGAGCTTCAATTTCGGAATCATCGACTCTCAATGAACCACGACGGGCATAGGTCGCGCCCTCCTCTTTTACACCCAAACTTTGACGATACTCCCACATCAAACGTTTCCAGGTAAGCCGATTGGAACCCTGTACAAATTCGAAAGGCCCCTTGCTCGAGTCGACATCCTCCAGAAATAACCAGGCTTTCATGGTCGGGTGAAAGGTGTCCGAATGAAAATACTTTTGGGGGTCACCCTGCCGGCTTCCTCCCACATTAACCACCCTGAGAAAATCCATCCAGGGAGATAAACCACAGGCAGCCACATATTTCATTAAACGATTCAAAGAATCGTTATGCGCCAGTTTTTTGCATGCAGGCAGCAACTGCTGCCGTTTAGAGTCGAGATATACGAATTCAGTAGTGGTATCACCCTGCACGAAATATCGAACTTCTGGCCATTCCGAATTAGCTTCTTGCTGCAATGCGAGAAAGTGCTCATTTGGCACAGCGTTTTCCAAAATAACAAAACCGTTCTGGCGAAACTGTTTTTTCATATCCGCCGGCAATCGCCAACCAAGGATAAATCGGCGAACACCGGTTAAACTATGCGCCAGAAGAACTCGCAATACATGCAAACCCAATCGATTGAGCAAATGGTTGCCAATAACCGGGTTGGCTTCAAAGGATTTTGCTTCGGTAAATATTTCCAGAAACCAAACGGGATACCGAAACATGTTCGAAGTTTTTTTCATGAGCTAAGGTTATATGTTGATCATCGCAATCATACCAATTTCATTAGACTGTTTATGCCATTCCTTGGCCTCTATGGAAACGCCTGGTGACTGATATTCCAGAAAAAAAATATAACTCTGCACTCTGTTTATCTGACGGGATAGCATCAGTACCTAATCTGGCATTTTTTACCGGGGCAAACAAACATCGCTCTACCCGCGGTCTTAATTTTCCCTGGCAACTCGGCAATGCTGACCTGATTGTCGACTGGGGCAATAAAAGGCTGGATTTTTGCCAGAAACTTGTCGACAAACAACAGGTCGATATTCTTCGTCTGGAGGATGGATTCATTCGTTCTCTTGGCCTGGGCGTCGAGGGCAGTCGGTCATTTTCAATTGTCAGCGACTGGAGTGGTATATATTACGATGCTCGAAAGGCGTCAGATTTAGAGAAAATCCTGAATGGCCAACATGTGCTTTCCCACAGGTTATCTGGATTACACCAGCGCGCCAAATCCTGTATTGATCTAATCCGGAAGCATCAGCTATCGAAATATAACCACGCTCCAAGTCTTGATCTGGGAACCCGCAAAGGACGACGAATTCTACTGGTAGATCAAACAGCCAACGACCTGTCTATCTCTGGGGGATTGGCATCAAAGCAAAGCTTTGAGCAGATGCTGCAAGATGCCTTGACCGAAAATGATTCAGAAATCTTCATTAAAACTCACCCAGATGTTCTTTGCGGCAAGAAACAAGGCTATCTCACTAATCAAAAATTACCAAAAAATGTCCGAATAATTGGCAAAAACTGCAACCCTCTCAATTTGATAGAACAAGTAGACGAGGTTTGGTGCGTCACTTCCCAAATGGGCTTTGAGGCCTGTATGGCCAGAAAAAAAGTACGCTGCTACGGCATGCCTTTTTATGCCGGATGGGGCGTAACCGAAGACCAGATAAAACTGGATCGAAGGACAGAAAGGCGCTCACTGGAAGAAATTTTTATCGCCGCTTATTTACTCTACAGCACCTATTTCGATCCTGACACGGGTGAGATCTGCGATTTAGAAATCGTCATTCATCACATTGCACGGCAAAAGCATTACTGGGGACAAAACCGTGGGCATTTTATTTGCCTGGGTTTTGACGCCTGGAAGCACACTTACGTACGGGATTATTTGCGCAGTGATGACAACAGAATTACATTCAAGAAAAAACTAAGTAATACCGACGTTAAAAGCCAGCCTCGCATACTGGTTTGGGGCATTAATGCCGACAAGGGTTCCCTGAAGTTAGCCCATCGTCACGGGCTTCCTATTGCCACCATGGAAGATGGGTTTATTCGATCTGTAAACCTGGGAAAGTATGGAACTGCGCCTCGATCTCTGGTGATTGATCAACAGGGGATATACTTCGACCCGGAATCAAACTCCGATCTGGAAAAAATCCTTTCTTCAGATACTTTCTCCGAAGATGAGCTGAGGCAAGCCAAATCGTTGATTAAGACGATTATTGAAGGCGGCTTAAGCAAATATAATGTCGGCGAGATTGTCCCGATAAGCGTAAACAACCAGCCCCAGCAGAAATTGATTCTCGTCCCGGGGCAAGTGGGAATCGACGCGTCGATTGCCAAGGGCTGTGACCAAATACATACCAACATGGCACTTTTGGCGGAAGTTCGCAGGCTTAACCCCGATGCATTTATTTTATTCAAACCCCACCCGGATATCGTTTCCGGAAATATCAATGAATACGGCAACTATGCAGAATATGCCGATCAGATTGAGCCATATGCGCATATTCATGCCTGTTTAAGTATTGCCGACGAGATACACACCATGACATCACTGGTGGGCTTTGAGGCGCTGATAAGACAAATTCCCACAACTACTTATGGTCGCCCCTTTTACGCTGGCTGGGGGCTGACAAGGGACTTAACCACAAAAAAGATGCCTAATCGGGATCGACAACTTAACCTCGAACAGCTGGTCGCGGGGGTCTATGTGAAATATCCAAGATACATCAATCCTGCTACAGGCGAATTCACTTCAGCGATTCGATCAGTGCAGGGATTACAGAAAGAATTATCAGAGAAGGGTGTCACCCGAATAAGTAGCTCACTATTCAATCGCTGGTATCTTAAAGTTCGTTACGGAGGCTGGGGAATGTTAAAAACACTGCTTTCTAAAAATCGATAGATGCGATTAAATCCAACGCCAGGCATCCGGCGTGTTAAAAAGCGCAGCCATGCCTGAATGATTGGTTACATGCGCTGACGAGTGACAAGTAATCTTTCCCCGAATATCCCCGCCAACCAATTGCAGGTCACCGATAATATCCAACACTTTATGGCGCACCATATCATTTGCATGCAGCAGTCCCGAAGGGTTTATCGGTCGACCAAACGCGTACACCACAGCAGTATTTAATCCCGCCCCACGCAATACCGGGTTTTTAAGGAAGTTACCCACGATCTTTGGCAACCAAATATCCTTTAGACGCCCCCAGGCTTTGGCACCAATAATTTCCTGTTTAAACACTGCCGGAGTCATATCGCCGGCCCATGGCATATGACCATACTCGCCCGGATAGATATTAATATCGACGGCAAAACCATCGTACGGCTCAAACGAAAATTTTCGGTGCTCATTTTCATAGCTGACAGGCTGAAGTATTTCCAGAACTCGACGCTGTTCACCTAAATCAATAGTCCCTACTTCGTCGATCAACTCGACAATAGGTCGGGCACTGCCATCGAGAATGGGCACTTCTTCGCCCTCGATCTCAACTTCCAGATTATCTATGCCCGTGGCATAACATGCAGCCATTAGGTGCTCGACCGTTCGTACCGACACCCCTTGATCATTGGCGATGCAAGTACAGGCGGGATATCTAATCACCCTATCCCAAAGAGCAGGCACCCAGTTGTCCGAACCTTGCCCATCCAATCGGTGAAACCTTATACCCATACCTGCATCTGAAGGTTTTAAGTGCACAATAGCATCACGCCCGCTATGCATTCCCTTACCATGGAAACTGACGGTTTTTGCGATAGTGTTCTGCAATCTGTCCTCCAAAAAAATGAATTGCTGTTGAGCTAACGAAATCCTGCAGGTTTACCTTGACTAACACTCAGCAGCTTCGTAATGTCCCGCCTCAATTCCGTGCTCTCTTGATACTGCCATATAGCAATCAACATACGGAAATATACAACAGACACGAGCATCTCAACGACGAAATATGCCCGACGCCCGCCATTTCCTCTTTTTACAAGGACCAATCTCGCCTTTTTTTCCGTTGCTGGCAAAAAAACTGGAGGGGCAAGGACACAAGGTTTTTAAAATAAACCTTAACCTGGGCGATCAATTGCATTGGAAGTGTACGAATACTTCTAATTATCGAGGGAAACTGGAACACTGGGATAACTGGATTGGCCAGTACTATCATGACCACCAGATTACTGACATCCTGCTTCTTGGTGAACAGCGCGAATATCACCAAATAGCTATCCAGAAAGCACGGAATGAAAACATTCAGGTTATTGTTACCGATTTCGGCTACTTGCGTCCCGACTGGATTACCTTTGAGCACAACGGGATGTCTTCTGAGTCCCTTTTTCCGCAATCCCCCGAAGAAATTATGGCGTTAGCCGATCAATGCCGCACTCGCGATATGAAAAAAGTGTATCAGGATTCTTTTTTCAATCAGGCATATTGGGATGTGCTTTACCATTTTGCGGCCATTCTGGGCTGGATATTTTTTCCGGGCTATGACAATTTCCGGCGCCATAATCCCGTTCAGGACTATCTTGGTATTTTGGTCCGACTCATGCGACGTCGATGGGTGGAGCCCAAAGCATCAAGCTTTGTAGAATGGATTAGCGCAAGTGACATTCGCTACTTTGTCTACCCGCTTCAGCTCCAGCACGATTATTCCATTCAGGCATATTCTCCCTACGATGGTAACGACCAGCCTATGGAAGACATCTTGCGCTCATTCGCGCATTCATCACCTAAGGACGTCCATCTGGTAGTGAAAATTCACCCACTAGATCCCAACCCTTTTAAATGGAAGCGCATGGTACTTTCTGGCGCGAGACGCTTTCATATAGCTGACAGAGTACATTATCTCGACGGTGGAAATTTGCAAAAACTGCTCTATTCGGCTCAGGGAATGATTACCATCAATAGCACGACAGGCATAGCCACCTTGCAGGAAGGTATTGCCACCAAAATATTGGGCAGTGCAATCTACGACATTGAAGGATTGGTCAGCAAGCAGTCTCTGGACGAATTCTGGAATGATCCCACACATCCAGACATCCCCTTACGCGATGCGTTTATCAAGGCGCTGACAGACACCGTGCAACTGAAAGGAACCTACTATCAGCAGCCCGGTCTGGATAATGCTGTTGAAGAAGCCGCACACCGCTTGCTTAATAACAAGATTAACCAACCCTATTAGCTGCTTACAGTTTTTCTATACTGGACAGGAATCCTCGAAGAATTTGGACTTCAGACTCATCGGGGCGAATTCGGTTAAACATCCTTCGTAAACGAGTCATTGTTTGGCGGGGATTTGACGGATCATGAAACCCAGTCTTCATCATCGACCGCTCCAAATGCTCAATCAAAAACTCTACTGACTCACTTGATGCAAGCGGTTCATCCCATTGTTCACAGATCGGCAGCTCACCGGCTTCATCAAGCTGATGCATTCGTAATTCATAGGCAAGGACCTGAACCGCTGCACACAGATTTAATGAACTATAGTCAGGGTTAGATGGGATATGTACATGTAAGTGACAGCGCTGCAGCTCTTCGTTCGTCAAGCCACTGTGCTCACGACCGAAAACAAGTGCTATTTCGGCTTCCTGAGGTTCTTTGAGGATGCGGGCGCTACATTCACGAGGATCCACCAGAGGCCATGGAATACGTCTTTCCCGGGCACTGGTGCCAACGACCAAGTGACAGTCTGCAATCGCTGCATCGAAACTGTCGACTACGACCGCAGAATCGAGTAATTCAGGAGCACCTGCCGCTCGCCATGTAGCCCTGTCTGACGGGAACACTTCTGGCTGTACCAACACTAAACGACTCAAGCCCATATTTTTCATTGCACGGGCCGCCCCACCAATATTTCCGGGTTGGGTCGTGTTTACCAGTACTACACGGACATTATCCAGATTTCGCAAATTCTCTCTCCACTGCGCTATTTGGGTGGCGATTATCCTTAAACCACACCGGAACGCAATTCTCTGTATGATTCTGCTAGAATCGCCGCCGACTAAACATCCAATAACCTCCCCCTTACAAAGCAGATTTCCATATGCAACCGATGTTACGTATTGCCCTCAGCGCCACACGCAAGGCAGGGCAAATTATTGATCGAGCCTTCCGCGAAGTTGATGCGATTACCGTTGAAAACAAACGCGTAAATGACTTTGTGACTGCCATTGATCGAGCATCTGAAAAAGCCATTATTGACGAGATCAAACTGGCGCACCCAAAGCACCGGTTTATCGGCGAAGAAATGGGGGTACACGGACCAAAAGATGCCGAATATGAATGGATAATTGACCCGCTGGATGGCACCACCAACTTCGTCAGGGGTATTCCCCATTTTTCCGTCTCTATTGCTTGCCGTTACAAGGGAAAGCTTGAGCACGCTGTGGTCTACGATCCTGTGAAAAGAGATGAATTCTGCGCTTCACGCGGACAGGGTGCGAGCCTTAACGGACGCAAAATGCGGGTATCCAACCCAAAATCCCTGGCCGGTTCTCTGCTCGTTACAGGTATTCCTTTTACCCCGGAAACCCTGAAATACGCCAATGAATACTTTGCCGTCTGCAAGGCTTTATTGGAAAAAAATACGGCGGGGATACGACGACCTGGCGCTGCATCGCTGGATCTGGCCTACCTGGCTGCAGGTCGCTTTGACGGCTTTTGGGAAATGAATCTTAAACCCTGGGATATGGCAGCAGGCGTACTTCTCCTGCGCGAAGCAGGGGCGCTGATAAGTGACCTGTCCGGCGGCGAAACCTATATGACCAAAGGAAACATTCTTGCAGCCAGCCCAAAAATCTATAAGGAAATGTTACCCATCATTAAACAAAATCTGGGTGATAAGATTGTTTAGTGGGCATTAATCGAAGGCAGGTTTTCTATATTCCGGGCTACGAACCTCGTGGGCCGGCTTTCTATGAAAAGCTTTTTCGCAAGCACATGCTGCGCTTTGGGCGTCTTCACAAGCTCAAACTCAACCTAAAAAGCACGGTTATCGAGCCACTATTTCGACGTATTAGCGTCGATATCGAGGGCCAACCCGATCTTGATTTAACCTACGACATTCTGGATAACGCGGATATTTTGCGCCCCCACAGTGAAATCCCTCGCTGGAAATTTTATTGGCTTCTGCTTTTCTTTACACCCAAGATCATCCGCTCCGTATTTCGTCCAAGCTGTAGAAATGTCGATTGGGCCTGGTTGGTCGCCATGGCGCCCTGGTTGTTTGTCTATACAGCTTTGATCTGTCTTACCTTGTGTTTTATCGGAGCGTACTGGATTTTATCCTTGTTCGGATTAAGTCCGATCTACTCCGCCATACTTGCACTTATTCCTGTCACCCTTATCTGGCGAATCTTTGAAAAACACTACAGACACCAAAACATCGCCCGTATCTTTGATAGTGGCCGTTTTTTCCTCGACGGAAATGATCCTGTACAAGAGAACATGCGCATACGCCTGGAACAATTTGCCGAGATTATTGCTGAACAAATACGTTTGGGGCAGGCAGATGAATACGTTATTGTCGGGCACAGTTCCGGATCAGTACTTGCTGCTCGTGTAGTGGCCCTGCTCCTTGATAAACAGGAATTCCAGAACACGCCTCTGACCATGGTATGTATGGGGTCTGTTTATCAACTAGAACTCTGCACTCAGACTCATATCAATACACGCGATCAGGTCTACCGAAAGCTACAAAACAGACCACATTTGCAATGGGCTGAAGTCTTCTCTTCCTTTGATGCCTTTTGTCCGCAACGGATGAACCCGTGCGATGAAAATTTACGGCCAAAAGAACATTCAGACAAGCCTTTTTATCGCTCGGCAAACTTTAAAAAGAACCTGAAACCAGATAAATTTCAAAAACTTAGACGAAATCTTCTCTGGATACATATGCAATACATCCTGTCATCTGATTTTGCAGAGACTTTCGATTATTTTGCCATGCTGACTGCCAAAAACCCTGCTTTTCAATACATCAAAACTCCGGGAAACCCTCTGGAACATGACTGATCAAAAGCAATGTCCTTTTCAAGCCCCTAAACCCAAAATATATCGGGGCGAGACGGGGCTTAACTTACTTGGCAAAGGCGCAAAACGAGATCTTTTTTCAATCTTTAACGAAAAATCTTATCGCTTGAAGATGTCGCGCCAACCAATGTTATTTAGGGATATTTTCCTGATTAACAATCCCAGGAATTTTCGTCACTTGCTGGCCGACATGCCCGAACGGGTTCCTAAAAGCGAATTACTGCGGCAGGCACTTGAGCCACTGGTTGGCGACGGTATATTCCTATCCAATGGTTCTGTATGGGAACGCCGTAGAGCAATGATTGAACCGGCATTCCGGGCACTTACCCCAACAGCCACTTTTGAACATATAAATGGCGCAGTTGACGATATGCTGTCACGTCTCGATCATCATGTGGGTGGAAGGCAAATTGACCTAGAGGCAGAGCTTTCCCATGTCACCGCAGATGCGATTTTTCGGGCCATATTCTCCGAAAAACTGGAAAGCCAGGTCGCAATGGATTTGTTCTCGAGCATGCAGAATTATCAGCACTCTCTTCCGCTGCTAAGTTTTAAGAGCATCTTTGGTTTACCAAAATGGCTGCCTGGCGGCGTCAGTCGTGATGGCAAGCGCTATGCGGGAAGAATACGAGAGGTGCTAAAGCAACTCATAGAATCACGCAAAGCTTCGGGGGAGAAACGCAATGACCTGCTCCAAAAACTATTCGAGGCCAGGGATAGCCAGGGAAATGGATTTACCGACCAAGAGCTTGTAGATGAGATTGCCGTTCTATTCCTCGCCGGACACGAAACCACCGCTTCGGTTCTTTGCTGGGCGATCTATCTCACTCATCAAGACCCGCAAGCCCATGAGCTGATTTTGCAGGAAATTGAAACTCAATTGGGCACTGACCCAATCGACCACAAGAGACTCAGATCGCTTGAAACTAGTCGTGATTTATTTGCCGAGGCCCTTAGGCTTTATCCCCCCGTACCCTTCTTTACCCGTGAATTGTCCGAACCAACAACCATGCGTGACTGGCTGATGAAAAAAGGATCTATGATCGTAGTTTCACCCTGGCTGATCCATCGGCACAAACAGTTTTGGAAAAATCCGGATAGCTTTATTGCCAAGCGATTCAGCCGCGACCAGAAAGAGCCGGTGGACAAGCGCGCTTACTTACCTTTTGGTGTTGGGCCAAGAGTGTGCCCAGGAGCTGCTTTTGCCCTTCTGGAAGGCCCATTAATTTTAGCCAGCCTGTTTCAAAAGTTTGAATTTGAGATTGAAACTGATCCCGATCTGCGCCCGGTTTGTCGTCTAACAACGCGACCTTCACACCCTATTTATATAAAGATTACCGGGGAGCGTCAGCCTCAGAGCCAGACTCCAGCGACTGATAATACTTAGTAATTTGGTCAACTTTTTGGTCGTATCCCGACTCGAGTGTGCCAAATAACCGGTCCCAGATTGTCAGGAAACTGCCGTAATTAACCGAGAATTTTTCATGGTGCGCATCGTGATGCGTGACGCATGTGAAGGGTGAAGGCCATCTCGCCCATGCGCCCTCAAAGTATTCATAACCACCATGACCAAACATTCCCTTCACCTGGTCATAAAAACGGTGCGCTACCAGAACAATCGCCGGGATAGGCAACACAAAAGGCACCAAAAATAAATAGGACTGAATTAACATCACCTCGGTAAAGCTAAATCGTTCATTCGTCCAGGGTGTTGGGACCGGGCTTAGATGATGTTCACGGTGAATAAAAAACAAGGGCTTCCAGTGCACTAGTCTATGTTCTGCGTAAAACCATATATCCCCAAGAAATACTGACAACACAAAGAAAAATACCAACCAAAATATTCCCGATACGCCAGGAAGTATTACGTCAACTGGATCCATAGACCAGCCCTGGTACTGCACTAATAGCGCCAAGGTCAGGCAGATAGATGAACCTGACAGGGAAACAAAACCCTGCTTTATCTCTCTCGATGCGGGCACTTTTGTTTGGCGCTTCTGCACTTTTCGCTCGGGGTGCCGCTTATTCAATTCGGTTAGGGCGTACCCTATTCCCAGATACAAAAGGATATGTATCAAGTAAAGCACGCCGAGAATAACGGCAAACTTCAACCAGACCATATCAATGGGCACCAGAGTGTCGATTATGCCCTGAGTAGAAAGCTCAATCATTTTTGGGGTGGCTGTTTTTCAGCCAAACGTTCCCTAACGGCCAAAACCTTGGCATCGTATTCGGGATCCAGCGTTCCGAATAAGCGATCCCAGATGCTCAGGGTATTGCCAAAGTTGTAGTGAAATAACTCGTGATGTCCATCGTGATGAGTTACACAGACAAAGGGCATCGGCCAAATCGCTAGCCTGCTTGCCGCAAATTCAAAACCACTGTGACCTATGAGGCCTTTGATGTGGTCACTTAATCGGTACAACAAAAGAGCTAGTGGAGGAATAGGCAGCACAAAGACGACCCAAATCAAGAAGCACTGGGTCATCAGCACATCCAAAAGCGTAAAACGATCGTTGGTCCAGACAGTAGGAACAGGGCTTTTATGATGCGGGATATGCCATTTAAACAGCCATTTAGTGTGCAGCAGACGATGAATCGAATAAAACCAAAGATCGTGTATGAGCGTGGCGATTAGAAAAAATACCAAGACAGTCCATACACTCGTTTCCATCGGCGGCAGCGCCCAATCTTGATACTGAGCCCAAAGTCCCAGACTGAGACAAAAAGGGGTACCTAAAAACCCTGGGAACGATTCACGTATTTCACTTGATGCAGGGACTCTGGTTTCACGCGCCTGTATTTTTCGCCATTTTTGCGAGCGTGCTAATGCAATGAGGATTGCTGCCGTTCCAAAGTGGATACTGACATGAAATAAAATCAGCGCAGCCCATAGCGTTAAGAATGCCAACCATGCATTTTCTGCGTAAGGCAATAATCCAATAATTTCATTCACGACAGGCTAAACCCCTAACTATTCACCCTATCAAAAATAAGGTACTTCCACAGTTAATTCTCGACACGTGCCATCCGCATTCGCTGGCACCAGATTTTCTGGCCTTGAATATTCAAGATGCCTAATTGAGTGCAACAAAACAGATGGGCGGGCCCCAATTATAATGCCGGGAGACAGCGCCAGAATTTTCAGCAAGTTTACGGGTAATAGCTAGTGCACGCTAGTTTATGGGGTGATTGCCATGAAGAACAAATACAATCATGGATTTGGCCATGAAGTTCAACAACAGGTATCATCGGCCGTTGTTGACCTTGGCTATATTAATGCCATTAAAACTGAGAAACAGGAAACCAATAATGTATAAATCTCTGTTATCCCGCGGCTTAGTTCTAACCGCATGCATTTTCTTTAGTGCGCTGGCTAGCGCACAACAATTCAACGTTCTACTGTTTACCAAAACAGATGGATTTCACCACAAGTCCATCAACGATGCTGTGGATGCCATGGAAACACTGGCAGAAAAACATCATTTCAATGTTGACTGGCACGAGGACGCCTCCCGGATCAATACCCAAAATCTCCAGCAGTACGATGTCATCATGTTCATGCTTTCCACAGGCAATGTTTTGAATGAAGAGCAGCAGGCAGCGATGGAAGAATTCATCCAGTCTGGCAAAGGCTTCGTCGGCGTGCACAGTGCCAGCGATACTGAATACGACTGGGAGTGGTATACCAAAATGGTTGGGCGAATGTTCCATATCCATCCAGTAATCCAGACCGCTGAGATGGATGTGCTGGATCGCAGCTTCCCCGGCACCGAGCGTATGCCAGATCGCTTTCTATTTACGGAAGAATGGTACGAGTTTAGTGAGGAGCGTATAGACACCATTAACTACATTCTGGCAGTAGATGAATCAACTTATGAACCCAGTGCCGACTGGGGACGTGCGGCTGGCGAAGGTATGGGAGATTTTCATCCTGTGTCCTGGTACCACGAATACGATGGCGGTCGTGCTTTCTATACTGCTCTTGGACACATGGGTTCCACCTACAGTGACCAGTTATTTATGGAACACATATATGGCGGGCTTTATTGGGCGGCCACTGGTAAGGGAATCCGTAAATCGGACTAAAACACCATCAGCTCAGTCAGCATCATGGCGTAGACATCGCTGCTGACTGGATAAAAGACCTGTTCTTTTAAATAGTTTGCGCTTGTAGCTGCAGCCCCTAGAAAGGTCTATGTCAGAAATGAGTAAATTATGCCTTGCTCCCACTCAGGAATAGGGCACTTCCTCTGTTAGTTCCTGGCTTTTGTCATCGTCTTCTGGCGGCATGAGATCCTTGCTTTGAATATTCAGGCTCAACACCAGGTTGGCCGCAACAAAAATAGAAGAATAAGTACCAACTACAATTCCCAGAATTAACGCCAGGGAAAAGTAATGAATCATTTCGCCCCCCAGGACAAACAGCACAACTAGCACCATCAAAGTCGTCAACGAAGTAATCAAGGTGCGCGAGATGGTTTGC
>Ga0181560_10002705_pt1 | contig 16477 bp, 19 predicted proteins | sample 011ome_20_FD_133751 | JGI IMG/M metagenome (GOLD analysis project Ga0181560, IMG submission 133751) | Coastal salt marsh microbial communities from the Groves Creek Marsh, Skidaway Island, Georgia - 011509CT metaG (megahit assembly) | ecosystem: Environmental > Aquatic > Marine > Intertidal...
CAGAATGTGCCGGGATACTTTGGGCTTGGCTCAGCATTGAAGGAAATGGAGAAGCAGGGGCAGTTGGACGATTATCGGGCGCTATATAACGAATCCAAGTTTTTCGAAGCAATGATAAGCAATAGCATGCAGAGTATGTGTAAAAGCATCTTCAAGCTTACGGCTTATATGGAACAGAACGAAAAGTATGGGCAGTTTTGGCGTCTCATTAAAGATGAGTTTGAATTAAGCCGAGAGATGGCCCTTCGAGTTTCCGGACAGCAGGAACTGCTTGAAGACAATCCTATCAGCCAGGCCAGTATCAAATTAAGAATGAATATCGTATTGCCGCTATTGGTTATCCAGCAGTATGCGCTCACCCAAGTGCATTCTTTGTCGAAGCAGGATGACCCTAAAAGTGTTAAGCAATTGCAAACATTTGAGAAGATGATCGTCAGAAGCCTGTTCGGCAACATCAACGCATCGCGAAACTCAGCTTAGGCTTTCACCGCCGATAGCTGAATCGATTTATCAGATTCAGCATTCTAATAGCTACTGCATACTGAATTCCACTGGCGCACCTGGCCCCAGAGGCAGTCCCAGTATCACCCATACCATGGTAATCGCGATTCCCGCGATCAACAGCAGAATCGAGTAAGGCAGCATGGTCGCAGCCAAACTGCCAAGACCAAATTCTTTTTGCCAACGCTGACAAAACACCAGGATCAGCGGAAAGTAAGGCATTAATGGTGTGATGATATTTGTCGCGCCATCACCAACACGGTAGGCTGCCGTGCTCATTTCCGGGCTAAGACCTAATAACATCAACATAGGAACCAGGACGGGTGCTAACAGGGCCCATTTCGCGCTGGCCGAGCCAATGAATAGATTGATTGAGGCGCCAAACAAAATGATGAGTGCAAGCAGTATCGAATCTGGCAGACTTGAACCCTCGAGTACAGCTGCACCTTTAATCGCAAATATGAGCCCAAGGTTTGACCAGTTAAACATGGCAACAAAGTGAGCTGCAGCAAAAGCCAGCACCAGGTAATAGGACAAGTCACTCATGGACTCACTCATCATTCGCACGACATCACGATGATTGTTAATCTAACCGGAAGCAGAACCGTAAGCCCAGCCAGCGGCTAAGAACAAGATGAAGAATCCAGCAACCAAAGACTGATATAGGGGATTTAAACGCGCCTCCGGGTTTGCATCTTCGTTGATCAGAGGCGTGCCAGGTCCCACACACAAGAATACCCATAGCGCCACTATGCCAAGACAGGCCATGCCAGCGCGCTTTAAGCCCTGAATTTCACCCTGGGTCAGGCTAGTGTCCGGACCTTTAATGACGCCCGCCGTGCTGCTTTCGGCTTCGCCGGGAATAATGGGCGCCAGGCGTGGCTCGATGATCTTGTCAGTGACATACCAGATCACAGGTAGAAACACGAAGGTCATGGCGATGATGAAGTAGGCGTTGCCGGCAATATTGGCATCCCATGTGGGCAGGATCGTTTCTGCTGCCGCTTCGGTAATTCCAAACAACAGCGCATCCAATTGGCCGGGCAGGATGTTGGCGGAAAATCCCCCAGAAACACCCGCAAAAGCCGCAGCGATTCCTGCGATAGGGTGTCTGCCTGCTGCTGCAAAAATAACCCCTGCAAGGGGAATAAGCACCACATAGGCGGCATCAGCTGCGAGATTACCGACCATGCCTATGAAGGCAACTGCGGGCGTCAATAAAAGACTGGGAGCTCGAGAAACGGCGCTGCTCATGGCGGAAGCGAATAATCCCGAGCGCTCAGCCACCCCGGCTCCGAGCATCACCACCAGCACGTAGCCAAGGGGGTGAAAGCCCGCAAAGGTAGCCGGCATCTCCACCAGCAGTCTCTGTACATTGGCCGCTGATAGCAGGCTTTCGGCGCTAACTACCAGTGCATTTCCGGCCGCATCCACCTGGGTCGGGTGCAGTGCGGAGACTCCGGCCAAGGATGCGATTACACTGATCGCCACGACACCGGCAATACAATATAGAAAGATGAATACCGGATCTGGCAGTCTGTTCCCCGAGCGCTCAATCCACGCCAGGACGCCTGTCATTTCCGAGGGTTGAGGGTGGCTGGTATCAGTCATGGAGTGCGTCTGCCTTGTGTTTTAACTAAATTTATATGAACGGAATCAGCGCAGTAAACGGTAAAATTCGCGTAAGTCCTGTAGATAGCTCTGGGGTTGCTCGAGGGCTGCGAAATGCCCCCCTTCGGGCATCACCGTCCACTGTCGCAGATCATAGGCAGCCTCGACCCATGCACGCGGCAGAATATAGATTTCTGCAGGAAAGATTGCCGCGCCGGTCGGCACGTTAATATAGGACATGGGTTTAAGGCGAGGCGAATTTCGGTTCTCGTAATAAATACGGGCTGAAGAGGTAATGCTGCCGGTGAACCAGTAAATCGAAATATTGGTCAGGATTTCATCTTTGCTGAAGTTGTTGTCCAGATTGCCAGCCTCATCTTGCGGCAAATCGCTCCAACCGTGAAATTTTTCTACGATCCAGCCCGCCAAACCGGCCGGTGAGTCATTTAATCCATAGCCTAAAGTCTGTGGTTTAGTACCCTGTATTTGTTGATAGCCCACTTCATTAAGCATGTAGTTACGGCGCGCTTCGACAACAGCAGCTTCAGATTCAGACACTGCGTCTCGCTGCTCTGGATCAGCGGGAGGGTTGGCCAGTACCATGTTGGAATGCAGTCCGATCAATCGCTCTGGATAATGGTTCGCGAGATGCCGATTGATAATCGCCCCCCAGTCTCCGCCTGCAAGTGCATATTGTTCATAACCCAATCTTTCCATTAGGTCAGCCAAAGCCACTGCCATTTGCTCTGGCCCAAAGCCAGGTTCTGTTGGCGCTGAAGAAAAGCCAAAGCCTGGCAGTGAGGGCGCAATCACATGGAATGCGTCTTCTGCACTACCACCGTGCGAAGTAGGATCAGTAAGTGGGCCGATGATCTTACTAAACTCGCTCACTGAACCTGGCCAGCCATGCACCAGCAATAGCGGAATCGCGCTTTCGTGGCTGGATCGCTGATGGACAAAATGTAAATCTATATTATCAATTGTCGTCTTGAACTGACTGAATTGATTCAGTAACTCTTCCTGTGCACGCCAATTGAATTCAGTGCGCCAGTAATCCAGCAATGCTTTTAGATACTCAAGATCGGTCCCATATTCCCAACTGACCCCATCCAATTGATCAGGCAGGCGTGTGAGTGATAGGCGCTGACGCAAATCCGCTATCGCACTATCAGGCACGTTTATGCGAAAAGGGGTAATTGCAGTTGAGCTTGCTGCCAAGTGCTGTTGAGCCTGTGCTGGGGAAAACTGGGTATCGGGTTGAGACAATGTCTGTTTACCTGAAGTTGCTATGATATCCACAGCTCCTGCAGAATGACATGCAAGGCTGCCTAAAAATAACAGTCCGACACTAAGTGCTCTGACAGGGATCTCAAATCTAGCTCGTATTGAAATTTCTTTATGCATATCAGTCCACTGTGCTTGGTAATTATTAAAGCAGTGAAGCTTTTCCTGCCCATTGGCCAGACTCTATGCAGACTGGCGCGGGGCGCGAAAGCCGACGTTGGGCGCTATGAAACACTACACGGTGCCTGCCAATCAAGTCACGATGGCGGCTGCGCCAGAGAAGCAACTGATAATGTCTTGAATCTAGAGTTATTAGCATCGAAGATTCGAAGCTGATCCCGAGGGCCAAGCGTGAGTAAACTAACTGGCAATCTGGCTGAGCCCATACATTCAACTATAGGAATTACCGTATGTTATTTGGATTAAGTAAGAAACCTGTGGAACTTCCTGATGACAGCAGCGCGCTTCCCGATCGCGCTTATCCGAACCAATACAATTCCACGCATTTCGTTAACGGCAATCCGATTGTCGAACCTGTACCAGATCACCTTGAGCGGGCAGTCTTTGGTCTAGGCTGTTTTTGGGGAGCGGAACGACTGTTCTGGGAGCTACCGGGCGTCTTTAGCACTGCCGTGGGTTACGCTGGTGGCATAACCAATAATCCAAGCTATGAAGATGTGTGCAGCGGCAAGACCGGTCATACCGAGGTAGTCACGGTGTTCTTTGACCCTGAAAAAATCAGCTATGAAGCGCTTTTGGCTGCCTTTTGGGAAGCCCACGACCCAACCCAGGGAATGCGGCAGGGCAATGATGTAGGCACCCAGTATCGCTCAGCAATCTACACTGTGAATTCCATGCAGGAGCGTGTCGCCGAGGCCAGTCGGGCTCGCTTTCAGACTGCACTGCAAGAGGTAGGGAAGGGCAGTATTACGACCGAGATCAGTGAGTTAGGTCCATTTCATTATGCTGAAGATTATCACCAACAGTATCTGGCCAAAAATCCTGGAGGTTACTGTGGTTTGGCGGGGACCGGTGCCTGCTATCGACCTGCGCCTGAGACAAATGAGTCCTAAGGCCAGGGAGAGCGGGTCAAGTGACAAACGGGCCGTGAGGGCGGGGTCTGGCGAGCAACAGACTTAGTGACCCAGATCCAAAGCGCTAGCTAAGGTGGAAAAACCTGCGGATGTCGTCGGCCTTTGCCAACGCGTCATCATAGCCGAGTTGATGCAGAGCAGAACAGAACAGAATCCCTGCTCAAACAGCACCAGACTGAGCAGGGTGCCTGCGCCCACGGGTTTAATGTAGCTCGAAAGGGCTTTTGGTAATTCCGCGTAGTGCTCTTGAGCGAGTTGATTCAATTCACGGGATGGTGAAATCTCAAGCGGTTCAACTTCATGAACAGCATATCCAATTTGCCGGCGGGCGCGACGGTTCAAAACAGGGATAAGGTCATTCATGTGTCGCAGAGAGTCCAGGTCATATTCGAGAATATCAACAAACGCGCTGTTCATTAAATGGCCAAGAGTATGCATTAGTCCCGGTGGCTCCTGATATGCTTCACGCTCATTGTTGCCGCTGCGACTGCAACAGCTGTCGCTCCCTCTTAAGAAGTATCGCATTAGTTCGTTATAGCGCCTTTCCGTGAACTTAGAATTAATTCAAATAATTGACAAAACGAATATACTCTAACCTGTCGCATTGCATATTTCTTGCAATCACTTTTAGCCTGCAAGGGCTCGTCCTAAAGAGGGTTTGCAGTTTTTGGTAGATTTGCTGATGTAGGCGGCTTTGACTCATCCCTATAGCCAAACTGCAGTGTAAGTAAATTACTCACCTGCCGGCGCTAGATTTCCAGTTGGCCCTGTCCCACTCAGATCCATCTAGCGCTTTTGCCTGCTCCGTAGCTCCTTAAGACACTGTCTGACGACGCCGCCCTGGAATTGACCAAGAATCAGGGATTTAGAGTCAGGGTTATCACCAACACAGTCGGCTATCAGTTTGGTAAACTAAGTATTAAGACAAAGTCACATCCGGACTCTACTTTGACACAAATAACACCTGGCACTGCCGCAAACATTGATCCTCTGGTTATCGCCATCTCGTCCCGGGCGCTATTTGACCTCGGAGATAGCCATTCTGTCTATGAGCAAGAAGGATTGGATGCCTATCAGGCTTATCAAATAGAGAGGGAAGATCAGCCGCTTGAGCCGGGAGTTGCATTTCATCTCGTGGAAAAATTGCTTAATCTCAATAATCTCTTGGATCAATCACCGGTAGAGGTGATTCTGCTTTCTCGCAATAGTGCGGATACTGGCCTGCGCATATTTAACTCCATCAAGCATTATAATCTGAGCATCACGCGCGCCGCGTTTTGCAGCGGAGATAGCCCCTATCGCTATATCTCGGCCTTTAACAGCCACCTCTTTCTCTCCACCGATGGTGCCGATGTCAGGCAGGCGCTTGAGCTAGGCGTTGCAGCGGCTACCATTCTGCCTTCCCAGAAGTCTAATGTGGATGAGGACATCCTCAAGATTGCCTTCGACGGTGACGCAGTACTGTTCTCCGATGAGTCTGAAAAAATATTTAAAGACAAAGGCTTGGAGGCTTTTACAAAGAATGAACTTGAAGCTGCTAACGAACCTCTGGCAGGGGGGCCCTTCAAACCATTTCTCGGTGCTCTGCAAAAATTTCAGCAGGCGTTTCCAGCTGGGGCCTCCCCAATTCGCACTTGCCTCGTAACGGCACGTGCTGCCCCAGCCCATGAGCGTGTGGTGCGTACCTTACGGGCCTGGAATATTCGTATCGATGAGTCTTTATTCCTAGGCGGCCTTCCAAAGGGAGAGTTCTTGCAAGCCTTTGATGCAGATGTATTTTTTGATGACCAGCAGGGGCACTGTGAGTCGGCTCGCAATCATGTTGCCACAGGACACGTGCCGCATGGTGTGGCTAATTCCTGACCCCTAGGTTTATGGCGCAATCGAGAAAACGCGGCAGAAAATCCCCATAACCACTCGCGCACGGCGCATAGGATAACGTTCATCAGGACCTGCAGTCCGTCCGCAGGGTTTGAACCTGGTAATGCGCTAGTCCTTACCATGCAAGGGGATGTCGGAAACGAGTGGGATTTCGGGATTTTTGAGAACCCGCAGAAAGTCCCTGCCCAAATCTGGTCTCTCGCAGTGACCCGATCCCGGCTGTGTCAATGTTCCACGGCGACACAGGCCATGTTCCACGTGGAAAACTTGTTAAAAATTAAAGAGTTAGACAGTCTAAAATCAGTGGCCCCGGCGCTGCTATTGGATAAGGCGCCAGAATTCAATGACTTGTGACTCTAGCATCGAAATATTATGTCGTGGGTGTTTCAGGCGGCAATATTTGCTAAATTCACAGCTGTCTAAATGCACTTAAGCCTTGCTCAGCATCGCATCAATTACGGGCGCCACGCGCCACCCACAAGGAGTTATCACTGCATGGAATTAGCCTGTCTCGATCTGGAAGGAGTTCTGATCCCGGAAATATGGATTGGTTTTGCGGAAAAAACCGGCATTGATGAACTCAAGGCCACCACAAGAGATATTCCTGACTATGATGAGTTGATGAAGCAGCGACTCGCTATCCTCGATCAGCACAATCTGGGCTTGCCGGATATACAGAAGGTTATAGCCACCATGGCTCCTTTGCCTGGCGCCAATGACTTCGTTGAGTGGCTTAAGGAGCGCTTCCAACTCATTATTTTATCTGACACTTTTTACGAGTTCTCCCACCCTTTGATGCGCCAGTTAGACTTCCCAACCCTGTTTTGTCACCGCCTTGTGGCTAACGAGAGCGGTACAATCGTAGATTACAAGCTGCGCCAGCAAGACCCAAAGCGGCAGTGTGTTAAGGCCTTTCATGGCCTTAACTTCCGCGTGATTGCGGCGGGGGATTCCTACAATGACACCACCATGCTCAGCGAAGCGGATACGGGCATTCTGTTCAGGGCGCCAGACAATGTAATCGCCGAATTCCCTCAGTTTCCGTCAGTTACCAGTTATGACGAGTTGCGCCAGGAGTTCTGCAAGGCCAGTATTCGCAATCTGTCATGCGAAACCAGTCGCTGAATCTTATTTTATAGGCGTAGGGCAGTCCCATAGAGCGAATGCCTGAAGCGGACCCAGCTAGCGAAATAGTGCAATGAGCTATTGTTGCAGCGAGATGACGGTGAAGCACTTGACCTTCTGCGGTCCTCGACGTGAGGTCTGATTGGCCAGTTGGCCTGCGCATTATAAGTTTTGGTCGTGCGTGGGCTTCGCTTAGTCTTCGGCTTCAGCTAGCCAAAGTGCCCCTTCCTGTACCAATTTACAGAGCAAGGCCTGCCCAGCTTCCTGCGCCCACAGTTCGGCGATTTCGAAGGTATCTTCGGGACTTACAGCGCATAGCTTACGTATTCCAGGTACTAATTCGGCAGTGCAGGGATAGGCCTCTCCATCTACAAACAGCACAGGTTCAGTGGCTGGCGTATCGGCAGCCAAAATCAGGCGTGAGGCTGGGTTTCTCACAAGGGCGATGCCCTGGGCGCGGTAGCGCATCAATTCTTCGGCCAGTACCGGTTCCGTCAACGTTTCAATCAGTTCGGGATATTTTGGTGCCGTGACCAAACATCCAAAGGCCAATAAAAAGGCCTGGGGGTCGTCCAGAGAGGCATGCAGTGATTGCCAAGCTGTCTGCCATTGAGCAGGTGTAATCTCGCCATTATCAGGTACTTGCAGGTCATCAACATCGGTGAAACGGTCTGATTCTGTACTTGCCGCCATAAGTCGGTCGCTGAATCCTTCAATCATTTCGGCTCGCGAAGGTGCGCGGAACCCCACTGAATAGCAGAAACCGGGGGTGACCCCGACGCCCCAGTGAGCATAACCGGGTGGTATATAGAGTACATCTCCTGAAGTTAATGTAACCTCCTGTTCTACCTCAATTTCTCGCAAGAGTTTGAGGCCTGAATCGGTGGTGAGAAGTGCCTTGGAAGCTGTATCCTCGGCAATTTTTGGACCAAGGCGCCAGCGGCGCTGGCCCGCACCATGTACCAGGAAAACATCATACTGATCGAAGTGAGGGCCGACTCCACCGCCAGAAGCGGCATACGAGACCATAATATCGTCGATACGCCAGCGGGGGAGAAAGCTAAATTGCTCAATGAGCTGCTGCAGCTCAGGTATCCACAGCTCTGCCGCCTGAATTAGCAGAGTCCAGTCGCTGTCCTGCGATGATGGCAGCTCACCTACCGTGAAAGGGCCCTGTTGTAATTGATAGCCCAAATCCTCATTGCAGCGAATCAGGCGGCTTTCAACTGCGGCCTCCTGGGCTAATTGCTGTAATTCAGTCAATACGACAAAATCTTCGAAGCTATCAAAGAAGTCACGTATAACTATCGGTTTTTTCTGCCAATATTCGCTTAAAAAGCGAGCAGAATCGAAGGAATGATTAGGCATTCAGGGCTTATTAGAGGCTTCAAACGTCCAAGGCCTGCTGCACCGCATTACCGATGTACTTGCGGGGCGTCAGCGCCAGTAGCTCTTGTTTGGCGGCATTCGGAATCTCCAGACTCTTGATAAACTGCTCGAGGGTGGCCTGATCAATTCCCTTGCCGCGGGTAAGTGCCTTCAGCTTCTCATAGGGTTGCTCGATGCGGTAGCGCCGCATCACGGTCTGCACGGGCTCAGCAAGTATCTCCCAGCATGCGTCAAGGTCAGCATCAATGGTTGTCTGATTGAGTTCCAGTTTGCCGATGCCCTTATTCAAAGACTTATAGGCGATTACGCTGTAGCCCAGTCCAGTGCCGAGATTACGTAATACAGTAGAGTCCGTGAGATCTCGCTGCCAGCGGGAAACAGGCAGCTTGGCAGCCATATGCCCAAGCAAGGCATTGGCAAGGCCCAGATTGCCCTCTGCATTCTCAAAGTCGATGGGATTGACTTTGTGGGGCATGGTGGATGAGCCCACTTCTCCGGCCACAGTCTTCTGCTTGAAATAACCCAGCGCGATATAGCTCCAAATATCTCTAGCAAAATCAATTAGTACGGTGTTATATCTCGAAATGCAATCAAAAAGCTCTGCTACATAGTCATGGGGCTCGATTTGCGTGGTGTAGGGGTTATGTTCTAAGCCCAGTCCAGCAATGAAATTCTGGCTCAATGTCAGCCAGTCGATAGTCGAGTAGGCGGAAAGATGCGCGTTATAATTGCCCACGGCACCGTTCTTTTTGCCCAGGATTGGCACTTGCTTGAGCCCTTCAATCTGGCGCTCCAGGCGGAAGACCACGTTCGCGAATTCCTTACCAACTGTGGTTGGTGAGGCAGGTTGGCCATGGGTGCGCGACAATAAGGGTTGCGCAGCATAGTCATGGGCGAGTTTCCGCAAATATGAAACTGTCTCCTGCATCAGAGGCAAGAGTTCCGTCGTTCTGGTCGCAGCTAGCATCAGACCATAGGACAGGTTATTAATATCTTCTGATGTGCAAGCAAAGTGCACAAATTCGATGCAGTCTTCATAGCCACCCAGTTCTTTAAGTCGTGCTTTAACAAAGTACTCTATCGCTTTGACATCATGATTAATTTTTGACTCTATTTCCTTTACTTTCTCCCCATCCTCGAGACTGAAATCCGTGTAAATGGCGTCCAGCTGCTGCCGTTGCTGAGCCGATAAGGGCGGCACCTCGACAATGTCAGGGCAAGCGGCTAGTTGCTGCAGCCACTTGATTTCAACCTGAACCCGGAATCTCATTAATCCGTATTCGCTGCAAAGCAGCGCGAGCGAGCGAGATTTAGTGGCATAACGCCCATCCAGGGGGGATAGGCAGGAAAGTGGGCTAATTGCTTGGTCTGACATCAGTTCCTTCCAGAGTTAAGGCGATCCTACGGGCTAAGTTGGCCGCGGTGTGTTGTATGCGCCGGCGGTATACAACGAGGCGCCAGCGACGACCCCCAAGTTGATACCAGAGCACAGCCGAGCGAATCCCCGCCAGAAGCAAGGCTCGAATTCGGTTTGCCACCTTTTCATCCTTTAGGAAGTCCACCTTTCCCTGCACCTGGACGCGGTAAGAAAGGGTGCTAATTGTATCCTGATAGAGCTTGGCAAGCTGCTGAAAACTACGCTCCTGCGCGGAAAACCCGGCGCCCTGGGAATCCTCAATCGATGTTTCTTCGCCGCCAATCAAGGGGTTAATATGTTGAAGTCGCCTATGCAGAATATCCTGCATCTCATTGTTACTCATTAATTTATTTCGCAATACCAGCATACCGAGCGTATAGCGCACTACCTCTGTATGTTCTTGTGAGCGCTGGTTTACGAACAAAGCCTCCAATCCCTGCAGGCCACGCAGCATGCCGGCAAGATTAGTATAGATACCGCCCATATCGGGTGCGTTCAGAACAAGCAGGGGGTTCACCGATGCTTCTAGCTCCAGAGCGGGCGCTTCGCCACTATAAGCCATGTCCCGGACCAGCTGGGCGGCATGGACAACTGCAGACAGTGCCAGGGTTTGCTGCTCCCAGTTACTGAGTTCCTCAGCTAAAGCCATCGATTATGGCACCTCCCAAACAGTGCTCACCCTGATAGAAAACCACATACTGACCCGGGGTTACGGCCCGCTGTGGTTGCTCAAATCTTACCACCAGCCCCCCATTTGCAGCAGCACTGACCTCGCAGGCCTGGTCTACCTGTCGGTAACGAATTTTCGCGCTGCAATGCAGCGGCATTTTTGGCGTCTGGCCGCTAATCCAGGCAGCGGGCAGCGTCTTGAGTGCAGGGGAAAAAAGATCTGTATTTTCATTACCTTGACCGACAATTAACACGTTATTACTGAGGTCTTTCGCCACGACGTACCACGGCGCATCCGAACGCCCAGCCCGGCCGCCGATGCCAAGTCCCTGACGCTGGCCACGGGTGTAAAACATCAAACCGCTGTGCATGCCAATATCCTCACCATCGGTAGATTCGATGCGGCCCGGTTGGGCAGGCAAATAGGTCTCGAGGAAGTCTTTGAACTTGCGCTCACCGATGAAGCAGATGCCGGTACTGTCTTTCTTGTCAGAGGTGATCAGGTCCAGTCCGGCAGCGATTTTTCTTACCTCAGATTTCATTATATTACCGATAGGAAACAAAGTATTACGAATATTATCTTCGGTAACTTCACACAAAAAGTAAGTTTGGTCTTTGTTGGTATCTGTGCCTTTGCAGAGAATGGTTTTTCCCTCCAAATCGAGGCGCTGTACATAATGCCCAGTGGCAATGAAGTCAGCCCCCAGCTCCTTGGCATAATCAAGGAAGGCTTTGAACTTTATTTCACGGTTGCACAACACATCAGGATTTGGTGTGCGGCCTGCCCGATACTCAGCGAGGAAGTGCTCAAACACGTTGTCCCAGTACTCTGCCGCAAAATTTGCCGTGAGTAGCTCGATGCCTAACTTATCGCAAACTGCCTGGGCATCGGTCAGATCTGCCTGCGCAGTACAATACTCAGTGCCATCATCTTCTTCCCAGTTTTTCATGAATAAGCCGGACACCTGGTAACCCGCCTGCTGCAATAGATACGCAGAGACGGACGAATCAACCCCTCCGGACATCCCGACAATAACCCGCGTGTTCTGTGGGCTGCTAACTGGTTCCATTTCCTGTATTCGCACTATTTCAGCAGACTTAAGGGGTAGGCCTCGCCGGCCAGGTAATCTTCAAGGGCGCGCCAGACCATAGGGCTTCGGAGCTGCGCTTTCAAGCCCCGTAGCTCCTCCAGCGTCAACCAGAGCGCACTCTCAATGTCCGCATCCGGTGGCTGCGAATATAACTGTTGTTCAGGAGCTGCGATAAAGCAGTGCCGTAAGTAATGGATTCCATTAGCGCTTTGCGGGTAGGAATAAACCCCCAACACGGATTGAATCTGTACTTGCCAGCCCGTTTCCTCGAGGGTTTCCCGCTCGGCGGCAGCCTGCAGCGTTTCCCCAACTTCGACGTGCCCGGCTGGCTGGTTGTAGACCATTTTGTTTTGCGCACGCTCCCGGACCATGAGAAAGCGCTTCTCAAGAGCAACGACAGTGGCTACGGTAATGTGGGGTAGGTTATTCATGTTTAGCAGAACAGAATACTATCAATGTTCTATAACGCTCCGCTAACCCAGGTTCTGGAAACATGACTTCAGCTGAAGTCGGTAAAGAGCGATAATCTCCCGCATTCAAAATTGGACACAAAATTATGAGTAGTTCTCTTACCCATCTTGATGCCGAAGGCAATGCCAGAATGGTAGATGTAGGCGACAAAGCCATCACGCAGCGAGAAGCGAGGGCGCAGGCCAGGGTGTTTATGGCCAGCGACACTTTAGCACTGATCGCCGGGGGCGGGCACAAGAAAGGGGATGTGCTGAGCATCGCGCGCATCGCCGGCATCCAGGCGGCAAAGCAATGCAGCCAGCTTATCCCGTTGTGCCACCCACTCATGCTGTCTTCTGTCGCTGTCGACTTAAATCTGGATCAGGAGGGCAGCTGCGTTGACATCGTCGCGACTTGTAAACTCAGCGGTCAAACCGGCGTGGAAATGGAAGCGCTGACAGCTGCCAGCGTGAGTGCGCTTACGATTTATGATATGTGCAAGGCGGTAGACAAGGACATGGTAATCAGTGAGATCTGTTTGCTTGAGAAGAGCGGCGGCCGCAGCGGGTATTATCAGCGAGCAACTGGACTGGAATAAACCATGATCAAGATTCTTTATTTTGCTAGCGTAAGGGAACGGCTCAATAAAAGTGAAGAAACCATGGAGCTGCCTGCCGACATTAATACCGTCGCCCAACTGGTTGCACTTTTAGCTGCAAAAAACCCAGAATTCAGGCAGCTTAACGAGGGCGGCCAGCCACTTTTAGTGTCGGTAAATCAGACTGTTGCAGATGGTTCTGCAAGTTTGGCTGCAAATGATGAAGTGGCATTCTTCCCACCAATGACTGGAGGCTAGCCATGATCACTGTGCAACAAGCAGATTTCGATCTAGCCGCTGAATATAAACGACTTCGAGAAGACGCCGGCGATGCCGGCGCAATTGTGACGTTTACTGGCCTGGTGCGGGAGTTTTATATGCCCGATGCGGATGAAGCATTGCCGGGTGGCAGTACCCAGACCCTGTACCTCGAGCATTACCCGGGGATGACCGAGAAGAGTTTGCAAGATATTGTCGCCCAGGCTGAATCGCGATGGCCGCTACTCGGCACCAGAATTATACACAGGATAGGAAAATTACATCCGAGAGATCAGATAGTTATGGTGGCTACCGCAAGTAGTCACAGACACGCTGCTTTCGAGGCGGCGGAGTTCATCATGGATTATCTGAAGAGTCATGCGCCATTCTGGAAAAAGCAGTCTTCGGCCACTTCCAGTGATTGGATTAGTAGTCGCAGCAGCGACAGTGAGGCACTAAAACGGTGGCAGGACTAGCTGCCACGAGCTGAAGCCACGGTAGCTAAAGCAGAAGCCTAAGCCGATTCCAGCCGCCACTGACCGGGCTGCAGACCCTGCAAATCCCAGAGATCAATCTGAACCCTGACCAGGCGTAGCGTCGGGAACCCCACCGCCGCGGTCATCCTCCTAACCTGGCGATTTCTGCCCTCACTGATTTCCAGCCGCAACCAACTCGTCGGAATATGCTGTCGAAAGCGCACAGGCGGATTCCTGGACCATAGCGCCGGCTCAGCGATTACGGTTGCGCTAGCAGGTCGCGTTTGTCCATCCCGTAAGGTAACGCCTCTCGCGAGTTGCTTCGTTGCCTCTGCGTTAATCTCACCTTCGACTTGAACAAGGTAGTGCTTCCTCTTGTTGTAACGTGGGTTTGAGATTCTTTGCTGCAACTGCCCGTCATTGGTAAGCAATAAGAGACCTTCTGAATCTTTATCCAAGCGGCCAGCAGGATAGAACCCAGGCAGATCGATGTAGTCGGCGAGAGTCCCATGACCACTTTCGGCGGTGAATTGAGAAAGAACCCCGAAAGGTTTATTAAAAACAATAATTTTGGCCATTAGAAAACCGCCTGTGGATCACTACTTCAATCGATCATCAGGGGGGGCAGGGTTGGTGCTAAAATCACCCGTGGCAGGCTGACCACAGCCGATCTCAAGCGCGCTAACCGGAGTTTTCTATCTCTACTTCAGCCGCCGTGCTCTCAGCATCTGTGGCAGCGCCATTAATATCAACTGCGTTTGCGGCTGGCATCGCCTGCTCATTAGAATCGATCGATTCAGACACGGGCTTGATGTTTGCAGCGTGCAGTCCTTTAGGGCCCTCAACTGTGTCGAAAGACACTAGCTGGCCTGCCTTGAGGGTTTTATATCCTTCCATGCCGATTGCGGAATAGTGAGCGAAAAGATCGTCGCCACCTTCATCGGGTAAAATAAAACCAAATCCCTTGGCATTATTAAACCACTTAACTTGCCCGGTACTCATATGATTCTCCGTGCTTGTTATTATTTCTTTTAATTATTTTGCCGTGACTCCCAGCCACGAATACAAGACATACACCATTGACAACAAAATGTCAAAAGTCCTACATTTTGCCCGGGGACAATTAAACTGGATGGGGCATTGAAACGTAGAAACTAATACCCATATATCCCAATGTTCTTGGGGCTTGGATGGCGACCTGTCTAACACTGACAAAGCCCTTTTCTTAACCGGCAATCTGACGCAAAATAATTGAGGCTGGTTATGTCGACTCCACGCTTTGAAATACCACACATGAGTATCCACGAGAAACATCTACTAAACTCAGAGATGAACAATCTGCCCATGCAGCCAAACAATTCGCAAGGCGAGGGTGATAGTGATCATGACACTGGTATTGCGGCTACCACCGAAAAGCCAAAGCTTAAACAGCCTCCGCTCTATAAAGTTATCCTAATTAATGATGACTACACGCCAATGGAATTCGTGGTCGAGATTCTGCGATCGTTTTTTAACATGAACGTAGAGAAGGCAACTCAGATAATGCTAAAAGTTCATACAGAGGGAAAAGGGGTGTGTGGCGTATACAGTAAGGATGTAGCAGAAACCAAGGCGGCCCAGGTAAACGATTATTCTCGAGAATGTGAACAACCGCTCCTTTGTTCCGTAGAAGTTGATAGATAGTAATGAGCAACAGCGCTAACCCAGTCTGGATTCAGTATGTTAAGTAAAGATTTAGAAGCTACACTCAATCATGCATTTAAAGGTGCTCGGAAAAAGCGCCACGAATTCATGACGGTAGAGCACCTTTTGCTCGCGCTGCTTGATAATGAGATTGCATCAAACGTGCTCTTGGCATGCGATTGTGACCTGAGTAGATTGCGCGGCGAACTGATAGATTTTGTGGATGCAACTACTCCCCTGATTCCGGAATCGGAATCCTCGCGGGAAACCCAGCCGACCCTGGGCTTCCAGCGTGTCCTGCAGCGCGCAGTTTTTCACGTGCAGTCTTCTGGCAAGCGCGAAGTCACGGGTGCGAACGTGCTGGTGGCCATCTTTTCTGAACAGGAAAGCCAGGCTGTTTACTTCCTGAAGCAACAGGACATAGCGCGTATCGATGTGGTGAATTACATCACTCACGGCATTTCCAAGATTCTTGGACACGCCGGTAGCAATGAGGCCAGTCCTGAGCAACAGGAAGAAGAAACACAGGGAGAACCTTCTGCCAATCCGCTGGACAGTTTTGCAACTAGCCTGAACGCTGAAGCTGAAGCGGGGCGCATAGATCCGTTAATCGGCCGCGAGGACGAAGTGACTCGTGTGGTGCAGGTGCTGTCGCGTCGCCGCAAGAATAACCCCTTACTGGTGGGTGAATCCGGCGTTGGTAAGACAGCCGTGGCGGAAGGGCTCGCCAAGCTGATCGTTGAAAAACAAGTACCTGAGGTCCTTTCTGAAAGTATTATCTACTCTCTGGATCTGGGTGCATTATTAGCTGGCACCAAGTATCGAGGCGATTTCGAGAAGCGATTCAAAGCCCTATTGGCCGAGTTGAAAAAGGACGAGCATGCCGTTCTGTTTATCGATGAGATTCATACCATTATTGGGGCTGGAGCCGCATCCGGTGGCGTGATGGA